>Ga0164310_10000979_pt1 | contig 15827 bp, 12 predicted proteins | sample GuaBasSedimGuay1_FD_121795 | JGI IMG/M metagenome (GOLD analysis project Ga0164310, IMG submission 121795) | Subseafloor sediment microbial communities from Guaymas Basin, Gulf of California, Mexico - Guay1, Core 4569-9, 0-3 cm | ecosystem: Environmental > Aquatic > Marine > Hydrothermal vents... | reverse complement strand
GCGATGTGTGCAGGAGACAGAGGTCAGCGAACGCTGGCTGCGCCGTTGGTTCGGCGAGCGGTTGATCACGCCGATGCAGACGCGCGGTTTGGTGCTGCGCGGTGAGCACGAGACTGGTGGTCTACCCAACGAGGCCGTGGACGTCTTGGAGGCGCAATACCTGATTCGTGCCGATGTGCGCGCTGGAGCGCGATGGTACGAACTCTCCCACGACCGGTTGGTGGATCCGATCCTACAGTCGAACCAGGCGTGGGAAATGGCGCGGCAGACGCCGTTGCTTCTGGCGGCACGGCGCTGGAGGGATACGGGCCGGGATCCCGGCATCTTGTATCGGGGCAAGACGCTGGAGGAGGCTTTGGCTTGGGCCAAGACGCACCCCTCTGAAGTCGAACCCTACGAACGGGAATTCCTGAAGGCCAGCCAGCAGGCCGAACAAGTCCGCAAAAGGATGCGTAATCTCCGCATCTTTGGGGCTGTGATGGCCCTATTGCTCATCGTTGGTGTGACTATCCTGAACGTAGTAGCCTATCGGGCTGGGCGCATCGCTCGCTCCAAAGCCTGGGCCTCCAACTCGATACGCTACCGCTCCATCAATCAGGAGCAAAGCATCATCCTGGCCCGGTTGGCGGTGGACGAGGCTCACACCGTTGATGCTGAGATTGCGCTGCGGCAGGCTATCATTGACTTTTACCCCTCGCAGGTGCTGGAGAGCGCCGATATGGATCACGTGTGCAGTGTCGCTTACAGCCCCGATGGCCGCTTTCTGGCCGTTTACACGGCCGATGGTCTGATACAAATCTGGGATACGACGGCCCAAAGCGTGACGCTGACTATAGAGGGAGCGGCGAATAGGTGGATCTGCTGGGGTCTGACCTATAGCCCCGATGGACGCTTCCTGGCCACCAGCGGCGACGACAACACCGTGCGCTTGTGGGATACCTCGACCGGTTTGCCCGTGACCACGTTGATCGGGCATATGGCTCCGGTCTACAGCCTGGCCTACAGTCCCGATGGGCGTTTCATCGCCTCCGGTTCCCATGATGGCATCGTGCGCGTGTGGAACCTCTCCACCGCTTCGCCTGTGATCACTCTGACCGGACATACAGAAGGCATCCCCGGCCTGGCCTACAGCCACGACGGACGCCTCCTGGCCTCCGGCTCCTGGGATGGGACAGTGCGCCTATGGGAGATCACGGTCACGCCTGGCGGACACGTGAGGGCCAGCCCGGTAGTGACGCTGACCGAGCACACGGCAGGCGTCAACGATGTGGCCTTCAGTCCCGACGGAGAAATCTTGGCCTCCGCTTCCAGCGATAAGACGATCCGACTGTGGGATGTGGCGACGGGAGAGGCGGTGCTGACGCTGGTGGGACACCAGGGTCCGGTTATGAACCTCTCGTTCAGCGCCGACGGCCGATACCTCATCTCCGGCTCCCGCGATGCCACCGTGCGCGTATGGGATGCGGGCCTGCGCAAAAGTGAAAGCGTAGCCGTCTTGACCGGCCACACCAGCATCATCAACGACGTGGCCTACAGCCCCGCTGGACGGTTCCTCGCCTCCGGCTCCGCCGATCGCACGGTCCGCATCTGGGACAGTGCCCCCCCGCAGGGGAGTATGCTCAGGACTTTCACCGAACACACGTCAAGAGTGACCTCCGTGGTCTATAGCCCCGACGGCGAGTTTCTGGCCTCCGGGGATGCGGATGGCACAGTCCGTATATGGTCTGCCACCACTTGCCGGACGGTGATGACGTTGCCCGTGGGCAGCCTGATCTGGTGGGCCACCTATAGCCCCGATGGGCGCTATGTAGTCACGTGCTCCGCTGATGACTTCGCTCGTGTGTGGGACGTCGCAAACGGCCCGCCGGCAACACTCGTGGTGACCCTGACTGGGCACACCGATGACGTCAACGGCGCGGCTTACAGCCCTGACGGGCGTTTCCTGGTCACCGTCTCGGACGACAAGACAGTGCGCATCTGGGATACCGGGACGTGGGAGACGGTTCGTGTCCTCGAAGGGCATACTGGCAAAGTCAACGCTGTTGCCTACAGCCCCGATGGGCGTTTCCTCGCCAGCGGCGATAGGGATAACGAGGTGCGCATATGGGATGCGGAGACAGGTGCACCGGTAGCGACCCTGCGCGGTCACGAGCACATGATCTACAGCCTGATGTACAGCCCCGATGGCAGATTCCTGGCCTCTGCTTCATGGGACAAAACGGCGCGCATCTGGGATACGAAAACTTACACGACAATGGCCATCCTGGTCGGTCACACCGGTTATGTCTACGACGTAGAATACAGCCCCGACGGGCGCTACCTGGCGACCAGTTCGTGGGACCGGACGGTGCGCTTGTGGGATCTCTCGCAATCGCCGCCTAAAACCATTGCCATACTTATCGGCCACACCGACTACATACCGGCCGTGGCGTACAGTCCGGATGGGCAGTACATCGCCTCTGGTTCGCGGGACGGGACGGTGCGGCGTTACTTGGCCCGGTTTGAGGACGTAGAGAGGTTAGCCGAGGAGTACGTACCCCGCAAGTTGACCGCAGAGGAGCAGGAACTTCTCGAGCACCTGGTGACCAATCCATTCAACTACTGAGAGCGCGTCTAGAAAATCGGTTGTGGGGTTCGTTTCGCTGGCTCGCTGGCTCACCGATTTGGAGTGAAAAATGAGTGAACTACTGTACTTCAACGGCATCAACGGTGCCACCGGCGGATACGAATTACCGCCGTTGCCCCCTCATGACATTGCCTCCATCGCGCTGGGCGAGGAGTTGGATCCAGCGCACATAAGGGAACTCAAAGGCTGGAACGAGTACGTTAAAGCGGTCTCCAAAGGCCCCAAAGAGGGGATAGACCCCAAGAACCTGGCGGAGGCCGGGTGGGGCGTCATCTTCGCCTACGAAGATGAGCGCGTCCCCGCCATCAAGGAGGCCTTGAGCGAACTGCTGGGCCTACGGCAGGAGCAGGCGACCAGGCTGGAGGAGCGCCACTACCGGGAGTACGTCGGCGTGGACGCTTACCGACCGGGCGAGTCCAAAATGGAGTTCCTGGAGCGGCACGGGGCAGGCCCCGGTCCGGCCGATCCGGAAAAAGTGCCCTACTATCTGCTCATCGTCGGCGATCCAGAGAGTATCCCCTATCGTTTCCAATATCAACTGGACGTTCAGTACGCGGTGGGACGTATCTACTTCGACACCCTGGAGGAATACGCTCAATACGCCCGCAGCGTGGTGGAGGCCGAAAGTGGCCGCGTGTTGCTGGCCCGCCAGGCTGCCTTCTTCGGCGTGCGAAACCCCGACGACCCAGCCACCGAACTCAGCGCCCAACATCTGGTCAAGCCGCTGGCGGAGCAGGTAGCCGCCGATCAGCCCGATTGGGAGGTGCGGGCCTGGCTGGCGGATGAGGCCACCAAGCATCGGCTGAGCCGTCTCGTCGGCAGGGAAGACACCCCAGCCCTGCTCTTCACCGCCGGTCACGGTATGGGTTTCCCCAACGGCGACCCGCGCCAACTGCCCCACCAGGGGGCACTCCTCTGCCGCGAATGGCCCGGCCCGGAGGAATGGAGTGGGCCGATACCAGAGGATTTCTACTTCTCGGCCGACGACGTCGGTGATGACGCTGGGCTGCTGGGACTGATCGCTTTCTTCTTCGCCTGCTATGGCGCTGGCACGCCTCGGCTGGACGACTTTGCCCATCGCGTCTTCCGCGAGCGGGGAGCCATCGCTCCTCACGCCTTCGTGGCCAACCTGCCCCGGCGCATGCTCGGCCACCCCAGGGGAGGCGCCCTGGCCGTGGTGGGCCACGTGGAACGCGCCTGGGGCTACTCCTTTATGTGGGGCCGGGCCGGGCAGCAATTGGCAGTGTTCGAGAGTGCGCTCAAACGACTGATGGAGGGCCATCCAATTGGGTCGGCCATCGAGTTCTTCAACCAGCGTTACGCCGAACTCTCCACCGAACTGAGCCAGGAGTTGGAGGAAATAGAGTTCGGCGGCCGGCGCGATGACCTGAAATTGGCCGGGTTGTGGACGGCCAATAATGACGCCCGTGCCTACGCTATCATCGGCGATCCGGCGGTGCGGCTCCCGGTCGCCGAACCCGGCGCGAAACCGGTCCTCGGACGTCCCACCATCGAGCCTGCTGCCGTTAAGCCCACCCTGGTCAGGCCGTCCGCAGCCGGGGTGGGGGTACCGTCCACAGAAGGGCCGCCGGAGGAGGTTACTCCTTTCGATGAAGTGGCCTTCGCGCTGGGGCAGGAGCGCACCGGCCTGGCGGAGTCGCTTAAGAAATTCACTCGCGAACTGGCGACCGCGCTGGGCAAAGCGGCCGCCGATGTCAGCAGCCTGGAAGTTGCCACCTATACCAGCGACGACCTGGAAACGGTCAAATATGATTACGAGACCAAACGCCTCTCCGGTCAGGTCAGGCTGAGGGCGCTGACCCGCATCGCCTTCGACGGCGATACTCAGGTCTGCGTGCCTGAAGGGGGCGGGGCGAGTGACGAGGCGCTGTGGCGAATCCACCTGGAGATGGTCAAAGAGGCCCAGGCCAACCGCACCCAATTCCTGAGCGCGATGGCCGAACTAGCGACGCGGTTGATTGACATCCTCAAACTGCACTTCTAGCTCAGTTCTCGGTGCAAAAGGGGGTTGGAGGCCCGGCTTCAGCCAGGGACAGAAAGGCCGGAACCGTTTACAATGGGCGCTGGTCACTGGTCTTCTGTCGTTAGTCATTTGTTATTGGCAATGCCTGATTTGCTCGACGGCCTGGTCATCAAAGCGCAGAGCGGCTTTTTCACCGTCCACACCGACGCCGGCGATTTCGTCTGCCAGGTGCGGGGACGGCTCAAGCGCAGGCGGCGCGACACCGACCTGGTGGCTGTCGGTGACCGGGTGCGCATCAGTCTGGCCGAAGATGGGAGCGGGATGATCGAGGAGATCGCTGAGCGGGAGCGGGCGCTGGCGCGGCTGGCCCCTCCACCGCGTGGGCGTGGCTCCCGCCGTTGGGACCGGGATGGTTACCTGGCCGAGCGCGAGCAAGTCATCGTCGCCAATCCCGATCAGGCGGTCTTCGTCTTCTCCTGCGCCGAGCCCTTCCCGAACCTGCGCATGCTCGACCGGTTGCTGGTGGGGGCTGAGATACAACACATCCCCGCCGTCGTGTGCGCCAACAAGATTGACCTGGTGGGCCGCCAGGAGGCACAGGCGCTCTTCGGCATCTACGAGGAGATCGGCTATCCGGTGCTCTACACCAGTGCCGTCACCGGCGAGGGGGTAGACGAACTGCGCGATACGTTGCGAGGGAGGCTTTCGGCGCTCGTGGGGCCATCCGGTGTAGGTAAAACCAGCCTGCTCAATGCGATGCAGCCTGGCCTGGGGCTACGGGTGCGGGAGGTGAGCCGTGCTACCCGCAAGGGCCGTCATACTACCGTCGTGCCCCAACTCGTCCCGCTGGATGTAGGCGGCTGGGTGGCCGACACCCCCGGTATCCGCGCTTTGGCCCTCTTCGATGTGGACCCGGAGGAGTTGGACGCCTACTTCCCCGACATCGCTCCGCTGGTGACCCACTGCCAGTTCTCCGACTGCACCCACACCGTCGAGCCGGGCTGCGCGGTCATCCAGTCGGTGGAGGAGGGACGGGTGAGCCGACACCGGTACGAGAGTTACGTGCGCTTGCGGGAGGAGCACCAGAAACTGGCGGATATGTACTGGTGGGGGATACGTGAGCAATGAACAATGAATCAATGAACAATGAACAATTGGAAACCTTTACTCTCCAACTGACAACTATCGCCCACGGCGGCGCGGCGCTGGGCCGGCACGAGGGGCGCGTTGTCTTCGTCCCCTACGCGCTGCCCGGCGAGACCGTGCGCGTCGAGATCACCGAGGACAAGGGCCGCTACGCCTTCGCCCGCCTGCTCGAAGTGTTGGAGCCCTCCCCCGACCGCGTTGCGCCCCGCTGCCCTTACTTTGGTCCCCCCGGCTGCGGCGGCTGCCAATGGCAGCACGTGGCCTACGAAGCCCAGTTGCGCTTCAAGGCCCAAATCGTGGCCGACCAACTCGCGCGTATCGGCGGCATCGCCGAGCCCCAGGTCAATGCCGCCCTGCCCAATGGTTCCGGCTGGGCCTACCGTAACCACGCCCAGTTCCATCCTGCCCCTGGCGGAGGACTTGGCTTTCAGGCTGCCTCGGCGGGACGCCCCCGAGGACGGGGGCTGCGAGCAGGAGACCATGGCGTCGTCGCTGTGGACGACTGCCTGATCCTTCATCCGCTTCTATCCGTACTCTACGCCACCCTCGACCTCGATTTTCCCGGTCTCCTCCGCCTCTCTCTGCGTGCCGGCACTGCCACTGGCGATCGTATGCTCATCTTCGAGACACAGGACGACCTGCCGCCGGCACTGGAGAGTGATCTGCCCGTCTCCTGCGTCCTACTCCTATCTGACGGTCGGCACGCTAACCTCATCGGCAGCAACTACATCACCGAGGTCGTCGCCGGGCACGCCTACCGCATCTCTGCCCCCTCTTTCTTCCAGGTCAACACCACCCAGGCCGCCCAACTGGTGCGCCTGGTGACGGAGTACCTCGACCTGCAGGGGAACGAGACGGTGCTGGATGCTTATTGTGGCGTTGGGCTCTTCACCGTCCATCTGGCCGAGCGCGCCGGCCTGGTTATCAGCGTCGAACTGGCCCCCGCTGCCGTCACCGATCTGCTGGAGAACACCGCTGAGTTCGACAACGTCGAGGTCATCGAGGGCCCGGTCGAGGCGGTGCTCCCCAACCTGGACGTTCCCCTCAATGCTGCTGTGGTGGATCCGCCCCGCGCCGGTGTGGACCGCTTCGCGCTCGACGCGCTGGTCGAACGTCGGCCTACTCGCATCGTCTATGTCTCCTGCGATCCGGCCACGCTGGCCCGCGATGCCAAGCGGCTGACCGCCGCCGGCTACCGCCTGGTCGAGGTGCAGCCGGTGGACATGTTTCCGCAGACTTATCACATCGAGAGCGTCTCGTTGTTCGTTTCCCAATCCCCAATCCCTTAATCTCCAGTCTCCACCATCTCCAGTCTCCACCATGCAACTCCCTTATCCCAATTGCGTATTAAATGCGGAAGGAGGTGAACGCAAATGAAATTACTCATCCGTTGGGTCATCACCAGCCTGGCTCTCTTCGCCGCCGCCTGGCTTGTGCCGGGCATCCGCGTCGAGGGAAATGCCTGGATTGTCTACGCAGTGATGGCCGTCATTCTGGGGCTGGTCAATGCGGTCGTGCGTCCGATACTCAAATTCCTGACCTGCCCGCTTATTATTCTCACATTGGGCCTGTTTGTCCTGGTCATCAACGGCATCACATTGTGGCTGGCCTCGGCCATTGCCGTTAAGTGGTTCCACGTCGGCTTCTATGTGGATGGCTTTTGGTCCGCCCTTCTGGGTGCGCTCATCGTCAGCGTCGTCTCCGTCGTCCTCTCGGCGCTGGTCAGGGAAGAGGATTAGATTCGCACGGAGGTACACGACAATGACTGACAACAACACACTGCGGCGGCAACACGGGATCATTGCGGGCGTTTGTGGCGGCCTGGGTGCTTTTTTCGGGCTCAATCCGTGGTGGTTCCGCTTGCTCTTCCTGATCCTGTTGCTCCCCGGTGGTCTGCCCGGCTTCCTGCCCTACGTGATCCTCTGGATCATCATCCCCCGGAAGCGGTGAGAACGTACCACATTGCTACAGGCCGAAGAGGGCCTCTGCTGTATTTTAGGCCGTGAAACGTGGGCAGAAGTTGGCGAAAGTTACGAGCCAGAAACACTACCGTAACGGAGATGAAACCCATGAAAGGCCCATTTTGAAGTATACTAATAACGTCTTTGGACAGTGCCTGGGAGTCGAGCCGTTCCCGCCCCGGCTCACTTCCAGGCACATGCTTTTTTCCCCTATCCCTGTACCCTCACATCTCCTGTTCCTGCTTCTTGCATCTTGCTCCTTTCTCTGCTATCATTCCACCCGATGTCCGAGCAACTTCGTGGCACCGTCGAGCGCGTCACTTATTACAACGAGGAGACCGGCTACTCCGTCATCCGGCTAAACGTGCCGGGCCGGGGCGACCTGGTCACCGTCGTCGGCAACCTGCCGGAGGTGCAACCGGGTGAGAGCCTGCGGCTGGAGGGGCGCTGGACGACCCATCCTCAGTATGGCCGTCAGTTCAAGGCTGAGCGATGCGAGCAGGTTCTTCCGGCCACGGTCGAGGGCATCCGGCGCTACCTGGGCTCAGGGCTGGTCAAAGGGGTGGGACCGGTCACGGCAGCGCGCATTGTGCAGCGCTTTGGCACCGACACACTGCGCGTTCTGGACGAGGAACCCCATCGGCTGCGGGAGGCGCTGGGCGTGGGGCCCAAGCGGGCTGCCGCTATCGCCGAAGCCTGGGAGGAGCAGAAGCACATCCGCGAGGTGATGCTGTTCCTCCAGAGCCACGGTGTCACCACCGGTCTGGCCGTCAAGATCTACAAGACCTACGGAGATGACGCGCTGCGGGTGGTGCAGGAGGACCCTTACCGGCTGGCCCGCGACATCTGGGGGGTGGGTTTCAAGACCGCCGACAAGATCGCCCGCGACCTGGGGCTGCCGCCCGACGCCCCGTCCCGCATCCAGGCTGGCGTGGCCCACGCGCTGGGCCAACTGGCCGACGAAGGTCACGTCTACGCGCCGGAGGAGGAACTGGTAGCGGAGGCGGCCCGCCTGCTTGATGTCTCCCCTGACCTGGTCAGGGTGGCCATTGAAGACCTGGACGCCGACGAGGTGGTACGCCGTGAGACGCTGATCTATCCCACCGCCGAGGCTCGTAGAGGTGCGGTCACCACGCCCCTGCGCGAAGAGCGAGCCGTCTACCTGACCCCGTTCTACTACGGTGAGATCGGCGCCACCCGTCGTCTCCAGGCACTGGTCGAGAACCCCACCACCCGCCTGTACCCCTTTCGCAGTGTGGACTGGGACGCGCTTCTCGCTCAAGCCACCCGCGATTCCGCCATCGAACTCTCGCCCCAGCAGCGGGAGGCCGTGCGGGCCGCGCTTACCCACAAGGTGACAGTTCTCACAGGAGGCCCCGGCACCGGCAAGACCGTCAGCGTGCGCACCGTCATCGGTGCGCTGGAGGCGATGGGGTGCCGCTATGCCCTCTGCGCTCCCACCGGCCGCGCCGCCAAGCGCCTCTCGGAGGCCACGGGCCGCCCGGCCAAGACCATCCACCGCTTGCTGGAATACTCCCCCCAGGAGGGGTTCCGCCGCAACGAGGAGCATCCGTTGGGGGTGGATTGTCTCATCGTAGACGAGGCTTCGATGCTCGATCTCCTACTGACCAATCATCTGCTCAAAGCGGTGGACCCGGCCGCGCACGTCCTCCTCGTTGGCGATGTGGACCAACTTCCCTCCGTCGGCGCGGGCGACGTCCTGCGCGACATCATCGCGTCGGGTCGGGCTGCCGTCGTGCGCCTGACCACCATCTTCCGCCAGGCCGCCGATAGCGGCATCGTCGTCAACGCTCACCGCGTCAACCGGGGGCAGATGCCCATCCTCAACCGTTTCGATGACTTCTACTTTTTCTCCAAGCAGGATCCGCAAGAAGCGGCTGACTTGCTTGTGGATATCGTGCGGCAACGGATTCCGCGCAAGTTCGGGTTGGACCCGGTGAACGACGTCCAGGTGCTGGCGCCGATGTACCGCGGGGCGTGCGGGGTTGCCAACCTCAACGCCTGTCTGCAGGAGGCGCTCAATCCCGCCTCCCCGCGCAAGGTCGAACGGCGGCTGGGCGGGCGGGCCTTCCGCGTGGGCGATAAGGTGATGCAGGTGCGTAATAACTACGACAAGGATGTTTACAACGGCGACATCGGCCGGGTGACGGGGATAGATCCGGTGGAGCAGACGCTGACGGTGACGATAGATGACCGACCCGTGATCTACGACTGGGGCGAGGTTGACGAACTGGTGCACGCTTTTGCCGTGTCGGTGCATAAGTCGCAAGGCTCCGAGTACACCGCCGTCGTGATGCCGGTGCTGACGCAGCACTACCTGATGCTACAGCGCAACCTGCTCTACACCGGTATCACGCGGGCCAGACGACTGGTCGTGCTGGTGGGGACGCGGAGAGCCATCGCCATCGCCGTGCACAACGACAAGGTGCGGGAGCGGCACAGCGGGCTAGAGGTGCGATTAAGAACCTATCCGAAAAGCACTGGGAACGACTGAAGTCGTTACTACGGAGTTACTACGGATTTTTGTAGTAGCGATTTCAACCGCTTGGGGAAGGACTGGGAACGACTGAAGTCGCTACTACGGGTTTTTCGGATAGATGTTCCAATACCCGTGAATGAAATCATCAAAACGAGTGCCGGACCTCGCCGATCGTTGAGCGGCGGGTCCGGCACCTGCGTTTATGGTGGGCCACTGCTTGGCTGGCTTAATCTCATTCGGTCGGGGGGGCAGGATACCGGCTGCGCAGCACCTTCTTATCAATCTTGCCCACGCTGGTCTTCGGCATTTCATCCACGAAGACGTAGTAATCGGGCACCGCCCATTTCGCGAGCACCCCGTCGGCCACGAACTTCTGTAAGTGTTGCTGCATTGCCTCGGATGTGATCCGTCCCTCGGCCCCCTCCACAGGGACGATGACGGCCAGGGGCCGCTCGCCCCACTTCTCGTCGGGGACGCCGATCACCGCTGCCTCTAACACGTCCTCGTGCAGGCTGAGCAGGTTCTCCAGTTCCAGGGAGACGATCCACTCGCCACCGCTCTTGATGAGGTCCTTCAAGCGGTCCACAATCTGGATGTAGCCGTACTCATCCACGTGAGCGACATCGCCGGTGTGCATCCAGCCGCCGGCCCACAGTTCCTCGCTCCTCTCGGGGTCCTTGTAGTAACCTGGGGTGCACCAGGGGGCACGCACCACGATCTCGCCGGTCTCCCGGCTGTCACGGGCTACTTCCCTGCCATCCGGCGTCACCACCCGCAGTTTGACGAGCGGGGCGACAAACCCCGTCTTGATCGCCCAGTCCAACTGCTTCTCCTCATCCCACTCGTTTTCCATGAACGGCTTGAGGTGCGCGAGGGTGAGGACCGGACAGGTCTCTGAGAGGCCGTAGCCGGCGTAGACCTTGATGCCCAATTTCGTCGCCGCCATCGCCAGCCCTTTGGGGAGCCTCGCTCCGCCGATGACCACCTTCCACCCGCTCAGATCCAGCCCTTTGACCGCCGGAGCGGTGACGATCATCTGGAGGATGCTGGGGACGCAGTGGCTGAAGGTGACCTTCTCTCCCAGGACGAGCCGAAGGAGCATCTCGGGCTCGTACCTGCCGGGGTAGACCTGCTTGACCCCGAACAGGGTGGCCATGTAGGGGATACCCCAGGCGTGGACGTGGAACATGGGGGTGAGCGGCATATAGACATCGTGCTTGTTCACGCCGCCGTAGTTGCCGTAGGCCGCCACTGCCAGCCCCACATTGAGGGTGTGAAGGCTCAGTTGGCGCTGTGTGAAGTAGACCCCCTTGGGCCTACCCGTCGTGCCGGTGGTGTAGGCCAGCGTGGCCTGGGTGTTCTCGTCCAGGTCGGGCAACTCCTCCAACGGGGAGGCACTCGCCAGGAGTTCCTCATACTCCACGTCCACTCCCTTGATGTCGGGCTTCTCCGGCTTGTCTGTGATCAGGATGTACTTGCGGATGGAGGGGAGACGGGGGCGGGCCTTCTCCACCAGCGGGAGGAAGTCCTCGTGGAAGATGAGCACCTCGTCCTCCGCGTGCATCATCGTGTAGATCAGGTCCTCCGGAGCCAGGCGCGGGTTGATGGTGTGGAGGACGGCGCCGATGCCGGGGATGCCGAAGTACATCTCCAGGTAGCGGTGGCTGTCCCACTCGATAACGCCGACCTTGGTGCCCTGCTTCACGTCCAGGCTCTGGAGGGCTCCGGCTAGGCGCAGCACCCGCTGATACATTGTGGTGTAGGTGTGGCGGACCTGATCCCGGTAGACGATCTCCTGGTCAGGGGCCCACGCTACGCCGTGCTCAAGCACGTGCTTGAGCAGGAGTTGGAAGTTGTAAGCGGTCATATTAACCTCCCTTCGCTTACATGCTGGTTCAAACGTCACAGTCCTCAAAGCCGCCGGCAGTGGCCCAGGCTACCTGGTGGTTACATGGTTATGATACTCGTTGGCGGTGAAAAGTCAAATAGGCCGCTTACTCTTTTCTTACTCCCAACGGAACGTCCAGGCCATCGCAACCGCTCCTGCCACCAAGATCCCGACCAGCACCGCCACCTCGGTCAGATGGTCGCCCCAGGGTTCACCAAACCACAGCCCCTGTAGAAGGGTAACGACGTGGGTCAGGGGGAGGAACTTGCTGAAGGAGCGAATGGCCTCCGGCAACTCTTGCAGCGGGATCGTCGCCCCGGAAAGGAAGAGCATCGGGTAAAAGAGAACCATCCCCACCACCTGTGCGACGCGGGCCGTAGGGGCCAGACCGGCAATGATGAAGCCCATAGAGAAGAAACTCAAGGCGGCCAGGGTGAAGCCGACGAGGACGCTCAGTAGGTCACCTTCGAAATGCAGGTTATAAACCACCTTCGCGGCGGCGACGAGCAGAATAATACCCAGCAAAGTTATCGCGAAGTTGACCAGGACCTCGGCCACCAGAATAGTCCGGGGTCGTAGAGGTGTGGCCCGATAGCGGCGCAGGATGCCCTTTTCCCGGTACACGGCTATGCTGATGGCGATGGAGAGGAGCCCGACGGTGGCGATAATCATGGCCGCATAGGCCGGCACCGAGACATCCACCGAACCGCGACCACCGAAGTAAGGGGTTGGTTCGTTACCGTAGATGCTCCCGAAGATAAAAAGCATCATCAGCGGGAAGATCAGGGTGAAGAAGGTGGCCACCGGCTCCCGCAGATAGAGTTTTGCTTCTACCAGGGTCAATTTCCATAAACTGCGCATCGTTCACCTCCGTATAGGATCTGCCATCCGCTCACTCCCGCATCTCCTTTCCGGTCAATGCCAGGAAGACGTCCTCCAGCGACGGCTGCTCGGTGCGTAGGTCACGGAAGCGGACGCCGCCGGTCTCCAGCGCATCCACCACGCCGCCGACCAGCCTGTCGCCTTTCCCGTAGACGACTACCCGCTCCCCGATCTGCTCCACCCGGGTGACGCCGGGGGCCGTCCGCAGCGCAGCCTTGTCCAAGTTTCCCTCCACCTTGAAGATGACCCGACTCTCCGCCCCCAGGGAACTCACCAGATTCTCCGGCGTGTCCAGCGCCACGATCCGCCCCTGGTCAATAATCGCCACCCGGTCGCAGAGCCGTTCCGCTTCCTCCATATAATGCGTGGTCAGGAAGACCGTCTTACCCCGCTCCCGGATCCCCCGCACCAGGTCCCACATCGCCCGCCGGGCCTGGGGGTCCAGCCCGGTGGTCAGTTCGTCCAGAAAGACCAGTTCGGGGTCGTTGACCAGCGCCAGGGCGATGAAGAGGCGCTGCTTCTGCCCACCGGAGAGTTTGGCGAAGGGGGCGTTGCGCTTCTCTGCCAGCCCCAACAGTTCCAGGAGTACTGCCCACTCCTGGCGGGGGAGGGGATGGCGGTAGAAGGCGGCGAAGAGGTCCAGCGCCTCCCAGACTTTGATGCGGTCGGGCAGGGCGGCCTCCTGCAACTGGACGCCGATGCGCTGGCGCAGTGTGTAGCCATCCCGCTGCGGGTCCAGCCCCAGTACTCGCACCGTTCCCCTATCGGGCCGGCGCAGCCCCTCGATGCACTCGATGGTGGTCGTCTTGCCCGCCCCGTTGGGCCCGACCATGCCGAAGATCTCCCCCTCGTGAACTTCGAGATTGAGGTCCTCCACGGCCACCACGTCGCCGTAAACTTTGCGCAGGTTTTCTACTACGATTGTTTCTGTCATCTCATTCCTACCTCCGTTTCAGATTTGTGGTATCCTCAGGCCGGTGCACGCGCCTGACCCAGGATCGCCTCCAGCGCGTCCACGTGGGCGGCGAAAGCATCCCGTCCCTCCCGCGTGACCCAGATCCAGGTCTTGGGCTGCCTTCCGACGAAGGTCTTCTCCACCACCACATAGCCTGCATCTTCTAATACGCGCAAATGGGCGCTCAGGTTGCCGTCGGTGAGGTGAAGCAGGTCACGCAGGAAGGTGAAGTCGGCCTTATCTCCCTCGCCCAGGCTGACCAGCGCGGCCATGATGCGCAGGCGGGTCGGCTGATGGATGATGGGGTTCAATTTGTCAAGGGGGGCGGCAGTGGCGGTGATTTGGCCGCCTTTCCAACTCCTTCGAACTGTTGTATAATTTCGTGTCGGCCTGAGGCACAATTACGATATAGGAGTAGAGCCTGATGAGCAAGCGGTTGCGCATTCTGATCGCCAAACCCGGCCTCGACGGTCACGACCGGGGGGCCAAGGTCGTCGCCCGTGCGCTGCGGGACGCCGGGATGGAAGTCATTTACACGGGGCTGCGTCAGACCCCGGAGATGATCGTCGAGGCGGCCTTGCAGGAGGATGTAGATGGGGTGGGGCTGAGCATCCTGTCGGGCGCGCACATGACGCTGGTGCCCCGGGTGATCGAGGGATTGCGCCAGGCTGGGCTGGACCGCGTCAAGGTCTTCGTCGGCGGCATCATCCCCGACGAGGACGTGCTGGCGCTGAGGGCGCTGGGCGTGGCAGGCATCTTCGGCCCAGGTGCCAATACCCATGAGATAGCCGATTTCATCCACCAGCAATTGACCGAGGGCTGAGGTGGAACTGGTAGAGAAGGCTCTTGCCGGCAATCGTTACGCGCTGGCCCGGCTCATCTCGCTGATTGAGGATAACGGCACAGAGGCCCGCGCTGCCCTCGCTGCACTTTACCCCCACACCGGTCAGGCTCACGTCGTCGGCGTCACCGGCGCGCCCGGGACGGGCAAGAGTACGCTGGTCAACGAACTGACGAAGGTGTTGCGCGCCCAGGGTACTACCGTCGGCATCGTTGCCGTGGATCCCAGCAGCCCATTCTCCGGCGGCGCGCTGCTGGGGGATAGGGTGCGCATGCGTGATCTGGCGGGCGACCAGGGTGTCTTCATCCGCAGTATGGCCACGCGGGGCAGCCTGGGCGGGCTGGCGCGGGCCACGAGCGATGTGGTCAAGGTGCTTGACGCTGCGGGTTTCTCCGTCGTGCTGGTGGAGACGGTGGGGGCCGGGCAGGCGGAGGTGGACATCGCCCGCACGGCCCACACGACCGTCGTCGTCGAAGCGCCGGGGCTGGGAGACGAGGTGCAAGCGCTGAAGGCGGGCCTGCTGGAGATCGCCGACGTCCTGGTGGTCAACAAGGCGGACCGACCGGGGGCGGCACAGACGGCGCGGGCATTGGAGATGGTGATCAATCGAAACGCCGTTCGTGGAGGAGCAGACGACAACGTATGGCGGCCACCTATCCTAAAGACCATCGCGCTGGACGGCAGCGGCGTGCCGGAGGTGCTGGAGGTAATCGTTGCACACCGCGAGTACCTGCGCGCCAGCGGCTCCTGGGCTGAGCGGGAGCGCGCCCGCGTCGAGACGGAGTTGCGCAACGTCCTCCAACAAGAATTACTCGATCGGCTGCTGGCGCGGGTGGGGGAGGAGCAGGTACAGGCGTGGGTGGAGCGCATCACAGCGCGAGAGGTGGACGTGTATACGGCGGTGCGGGCTGTTTTGGACGCAGCGAAGTAGGGCGGTTTTGCTGACTGTCCTACTGGGACACACCATTCGAAGTGCACTTTCGGGCTTTCGTAGACGAGGCCAATGCGCTGGTGGTTGACAATGGCCGGGCTAACAGGGCGCTC
>Ga0164310_10000978_pt1 | contig 15827 bp, 10 predicted proteins | sample GuaBasSedimGuay1_FD_121795 | JGI IMG/M metagenome (GOLD analysis project Ga0164310, IMG submission 121795) | Subseafloor sediment microbial communities from Guaymas Basin, Gulf of California, Mexico - Guay1, Core 4569-9, 0-3 cm | ecosystem: Environmental > Aquatic > Marine > Hydrothermal vents... | reverse complement strand
TGTCCTGATCCCAGCATTTAGGCAAATACAAGTCACTGGCGACAACGCAACTGAACGGATTGGTTGGATCATTATCCGTATAAAGAAGATGCTGACCAATGACACAGTTGTCTTTCTTTCCTTTTTCACCGCACCACTGACGCTGAACACCCGGAGTATAGCGGCCCTGTTTGGTATGGGCCGAGGCATCAAAAACGCCCATCGAACGCTTTCCGTGCTGGTGTTCAACAACTTCACGAACAAGCATTCTATCGGCACGCTCGTGATCCCATTCGAAAAATGACAGAAATTCCTGCAAGGTCCGAACCGCTACACCGCTTGCTAAAGCAATCGGCTCAATCGATTTACGCTTCAAATCGGTCATCAATCCAACGATATACTTTTGCAAGTAACCAAATGTTTTGTCCCGCTTGAAGCAGGGACGAAGTTTATCCAGGAACCGGGCTAACGCCGGCTCAAACGAAGCCAACTGATCGTAATTCATAACCAAACTCTCCAAATTATATCTCGTTGAAGAGTTCATCGGCTAACACCTACAAAAGTCTTGAGCAAAAGTAGCGCTGTCATACTAAGTTCATTCATGGTTCTTGTTTTTACGGGTTCCGCTGTACATTTTGTATTTCAGCAGGCGGCACTCGATGGTGGCGTTGTAGAAGGGGATTTTTCGGCTGGTTCGCAGGCCGACCTTTTTGCCCAATTGGGGGTTTCCGGTGAAGATATAGCCGGTGCTGCCGGCACATTTTTGCTTGAAGAAATCGCCGATGCGTCCATAGGTTTCCTCCAGTTCTTTGGTTTCACCCAGTCGCATTCCGTATTCAGGATTCATTACAATAATGCTTCCGGCGTCCGGTTCGACGGGGGTCTCGGCGAAGTCGCACACCTTAAAATCGATCAGATGTTCCACGCCGGCGGTCATCGCGTTTTTTTGCGCTGCACGGACCGCGTCCGGGTCAATGTCCGTGGCGATAATCGGGGCGGGTTTGAATTCGGCTTTGCCGCGTTTTTTGCTTTGTTTGCCGGCTTCGGTTCGCATTTGCTGCCATGCGGGGTCATCGTAGAGCAGGGTGTGCATGAAAGCATAGTTGGCTCGCATCAGGCCCGGCACACGGTGGGAGGCGATCAGAGCCGCTTCAATGGCCAGTGTTCCGCTGCCGCACATCGGGCAGATCAGCGGTTGGGAGCCGTCATAGCCGGTTGTCAGGATGATCGCCGCGGCTAATGATTCCCGCAGGGGGGCCGCACAGGGCATTTTGCGGTAGTTACGATCTGATATTTTCCGGCCGGAAGTGTTTAGATAAATCCAGCACTTTTCGTTTTTCCAATAGGCCTGCACGACGACATTGTCTCGTTCCTTTCCGGAGTCGGGGCGGGCGTCTTCTTTCTGCATAATCCGGTCTACAATCGCGTCTTTGATCTTGAGGTTCGCGAACATCGTATTCTCAATCGTTGGTGTTTCGATGCGGCCGATGACGCAGAGATACTCTTCCGGCGAGATAATTTCCTCCCATGGCAGGGCGGCGGTGTGCTTGTAAAGCTGGTCAGGGGTGCGGCAGTCAAAATGTTTTAACAGATACAAGACATTAAACGCGGTTCGAAGATGCAGATTCAGCTTCATACAGTCATATAAATCGCCGGTTATCTGCGCGCCGGTTTCATGGGCAGAGTTGACACTAAAACCCAGTGCCTCGATTTCACCTCGAAGGATGCCCGACAACCCTTTGGCACAGGTAACCATAATCGTGTTTCTGTCTGTCGTATTCATCGAGTTATTATACCCTTTGGCTATTTAAATTGCCACGAAAATTGGCTTTGTTTTACGAAAAAAGATACTTTCAATTACACTGAGATGTTTTATAATCGCGACCGCAGACATGCTTCGCCGGGCTATGTAGGCCCTGTTGTTTATGAAGAAAGGCATGAAATAAAACAGAAACAGGCATACACAATTGTGTCCGCTATCTGTTTAGCACCTCACTTTCGAACGGAGATGAAATTGGCACCTGTTGTTCCCATTGAAAATTTGACGGATTCGCAAAAACAGGCGGTTTTTCACAAAGACGGGCCTTTGCTGGTCATCGCTGGGCCGGGTAGTGGCAAGACCCGCGTCATTACCAGCCGGATCGCGGCACTCATCGAGTCAGGTGTGCGGCCTTGGAATATCTGTGCGATAACCTTTACCAATAAGGCCGCCGAGGAGATGCGGACTCGCGTGGCACAATCGACGGCGGCTACCGGGGTGCATGTCAGCACCTTTCACTCGCTGTGCGTCCGGATTCTTCGCCAGTATGCCGAACAGGCCAAAATGAAGCCCAATTTCAGCATTTTTGATACCAATGACCAAAAGCGGGCGATGAAAGAGGCCATTAAGACCTGTCAGGTCGATGCGACCAGCTTTACTCCGGCCAAGATGCTTGGTGTCGTGTCCAATCTGAAAAACGACCTTCAAGATGCGGAACAGTTCGAGGCCGAGGCGGATGATTTCTTCAGTAAGAGCGCTGCTAAAATCTACAAAAGCTATCAGCAGATACTCAAGCAGAACAATGCGATGGATTTTGATGATTTGCTGGTCAATACCGCCTTTTTGCTGCGCGACCGTCCGGATGTTCGGGAGGAGTTATCCCGCCGCTATCGTTATCTACTGGTCGATGAGTACCAGGATACCAACCAGGCCCAGTACCAGATCGCCAAGGGCATTGCACTGGCCCATCGCAATATCTGCGTAACCGGTGACCCGGATCAGTCCATTTATCGCTGGCGGGGGGCCGACATTAAAAATATCCTCAGCTTTGAAGAGGATTGGCCCGAAGCGGTGGTGGTCAAGCTGGAGGAAAATTTCCGCTCAACCCCCAACATTCTCGAAAAGGCGGATGTACTCATCGCCGCCAACAGCAAGCGAAAAGAGAAAAAGCTGATCGCTACCCACCAACGAGGTCGGGATGTCGAGATCCAAACCTGTGATGATGAGTCCGGTGAGGCCCATGCGATAGCCGACAAAATCGAGGCCCTGATTAACGAAGGCAAAGACCCTAACGAGATGGCGGTGTTCTATCGTGTCAATGCGATGAGCCGTGGAATTGAAGAGGCCTTTGTCCAGCGGCAACTTCCGTATCAGATCGTACGAGGGGTCGAGTTTTATGCCCGCAAAGAAATCCGTGATCTACTGAGCTATTTGAGGGTCTTGGTCAATCCACAGGATGACATCGCATTTCTTCGAGCGGTGGCCACACACCCGCGCGGCGTCGGCAAGACCTCGCTGGATCGTCTCCGGCAGTTCGCCCAAGGCCGGGGGCAATCGCTTTATGATGCCGCCCTGAAAGCGGATCAGGTCGAGACCATCAACCGCCCGACGCAGGGACGCATTATTGGTTTTGCGAAAACGCTTGAAAAATTCCAAAGTGAAATCGAGCAGGAAGTAGCTCCTCTGATGGAAGTGTTGTTTACTGAAAGCGGGATGGCCGATGCGTTGAATAAGGATGAGGAGGCGGTCGAGAACATTAACCAACTCATCAACTCCGCCGCGGAATACGATCAGCGGGCCGAAACGCCGAATTTGATGGATTATCTCCAGATGATCGCACTTTACAGCGACAGCGACGCATACGATGCCGAGTCCGGCCGGGTCTCGCTGATGACGCTTCACGCGGCCAAGGGTCTTGAGTTTGACCACGCTTTTATCATCGGGCTTGAAGAGGGAATCTTGCCGCACGAACGAAGCGTTTATGGCGATTCTGATGATCTGGAAGAAGAACGGCGGCTGTTTTTTGTCGGCATCACTCGCGCCAGGAAGACGCTAAATATATTATACGCGCGAAACCGCGTTATTCGAGGCCAGTTTATTCGTTCCACGCCGTCACAGTTTCTGTATGAGATCGGATTCGAAGGCGAATCGAACGGTTTTGATTCCGACTGGGGCATTGACCAGACGCAGGATACTTATGTTCCTAAACCAAAACCGAAAAGCAAGCCCGGACAGGCCTATCTTGTTAATGAGCTCGTCGAACACAAAAAATTCGGTCTGGGCCGGATTAAGGAGTATCTGGATCTCGGCGAGGACAGTATCGTGGTTGTGCGATTCAATTCTGGAAAAACCAAGTCATTGATGGTAAAATACGCCAAACTAACCAAACTGGAGAGATGACAGTCTCTGGAATCGTAACATTTTAGCCGTGCGGGCGTAATGTGTCGTAAGAGTTCACACTTTAGTGTGCCATAAGCCAAAAACAAGCTAAAGCTTGAACTCTTACTGTGCGTCCATGTTTGGTTGAGTGAAAATGTTACCTGGAACCATTGAAATACAGGAGATCTTAGTATGCCGGAGTCGAAAATAGCGTTGTATTACAAAAATGTATCCGCCAAGGTCATCGGCGACGAGCATGGCATTACCGATGAGCAATTTAAGGAATTGGCAAAAAAAACAATTCCGGCGATTGCCGAGTGCAATAAACAACGCAAAGAAGGGGTGATCCCTTATCGGGATTTGCCTTATAATGAGGATTATCCAAAAGCCGTTAAGGCCGCTGCCGAAGAGATTAAATCCAGCGGTTGTGAAAACTTTGTCGTGCTGGGAATTGGCGGTTCGGCCTTGGGCAATATCGCCTTGCAGACGGCGCTGAATCCTTATATGTACAATCTCGACGAGAGCCAGCGGAAAGGCCCGCGGCTGTTTGTTTTTGATAATGTCGATCCGATGCAGCTTGGCAGTTTTCTGGAGTGGATCGGAGACAAGTTGGACAAGACAATTTTTAATGTCATCAGTAAGTCCGGCCGAACCGCTGAAACTGCTGCACAGTTTCTTGTGATTCGCGAGCTATTGATAGAAAAGCTAGGCGCCGATGGATTTGCCAAACAGGTCATCGCCGTAACCGACGCGAAAGCGGGGACGATGCGGAAGGTCGCCGACGACTCCAAACTCCGCACACTGGTCGTGCCGGATGGCGTAGGAGGGCGATTCAGTGTTCTTAGTCCCGTTGGGCTTCTCAGTGCGGCTGTCTGCGGTATTGATATCGATGCGATGCTGGCTGGTGCGAGGCAGATGGACGAGCGATGCTCGAAAGAAGATTTTCTTGCCAATCCCGCGGCGGTCAACGCGGCGGTGAACTGGCACTATTACCACCGCCAAAAACCAATATCCGTTATGATGCCGTATGCGTATGCGTTGAAAGATTTGTCAGACTGGTATCGCCAGATTTGGGCCGAGAGTTTGGGCAAAACGCATAACCGGCAGGGCGATGAGGTGTTTGTCGGCCCGACCCCAGTGAAGGCGCTCGGCACGACTGACCAGCACAGTCAGGTGCAACTTTATCGCGAAGGGCCAAATGACAAACTGTTTACTTTCCTGCAGGTTAAGGAGTTTGCGACAGATGTAACGATTGGCGCGAACCCGCAGGTCGCTCCTGAGTTGGGCTATCTGGCCGGGCAGAAAATGTCGAAGCTGCTCAACAGCGAAAAGCTTGCGACCGAATTCGCACTATTGCACGACAAACGCCCCTGTATGACGGTTCTCTTTGACCGTATTGATGCTTTGGCTATCGGGCAGTTTATTTATTTGTTTGAAGTAACGACTTCCATCGCCGGACTGCTCTTTAACATCGACGCCTATGACCAACCGGCGGTTGAACTCGGTAAGGAAGCGACTTTCGCGTTAATGGGGCGAGAGGATTTCGCTGATTTGGCGAAGGAGATTGAGCCGTTTTCAAAAATTGATGAAACCTTTTTAGCATAATAGCAGAAAGAAGAGCTTATGGATTATGCAGTGATTATGGCGGGCGGTACGGGCAAACGGCTTTGGCCGTTAAGTCGTCAAAAACGCCCGAAACAGGTTCTTGAATTGTTGGACGGCCAGACGCTTCTTCGAAAATGTTTTGACCGGTTGGAAGGGATATTTGATCTGCAAAATATCCTCGTTTTGACGAATGCCGATTATGTTGACATTGTACGGGAAAATCTAAGCGAATTGCCGGCGGAAAATGTCATTGCCGAACCAGCCGTTCGTGATACGGCTGGCGCGATTGGACTGGCCGCGACGGTGTTGCACAAATACGACAGCAACGCGACAATGGCGGTTGTAACGGCCGATCAGGTGCTTGAGCCGACCGAGGTTTTTCAGCAGGCGATGCGTACCGCTCTGTCATTTGTGGATGAAAATCCGCAGGCACTGGTAACATTCGGAATCCAGCCGACATTTGCCAGTACGCAGCTTGGCTATATTCAGTTTGGGAAATCTGTTCCCTGCGGTGTCTCGCAGGATGCTGTTTGCGCGATTGACGCTTTCAGGGAAAAGCCGGAATTAGATGTTGCCAAGAGCTATCTGGAGCAGGGCAATTACGCATGGAACTCCGGGATGTTTGTTTGGCGGTGTGATACCATTTTGCAGCACTTTACCAATTTCCTGCCGGAAGCGGTTGAACCATTGAACTATATCCAGACGGATTGGGGAAGTGCGGGTCAGCAACAGACACTTGAGAAATGGTTCCCGCGGCTTCCTAAGATCAGTATTGATTACGCAGTGATGGAAAAGGCAGAAGATGTTTATGGAATCTCTCTGAATTGCCGGTGGCTTGATATGGGTTCATTCGTTGCATTGGCCGACATCGTCGAAGCGGACGCTGATAGTAATTGTCTTATTGCCGGGCATCATGAACTGCTCGATTGTAAAAATAACATTGTGGTAACAGAAGATAAAGGGCATATGATCGCTCTGATGGGAGTTGAAAACATGATTGTTGCGCATACGAAAGACGCAACGCTGGTCTGTTCCATTGACCATGCCAATCGGATCAAAGAATTGTTGGAGCAGGTGCAGACACACAAAGACGGGAAGTTTCTCTAACGCTTAAGGAATGTCAAAGTGCGCTATCTTGCAATTGACCACGGTCAAAAACGAACCGGTCTGGCAATATCGGATGCTTCCGAAACATTAGTTTCCCCCCATTCTGTCATCGCTACGGCCAACCCACAGGAATTGTTGCGACAGATTTTGATCGTTCTGGATACCGAGGAAATTGACGCCATTGTTGTTGGCTTGCCGATGAATATGGATGATACCGAAGGCCCCAGAGCCAGGCAAGTGCGTCAATTTGTTTTAACACTTCAACAGCGAACCAATAAACCCGTCGATTTGCATGATGAGCGGCTAAGTAGTTTTGAGGCAGAGCATCTGACAGGGTCGCTTGAACTGACCCGTAAAAAGAAGAAAAAGCGATTGGATGCGATTGCCGCCGCCGCGATTCTGCGATCCTTTTTTGAGCAAAAGAACAGATGATAAAACTCCAGAGAAATTTCTGTAATTTGTTTCTAAATATACACTTAAGATGCGTTTTTGCAGATTGTAAAAATATCTCAAAAGTTTTTCTTCGTAAATCGTATTCAATTCGTATATAAGTAACAGTGGTAATGTGAGTTCGTTTTCTAAGAGGATGCTATGGAAGCGAATGGCGTACAACAATCGGAAATCACAACGGTTGCGGATTCGGCGGCGATGGCGGATGCAGCGGTCAAGTATCTTATCAACTGTGCCCAACGAGCCATAAAACAGAGGGGGGTTTTCCGTGTGGCCATTTCAGGAGGGAGTACGCCTGTCCGATTTTATGAACGGTTGTCGGATGTATCTGTGTATTCCAGGATACAATGGGAAAGGGTTCACATTTTCTGGGTTGATGAACGGTGTGTACCGCCGAGTTCAGAGGCAAGCAATTTTGGGCTTGCGACAGAGACTTTTTTATTGGACATTCCGATACCGGGGGAGAATATTCACCGGGTAACAGGTGAACTTCAAAACTATGCCAATGCGGTTGATGAATACGAACACATCATTCGCGCTGTTTTTAAAATAACAAAAGGGCAGATTCCAAAATTTGATCTGGTCATCCTTGGAATGGGATCGGACGGCCATATCGGATCGATTCTTCCCAATACCTATGCCTTGTTCGACACAGACGACATAGTCAGCGCGGTTTATCGTATGAATGGCGATTATAATCGGATCACACTGACCGTACCCGTTATGAAAGAATCCCGCCGGATACTCATCCTTGTCAGAGGAGAAAACAAGGCGCAAATCGTGGCGGATGTTTTTCGCACAACCCCCGACCCGGTCCGCTATCCGGTGCATGCGCTCTGGCCGGTTCTGCACAAGATTCGGTGGCTTATTGACCGTCGGGCCGCGGCAAAACTGTAATGCAAACGGCATTTATGCCTCAAGCAGTATTTTGCAATCGTATGTCTTTAGGAGGTGGCGTAGTTGCGCGGTTTTCTCGCCGTCTTCGCAGAAAATGATCGCCTGTTTTGAGCAGAAAGCGATCTGTTTACGGTCTGCCAGGACGGTGAGATAGGGGGCGTAGAGAATAATATGATCGAATTTCTTGTTGGCTGCGTCAAGTAGCGAACGCAGATTCATTTGTTTAAGCAGATCAAAGTACCGTGCCGGCCAGACCGACAGATTCTCAAATGCAGTTGGGATTGGCAGTATTTTCAGATGGGACTCAATTTTTTCCGAGTCAATCTCGAAAACTTTGGCCAACGCGTCTCGCTTTCTGTCAAGATCGATCAGTAGGCATTTTCCTGTGCCAGCCAGCGAGACCGCAAGATTGACCGGAATGGTAACGGGCAGGTCGGTAAGTCGGTTCGCCGCCAGAAGCACCGGTTGCACTTGGGCGTTTGGATTTTTGAGGATATTAAGGATTTTCTGAATATCTTCATTCTGCGGGATGGGCTGTTTTTTCGGCTTTGGCGGGGTGTTTCTTTTTTTTGTTGACTTAAACAGGTAAATCAACAGCGGCAATAAAACAACGCCCCCGCCGACTGACAGATAAATCCAGAGCGTCCCTAAAGGCATAACGGCCGCTCCCGGAACAAAATATATAGCGATGCTACTCATATTTTATACTGATCGCAATCAAAACCCCCCTATCCCTGCGCAGCTGACTTAGTTTTTGCAATACCTTGAAATGTCCCTTTGAATGATTTCCTGCAAGAGTTCCCGCTGGAATAATGTTAATGAGTTGTCCTCCCAGAGGTTATGGCGCAGGTCTGTCCGTTCTGCTTTCGTTTGGCCCGCCGTAACAGACTCACCGATATATTGCTTAATGACATTTCTAACAGGAGCATCTTTTATTTTTAAATCAACGGGTTCTATTCGTTTTCTTCGCGAGGCGGTGGAACGGCGATGTTCTGACAGTATCTGCTCGGCGAGATTGTACCGTGGGATATGCGGCGGCGTTTCGGCCTTAATTGACTCGACTGGCGGTTCAATCGGGGTGGCGTCCCGATCTGTGGAGACGATGGTCGGTTCAGCCGATTGCTGCCGCTGAGCATCCAACTGGCTCAATTGCGATTGCAAAGCCGCATTCTCTTTTTGGATACGACCCGCTTCATCCTGTGTTTCCTGCAGTAGAACCCTTGTTTCACCAAATAGCTTCAATGCCTGCTTATCCTGTTCGGCTTGTTTCTTTAATGCTTCAAGCTGCTTTTGGAATTCTGCTACTTCTTTTTCTCGAAAACTATCCAATTGCTTCTGATTGGATACCTCCACTTGCCTTAGTTGCATACGAAGTTCACTCAATTCGTGAGTGAGTTCATCTTTTCCGGAGTGTAGCTGGTCCACTTCAAGTTGCAGTTGTTCTTTCGATGGGACCTCTGAATCCATTTGAGAATGGAGTTCTTTGAGTTGCTGATTCGCGGCGGACATTTTTTCGAGTTGCTGTTTCAGGTTCGCAATTTCACCGTCGGCTTGCGATTGATGGATTTTGTATTCCTGACGCACTCGTTCGTGATCTGTCTTCAGTTCAACCGTCTCCCTGCCGGCTTGTTCCCGATAATCCGAATACTCTTGCCCAAGCCGACCAAGAGTGTCCTTGAGTTGCTCCTTTTCTTGCTGAAGTTGTACAGAAAAAGCATCCTGTTCTTGATTGTGCTGTTCGCGGATAGCGGATAATTCCGCGTCAAGATGTTGGGCCTTAGCTTCATAGTCTCGGATTTCAGCTTGAAGCTGTTCTTTAGTGGAATTATTTTCGTCGCAGACAGCGTGAAGCTCTTTAATTTCCTGCTCCAAAGCAGAATGCTCTCTTTGCTCTTGGGAAAGCTTAGACTTCGCTTCCTGCAGTTCCGCCCGGACATCTTCAAGTTGCTCGTTGGTTTTGGACAGAACCCCGGCGTTTTCCTTAAGTGCGGCGACATTTTGATTTAACGACTCCACCGTCTGTCGCAGCGAATCGGCCTCTTGCTGAAGTTCATCACGCCGCTCGGTGAGAATCGCAATTTCACCGCTGGTTTGTGATTGATAGGCCTCGTATTCATGACGAATCTCTTCATAAGCGCGTTTTGCGAGATCCGCTTTTTCGCTCATCCGCTCAATTCGTTGATTTAGCTTGCTAATCTGGCCGTCGGCTTTTTCGTGATGCTCCAAATGTTCATGACGGAGTTGTTCGAGGGCGTCCTTGGACTGTTGCTCTTCCTGTTGAAGCCGTGCAGTGAAATCTTCCTGTTCCTGAATACGCTGCTGGCCGAGAGCAGAGAGTTCGGCAGTAACATTTTTGATTTGGGACTCATAATTACTGATTTCAGATCGAAGATGCTCTTTCACATGATCATTTTCGTCATCGGCAGCGCGAAGTTTTTCAACTTCCTGTTTCAAAGAAACACATTTTTCCTGTTCTTTGGAGAGTTTGGATGTTGTCTCCTCCAGTTCTGCCCGGACACTTTCAAACTGCTTATTGGTTTCAGAAAGCACCTCGACACTTTCCCTAAGTGCGGCGGTCTCTTGCTGAAGTTTGGCCCGTTGTTCAGTAATATCTTCAATTTTACCGTCAGATTCTGATTGCTGTGCCTCGTACCCCTGTTGCCTCTGTTCATAATCTTTCTTCAGCAACTCAGCGGCTTCGGTCAGTCGTTCAATTTGTTGATTCAGGTCAACAATCTGGCGGCCGAATTTTTCCCGGCTATCTGATTGCTCTTCCTGAATCTGTTCAAGAGTACTCTTGGACTGCTCTTTTTCCTGCTGAAGTTGTTCGATTCGCTCCGAGAAAGACCGGCAATCCTGTTCCAGTAGTGCTTTTAAGCTTTCTATTTCGTTAATTTTGGTTTCAAGAAGGCGGGTCTTGCTGTGTTCACGAGAGAGCGTTATCTCGGCTTCGCTTAACTCCGCTCGAAATCGCTGGACCTGATTACTGGTTTGCAAATAATCCTGCAGGTCTGCTTTTAATCTCGTATTTTCTTCCAGAAGGGTGGACGCGCGATCATTGAGTTGGCGATTGTTCCGCCGGAGTTGTTCTATGTCTAAGTCCGGTTCCTTTGAAGAAGCCGGAACCTCCGGGGCAACCGGGGATTCAATGATATCTGCCGGCGTGCTATCAGTTGAATCGTTGTATTGTTGCGATTCCTCAAAAGATACAATTCGAACAGAAGTATCTTCGACAAGCTCTTCTTCTTGGAAATCTGAAATCAATTTATCAAGAGCAGGGTCTTCAGATTCGGTGTGTCCAGATTCATCATCCGTTATGTCAATAATATCTGCTTCGTCGAGGAAATCGGATGGTTGCCCGGAGCTGACATCCGGTTGATTTGATTCGGGTTTTCCTGCCGCACGGAGGGCCTTGAGGATATCCGCCTTGCTCTGCAGAATATCCGCGTCTAAGTCGCGATCTTTCTTTTCATCAGACATTGTTCCCTCAGCAACTCAAATTTCCATACTCTTATCATATATCATAGAAAGAGAGAAAAATCAAGATGTAGAGTGGGTATTTTACGGAATTGACCAAAATTACCATATTTTCAGTCTGAATTCGGCCCCAGCGATAACATAGTGAACTTGGAGGGCTTCAATCGATAAATGATATCGGAAATGTCAGCGGCATTGACGGCCTTAATCGCATCCACATTTTGTTGTACACTTTGATAGTTGCAGTTATATATCCAGTTAAAACCAAGACTTACAAGCCGCCCCATGGGTTGTTCGCATTTAATCGTTACTGCGCTGAGCATTTTATTCCGAGCCGTTTCCAGTTCTGCCTCAGAAACCCCTGTTTTTTCGAGTTCTGCGAAGATATTCCGAATAATATCCAAAACTTTCGGTGTCTTATCAGGATCACAGCAGAGATAGCTGTAAAACACCCCCGTCCCGTCCATTGATTCGCACTGCATCGCGGCGATTTCTGCCAAAGCCGGTTCTGTCAGGCCCCAATAATACCGAGAGCCGGAATCATCACCGAGAATCATTCCCAACAATGAAGCAGCGAATCGGCGGGGGTCCTGCATCGAAAGGGCGGGGCTAAGCAGACAAATATGCTGACGGGCAAGATTTTCGTTTTGGAGGTGTTTCGTTCTGAATGTACCTCTAAAATCCTCCAATTCGCGGGTCGTATCCACTGCGCCCCAAGCGGCACATTGTTCCTGGGCCAGTTGACAAAGGGCTTTGAAGTCAAAATTCCCGCTACACGCTAAAACCATATTATTGGGAGCGTATCGCTTTGAGAAATAAGACCGCATCTGACTCGCAGTGAGTGCGGAAACGCTTTCATTGGTCCCTAACACGCTGTTTCCACAGGGATGCGTCCCAAAATGTAAAGCCCTTGCCTGATCCATGACCTCAAACTGCGGCAGGTCTTTATACATTGCGATTTCTTCAAGGATCACATTTTTTTCAATATCAAAGTCATCATTTCGCAAAGACGGCCTCATTAGTTGTATCCACAACCCCGCCACATCCATCAGGTATTCAGGAAGAACTGCCGCGTAATACACGGTATTTTCCTCGCTGGTAAAAGCATTAAACTTTGCTCCCAGCCGATCAAAAGCTGCATTCACCTCTAAAGCCGACAAAGCGTCCGTTCCCTTAAACAGCATGTGTTCAAGATAGTGAGACACGCCGCTGATCTGCGGGGTTTCGTCACGAGCTCCAGTTCGCACAAAAAAACCAACTGCTGCTGATTGAGCCAGCGGATCTACTTCCCCGATAATGGTTAAGCCATTGTCTAATTTTTGATACTCAAAGTTCATTATTAACTCGATAGCATAGGAGATTGTATTTTTTGTGGCACGGCCATCTTGGCCATGATTCACGGACTCCGAAGCCCGTGAATCATCAATTTAACATTCCTCAAACTGTTACCGCATTTGGGCCAATGGTAACAATGGTAAAATCCTCAAAGGGGTGCTTTTGCAGAAATCTTAAAACGGAATCAACACTCAATGTCTCAATTTTTTCACGAATTTCGGCAAGTTCCCGGACGCGGCCTAACAGGAAATGATCCGCCGCGATTGATGAAGAACGGGCGCAGGTTGATTCACCCTGCATAATCAGAGAAGTTTTCAGTCCGACCTTGGCCCGTTGCAATTCGTCGGTACTGATACCGTCTTTTAGTAGTCGAAATTGCTCTAAGATAACATCCAGCGTTTGTTGTGCTTTATCAGGCGTTGTTCCTGCGTAGCACGAAATGCCTGCGTAATCTCTCATCGTTCTATAATTTGCCCCTACAGCATAACAAAGCCCGCGTTTTTCACGAACCTCCGTAAACAGACGACTGCTCATACTGCCCGATAGGACCGAAACCGCCGCCGCAATTTCATAATAAAATTCAGAAGCAACCGTCGGCATCGGCGTCATCAATCCGATATGCACCTGGGCGCCCTCCGACGGAAAATGTGAATAGTGTTTTCCTTTAGAGGCCGGCTGTTTCTCTATCAATCCCTGATTGCTTTGGGCATCAAATAGAATTTCAATTTGTTTGCAGACAGCATCAAAATCGTAGTTTCCGCAAATCGAAAAGAGAGTTTTTGAAGGGTCAGGCATCCTTTTGACGATATCTGCGGTTCTCTCGAAGGGCAATGCCTGGAGCTGATCCAGTTTTCCGATTGCCGGACGCCCAAAAGGATCCGGGTAAAATTGTTCATACAAAAGAGTCATTATTTTTTGTCGTGGGTCATCGTCCAGCCCCTGCAATTCACTGACAGCGAGCTGTCGTGACAACTCAAACTGCTTGGCGGCCAGTTGGGGTCTGCCAATAACATCCGCATAGAGTTCCAGAGCCGATGGGAGATTACCTGCTTCTAAGGATGCGTTCAGGGACAGATGGTGTGCTGAAGTGGATGCGTGCCGATGAACTCCCAACCGGTCAAATGCCTCAATCAGTTCTCGACTCGAGCGGTCTCCGGCACCGCGAAATAGCCAGTCGTTGATGACACTGCTGGCGCCGCAACATCGGTCCGGCAACAAAGACGCTCCCGCCGGAAGCAGAAATTGAAAGGATGCTGAATGTACATTCTCGATTCGCTCACCGAGCAGAATCATCCCGTTTTTTAGTTGATAAATGTCCAGTGTGTTATTCATAATCCATGCATAATAAGGGGGTTGCTGTTTATGGCTGCCGTTCTATGCCACCGCCGTTTCCGAATCATCGTCAACGCTTTCAAACTGAACACTGATTTTCTTGCTGACGCCCTGAGTCTGCATTGTGATTCCATAAAGCACATCGGCGATGCTCATTGTGCGTTTTGAGTGTGTAATAATGATAAATTGCGACTGTTTTTGGAAGTCCTGAACAATCAGGTTAAACCGTTCGTTATTGGCTTCGTCCAGCGCTGCATCCACTTCGTCCAATACACAGAAGGGCGACGGTTTGCTCTTGAAGACCGAAAATAGCAGGGCAATGGCCGTCATGGTCTTTTCGCCGCCGCTCAACAAGCTGATCGTTCGGGTTTCCTTACCCGGAGGCCGGGCGACAATCTCGATACCGCTCTCAAGAATGTCGTCGGGGTTCTCAAGGATAATATCTGCTTTGCCACCACCAAAGAGCTTACGGAATAACTGCTGGAAGTTATCTCGAATCTGCTCAAATGTAACCTCAAACTTTTCGCGGCTGTCTTTATTGATCCGGGTGATTAACTGTTCCAGTTGGTTCTTGCTTTGATTGAGGTCTTCCACCTGATCTGTCAGGAACTCATTTCGTTCTTCGAGGTCTTTTTGCTGATCGATAGCATCGACATTAACATTGCCCAAGCGGTCGATTTTTCCGCGAAGCGACGCGATTTCCTCCCGCACCTCGTCCCAGTCAACATCATTCTCCTGGAAGTCCTTATAGGCCTGTGCGAGATTAATCTGCAACTCTTCCTGAACCCGTACGGTTAGGTCTTCCTCTTTGACCTGAAGTTGGCTCAAAGTCAGTTCGATCTGATGAATGTGTTCTTCGATCTCACTTTGTCGGGCTTGCTGCACTCGCAGCTGATCCAGATTACTGCTTTTTTGTGATTGCAGATCTGTCGCTTTATGATGCAGCTGGACACTGTGCTTCTGTGATTGTTCTTTTTCCAGATACAGTTGGGAAACCCGTGTCTCAGCGGTCAGAATGTTTCGCTCTGTCTGGGTAATTTGGTCATCGCAACCGAGGACTTCGGTGCGTGCTGATTCAATCCCCATTCGCCCGTGTTGCAGTTGGCTCTGGATCGAGGCGATTTGCTGGCGAATCGAGTTCTGCTGTTCATTGACCTGGCCCAACTGGACTTTCAGCTCGGTTAGTTCACCATGACGGTCTTGCTGATCCTGTCGTTGTTGGTCATAATGGCTCTGAAGTTGCTGAATATGTTCGTTGCGCTGGCGATTGATCTGTTCCAAATCAACCAGTTTTTGGCGGGAAGTGTGTTCTTTCTGCACGGATTCCTGAATCTCTTTTTCGAGCATTCCGATTTCGCCGGCAAGGATCGGTTGCTCTTCTTTGAGCCGGCAGATATTACCGTCCAGTATTTTTAATCTGGAATCCGCGTCAACTTTTTCAGTGTTGGCCTCATAAATGCTGGTTCGCAATTCCTGGCACAATCCGGCCAAATGCTCATTTTTATGC
>Ga0164310_10000977_pt1 | contig 15829 bp, 14 predicted proteins | sample GuaBasSedimGuay1_FD_121795 | JGI IMG/M metagenome (GOLD analysis project Ga0164310, IMG submission 121795) | Subseafloor sediment microbial communities from Guaymas Basin, Gulf of California, Mexico - Guay1, Core 4569-9, 0-3 cm | ecosystem: Environmental > Aquatic > Marine > Hydrothermal vents... | reverse complement strand
GTTCTATTATACTGAAAGAAAAGGGTATTTAAAGTTTTTGAATTATATTCTTTGATGAAAACTAATCTCTCAAAAACCCAAGCAAAGGAAAAGATAAACCTCTTCTTTAGACAGAGAAACTTCGAAGCGAAAGACGTTAAGAAAATAAAACGCCTTGCGATGAAATTTAGGATTCGGCTTGGTGATTATAGAAAGCTCTTTTGTAAGAAATGTTTGTCAAAGTTGAAGGGGAAGACTAGAGTTACAAAGTTTTACAAGACAATTGAATGTGAGAATTGTGATTACAAGAATAGATCTATGACGCGAAAAGACTAGAGAGAGTTTTATCCTTGTATGCTTTTAGGAATGTTATGAAGTAGGCCAGGATCAATGGGCCAAGGATTAGGCCAAGGATTCCGAATATGAGCAGCCCTCCGATCATACCTATTAAAATTATTGCTTGGTGCATTTTTGTCCTCCTTGATACGAAGTGTGATCTAAATATGCTGTCAACTGAGGAAACTAGGATTACATTGTAAAGCAGGAAGCCTATGGCCAGTAATGGATTTCCTGTTGCAATCAGATAAACTGTGACTGGGAGATAGATTAAGCTAGGGCCTATGACCGGGATTACGCTGAGGACCATTGCCGCAACTGTCAAAATCAAAGCATTTGGAACGCCAAAAACGTAAAAACCGATTCCTGCAAAAACACCTTGGAGGATTCCGGCTACAACTTGCCCGTATATTAGGCTTTCTGTTATATCCTTAAATTGCTTGACTAGCTGGTTCTCTTGGTTTTTATTCAGGGGAGATAGACCTGCAGCAAAGTCTCTGAGCCTGGATTCATCTTTTAGAGCAAAGAAGAACACAAATGCCATGAGTAAGAGATGTAAGGAGATAACAGCAAAGTTAATGAGGAAGTCTATCATTGTACTGAGCAGGGAGGACGTAATTTGACTTATCGTTTTATTTATTGTAGCATCTAATTGAGAGATAAGTTGTTCAGAGGCGGCAGGAAATATTGTTCTTACTAAATTGTTGGTGTCTAACTCCTGCGTGAACTTGAATAACTCAAAAACTTGCTGAGACATCATCGGCAGTAAGAACCAGATAGGTACCATGATTATTGCCAGAACTAGAATGCTAATCAGTGCGGCTGAGAGTGCTCCACTTTTCACGCCTTTGCGGATCCACTTATAAACTGGATAAAAAATGTATGCAAGAATAAGGCCACCGATTATAGAAAGCAGTACTGGTTTTAGAATTAAGTATACTAAGGCTGCAAGCAAAGCTATAAAGAGTATTAATGAAATTCTTTTTACGTCTTTCTCTGTTATCGCCATGAGAGAAATAATGGTTTCGTATATATAAAAGATTCGCCTGGAACCTTATGGAACCTACGGAAAAAATTTATAAACTCATTAAGCGAGGTGTTGTGATGAAATCTGTGATTAAGAAAATTTTTGACGCTGAAGTTGATGAAGAGGCGCATAGATATTTTGTGAGATACGGAAAGGGTCATTACGGGCGAAGGTTTTTGATTAGTTTAGCGAAGAGTAAGAAGATTAAGATTAGAACGAGTTTTGAATTTGCGAATGATCTGGTAAGTTTTGTGAGAGAGAACATGAATGTTGTTTTTTCTGGGGTAATTATATCTAAAGAGAAGATTCCTGGAAAAGAAGGGAAGAAAAAGAAAGGGGCGTTTGCTTATGAGGTCTCTGAGTCTGGATTGGAAGGGTTTGAAAATGCTTACTGGTATCTTTTGAATGTTAATAGGGAAGATGTTGTTTTGAAGATTAAGAAGAATCTTCCTAAGCCTGGAAAGAGCGAAGGGAAGATTGATGATAAATTTTGTTCTTTGGATTTGGATTTGAAATATTGGGATAAAGTTAGAGAGGTTTTCTTTTGGGATGTCCCGGAGTGTAAGAAGGCTTCGATAGAGCATGATTTGGATATTACTGAAATTGAAATTCCTTCTGGCGTTGACGACCCTGTTAAGATGCGTGAATTATCTAAGAGAAATGGCAAGATAACTCGTAAGATTTTTGTTGATAAGAGCGAAGAGCCAAACGTTGAAGAGAGAGATCTTAGTGTTTAGTAATCTATTCCTTTTCTTGCCTGAATTCCTTTGTCGAATGGGTGTTTGTGTTTCTTGACTTCTGTTACTAAATCCGCTAATTCGAAGATTTGTGGAAATGGTTTATGTGACCCTGTTAAAATTAATTCTGTTGTTATTGGTTTTGACTTGATTAGTTCTATGATTTGATTCTCCTTGAGAAGATTAAGTTGGATGGCATAGAGAATTTCGTCTGCTATCACGAGGTCATAATTTTTTAAAGAATCCTTGAGATGTTGAAATGCTTCATCAACTTTCTCATTGTGCTCTTCTTTTTCGTTTGAAACCCATGAGCCATTGCCGAATCTTTTGCAAGAAAAGTTTGGAAACTTCTTTAATGATTTTATTTCTCCGGGAATTTGTTCTTCTAGAGAATCGGCGCCATTTTTCATGAATTGCACAAGATACACTTTGTAGTTTTCATTTAAGGCTCTTAGGGCTGTGCCTAGTGCTGCGGTAGTCTTTCCCTTTCCGTCTCCCCAAAAGATTTGTGTTAACCCTTTTTCCATTTTTTTTGTAAATCTGGAAAGTATAAAACTTATTCGGTTAACGCAACATTTATAAAATATCATAATAGTATTCATATTACAGGGCATATGGTAACTCCTATGAAATCTCATAGAGTGAGAATCGTTGAATTTATTCGGGAGGAGAAGATTGTTACTAGTTCTGACGTTGCTAGATTTCTGAAAGTTTCTTGGAATACTGCGGACAGTTATTTGAAAGAGTTGTTAATTGAGAAAAAGATTGAAAGAATGAAAAAAAGGGGGGTGACTTTATGGCTTTTGAGATGAAGAAAGGGCAATCTGCGGTTTGGATAATTTTAGCAGTGTTCTTGTTAGCGGCAATACTTTTGTACTTATTTTTACAGGATCCTGCTGTCGATGTTGTTCCTGTATTGGGAGGGGATCCGGGCATAAAATCTTACCTTGAGTCTTGCACGACTTTGTTTGTCTTAGAAGCGACGGACATTATGTTACCTCAGGGCGGTTTTATTGAGCCGAGAAACTTTGTATATTTCAACAGGACAAAGGTAGAGTACGTTTGTGAGACGATGAGTTATTTTGAACCTTGTATTCAGCAGCATCCGATGTTGATAAGGGAGATGGAAAGAGAAATTAAGAATTATATTCTTTCAAATGTTTCGGAATGTTTTGTTGAGATGAAGGATACCTTTGAAGATATGGGCTGGACTGTGTCGTTCAGCTCGGCGTTGGATATTGAGGTTGATTTGAAGCCGGATAAGGCTATTGTGTATTTGAATAAAGAAATGACTGTGAGAAAGGCGGACAGCACTAAGTCCTTTGAGAGCTTTGAGATACCTGTTAGGAGTGCTGCGTACAATCTGGGAGTTATTGCCCAGGAGATCGCGACTCAGGAGGCTAACTTCTGTTATTTTGAGAGTGCTGGGTTTAGTCTTGCTTACCCGCAGTATAATGTTAGAAGAAAGATGATGTCTTATCAGCAGAAGGTTTATCTCCTGAGGGATAAGCGACTCGAGGACGATATGATGGTTGCTGTGAGGAGCTGTGCTCTTCCGGAGGGGATGCCAGGATGATGAACAAGAAAGCTGCCAGTTTTATGCAAATATTTTTGTTGGTATTCAGTATTTTTGCGATGGCAAACTTTGCAAACATTGCTCTTGCAAATAGCCCGTTGGATATTTTTGGGATGGGCGGTAGTGATGAGCACAAGGTTATGACTTGTATTCGGACACTTGATGGGAGTGTGTGTCAACAACTTGATGAAGACCTTTGTAATGCGATATGCGCCGAATCTTGCATTGAATCAGATAGAGAGTCTGTGCCCGAGTGTAAGGCGGGGGTTTGCATAGATGATGAAGAAGGAATTTGTGCTGGTGGTTCTACCAGAGAAAATTGTGAGAGTAAAGGCGGGCGATTTGTTGAGGGGAGCATTCAGAGCGTTGCGGAGTGCCAGATGTATTGTTGCGTTTTGGGAAATGAAGCACAGTTTGTGACAGAAAAGAGGTGTGAAATCCTATCTGACGGCCTTGGGATTGAAATGAATTTTGATACAAACTTTTACACGGCAGATTTATGTGCTTTGTTTGTGAAAGAGGATACTAGGGGTGCGTGTACTTGGCCTGTTGGTGAGGAGGGGAAGTCGGGGTGTTCATTTATTTCATTGTCTGATTGTGTGCAAACTGTTGGAAGTGAGGCTGGCTTTCATGAGGACAAATTATGTTCTAACCCTGAGTTGGATACGATTTGTGAGAAGAAGAATCATACGGCATGCGTTGATGGGTTAGATGGAGTTTATTGGTTTGATACTTGTGGAAACAGAGAGAATATTTTTTCCTCATTGGGTGACGGGGGCTGGAACCAGGGAGAGGTTTTAGCTCTTGGAGATAGTTGTTCGATGGGGCCTCCGGGGGATAGATTGAAGAATCAGGGGAAGTGTGGAAATTGTGATAGGTTATTGGGTAGTACTTGTGCTGAGGAACTTGATGGCCAGGAGTTAGATGATGATCCAGATTCTGGAGTTGTTTGTAAGGATCTTGGATGTGACAACAATGGACAAAGACGAGAGAACGGTGAAACTTGGTGTGAATATTCTGGGAATTTTGGGCTATCAATGGACATACCTTTTCTTGGTGCTATAAGTTCATTTGCAAATTTACCCATTGGAAATGATGGGATGCGGGCGATATCTCCACCTGGGAGCGAGCATTTTAGGAAGACTTGTATTGACGGAGAGATAATAGCTGAGGCGTGCGGACCTTATCGGAATGGTATTTGCATACAATCTGAGGAGCCTATAATAAATGGTACTGGAACTTTTTCTGTTGCCTCGTGCATTCCTAATAGATGGGCTGAGTGTTTGAATTATAATAAGAATACTGATGATGTCTTTAGTGAACTGACTAATTCAATAAGCCAGCTTGCAAGTATGCCTATCATAGGTCCTGCGATAGGTAAAGCTCTAACTTTACCTTCAGAAATTGAACAAGTTAAAGTAATGAAAATGATGCTTGTCTGTGAAACTGATCCTGACTGTTTTGTTAAGACTGTTTCGGTTGATGAGGATTTCAGGTTTCCGATGTGCATGCCCAAGTACCCTCCGGGATTTTATAAAAAAGAGATGGATGAGAGTGATGCTGGAATTTGCGCGTTTGCGAGCCATATGTGTTCTACTGTTTGGGTTAAGGAGTCGACAGCGTTTACGTTTGGTGCGACGGCGCACTGGGAGTGCAAAGCAAATTGTGATTGCATAGAGGGTGATGAGCCTGGAAACGCGGAACCAAGTTCAAAATTTGTTAATGAAATGCATGCTCTTTGTGTTAGTTTAGGGGATTGCGGTTCAAAGGCGAACTATGTTGGAAATATGGGTGGTTTGTTTTCTGGGTATGAGCTTCAGAAAGCAGAGTATGAGGGTTTGCCAAAAACTCCTGACGAGGATAGGAAGAAAGAGCAGGTTAATGCAATGCCAGTTATGCCAGTCATGGATTCTTCTGCACCTCCGGGGAAGTATATAGATGCGGCCGCTTATACTCAGGGAGATGGTGGATCCTCTAGTTCTGATTTGTTTGGTTTTGGAGGTGATGGTGGTGGCGGGGGAAGCGGAGGAGGCGGTGGTGGCGATGGAGACGGCGGTGGAATGACCGGGCCTGAACCTCCAGGGTATGAGCCGGCTGGCACGATGGGACCTTCTCTTGCGGTTGGAGGCACTGTTGGAGCGCTTGGGCTTGGAGTTTATGGGGCTGCGCAAGTAGGAATAATTCCGACTCTGACTACTACTACTGGAAGCATTACTGTGTTCGGCAATACCCTTGGATTGTCAGCTACCACCGCGGGACACACTGCGGTAGGTTCAAGCGGGGGGGCTATAGGTGGTGAGACTTTGGGTGCTAGCCTTGGTTCAGAGACAGTAATCGGCCCTGCAGCTGTTGCGCTTCAGGGCGCAGCTATTGGAGCAAGCATTGCTGTGGCAGTTGTTGGGATTTTGGTTGGGGTTTCAGGCATTGGGGCTGGTGTCGGAACTGCTGGAACTGTAGGATACATGGCTGGAAGTGCTATTGGAGGAGCGGCTATTGGCACGTCTATAGCTATATCTTCTGCGAGTGCTGCTGTAACAGCTGGGACTGCGACTGCTGGACAGGCAGCATTAGCTGGCTGGGCTGCGTCACATGCTACATTTGCTGCGTGGGTCGGTCCGGTGGGTATTGCGATTGTGGTCATTATCATAGCAGATATTATCGCACAGTGGATCGCGGGCGTTGGGGAAATAAGAACCGCTGAGATGTATTTTGAGTGTAAGCCTTGGACTGCGCCGGCAATGCCTGGGTGCGATATTTGTGGTGAGAATGGTTTGCCTTGTAATCAGTATAATTGTGAGACGCTTGGTCACATGTGCGAGTTCATTCACCAAAACGAGGGTGTTGAAGAGGAGGATGTGCCTTTGTGTGTTGCTATTGCGTTTAATGATATGAGCGGACCTACTGTTAATAGCGTGTTAGAAGATGCGCTATCAGAGGGTTTTGAGTACTCAGAGGTAACTGGGCTTGATGGCACTGGGACTAGATTTGAGGTTGTTAGTGTCGATGCTGATGGTGGCTGCGTTAATCAGTTTGAGAGTATTGAGTTTGGATTTGTTCTTAATGAGCCCGGGTCGTGTAGGTATAGTTTTGATCCGGATGTTCCATTTGAGGAGATGTATATTTTAGGAAGTGGGGTGTTGAAAAGAATTCATAAACACTCTATTGGCAATCTGTGGGAGATTATTGAGTCAGGATCTGAAGATGTAGAAGACGTTGAGGTATATATACGTTGTAAGGATTATCAGCTTGACGAAGATAGGGGGGGCACTGTTAGTAGCGATATAATTTTGTCGTTCTGTGTAGACCCCATGGATTTAACTGCGCCGATTGTGGTGGGGACAAATATTCCTCAGGGGCACACCGCGGGCTACCATGAAGATGAGGTGACCTTGGTTGTGACATTTGACGAGTTTGTCGAGAGTGCTAGCATTGATATCGAGGACAAAGAGCTTGGTGGGATGGATTATGAAATGAGGTGTTCGAAAAATGTTTGTGTTGTAGATATAACTCTTGACTTCGGGAGCAATAACTTTTACATCAGGGCGAAGGATATGAGTGGAAATGAAATGAGTGGGAGTTATGTCCTCAGTGTGGGTAGGAGCGAGGATCCGTTGGAGATAGTGTCTGTTGAGCATGATGGGGAGGACTTAGAGGGGCAGACTATTGTTAGAGGGAACTACCTTAATGCTATAGAGGTTGTTGTTGAGACGTCTGGTGGATTTGATGGCACGGCGGATTGTGCCTACAGCTTGCCAAGGTATGGGGAATCTTTCTTCCAAGAGACGGGTGGTGGTGAGACGAGTACGCACAGGCAGATTTTCACATCGCTTATTGATGGAGATTATAGGATGGGAATTTCGTGTACTGACACTTCGGGGAATAATGCGTTGACTACGGTTAACTTTACTGTAGAGGCAGATATCATAAGTCCAAGTATCTCGAGGGTTTATGACGATTCTGGGACGTTGGTTGTGATAACTGGAGAATATGCTGAGTGTGCTTATACTAATAATAGATGTAATTTCGAATTCTCTGACGGAGAATTGATGGGGGGCATTGAGTTAATTCATAGAACGAGTTTTGATCCGGATAAGACATATTATGTAAAATGCAAGGATTCATTAGGAAATGAGCCGGCTACGTGCGGTCTTATTGTTACAGGTGGGTTGTTTTGATGGAAAGAAACAATTATAAACAAATTTTAACTCAAAGAATGATGGGAAAAAGAGGGCAGACTACTGCGTTTATTATAATAGCGCTTGTGATTGTGGTTTTTGGCATATTGATTTATTTCTTGTATCCTCAAATTAGCACGGTTTTTGGTTTCGACACGGAGCCGAGCTCATTTATGAAGTCTTGTATTAAACCTAGTTTGGAGGACGGAGTTGATTTGCTTTCTAGGCAGGGTGGTTATGCGGAGCCTGAGGGTTATATGTTGTATAAGGGTGAGATGGTGAAATATCTTTGTTATACTGCTCAGTATTATACTCCGTGTTATGTGCAGCAGCCTTTACTGAGGGCGCACTTTGAGAAAGAGCTCGAGGCTATGATTAAGGAGAAGGCTGACGAGTGCGCGCTTGAGTTGCAAGAATATTATGAGTCTAGAGGTTATGATGTCACTCGGGGGAGCAGCACCGATGTGGATGTGGATATTGTGATGAATAGTATCGACGTTGATGTTCATTCGCCTATGACTATAAGTAAGGACGATGCGCAGAGGTTTGAGAACTTTAGGTTTGGTATGCGGAGCCAGATGTATTCCTTGATTATGACTGCTATGAGTGTTATTGATTTTGAGTCGACTTATGGGGATTCGGAGACTACAATGTATATGGCTTATTATCCTAATCTGAAGATACAAAAGACTAAATTGGGCGATGGTTCAACAATTTATACTCTCACTTACGTGAACACTGAGGAAAGCTTTACTTTTGCTTCGAGAAGTGTGGCTTGGCCGGCAGGTTATGGATTGAACTAAAATGATAGGTGTAAAGACAAAAGGGTTTGTATGTGTTTTGTTAGCGCTAGTTGTGTTTTCTTCTTTTGTTGCTGCTCAGGGAGAGACAGCTGGGACGAGCGATGTGACTGTTTGTTGTGAGAAGACAAATTCTGGTTTGCATTGTCAGGACGTTGTGGAGAGTGATTGTTCTTCCAGTTCTGAGTTTATGATACCTAGCTCGTGTGCTTCGACAGGCTCTTGTAACCCTGGTTATTGTTATGATCCTACAGAGGGGACTTGTTTGGATAATGTTCCTCAGATGGTTTGCACTGACGAGGGCGGGACTTGGGCTGCAGAGAAACCGGCAGAATGTAATTTGGGTTGTTGTATCCTTGGAGATCAGGCGTCTTTTGTTCCGTTAGTTAGATGTAAGAGGCTTTCTAGTTTTTACAGTCTGGAGACAAACTGGAACTCAGGTATACAAAATGAGGCTTTGTGTGTCTTGACTGCGCGTGCTGAAGAGAATGGGGCTTGTGTATTTAGGGAGGATTTTGAGACGACTTGTAAGATGACAAAACGTTCTGAGTGTGTTGCTGATAGAATGCTTGGCGGTGGGATTGTTGATGATCAGGAAGAACCTGAGGAAGAAGAGTCTGAAGAAGAGGAATCTTCTGAGGAAGAAAATGAAGAGGGTGATGAAGGAGGGGATGTTTTGGAAAGCCCTGAGGAGGGTGATGTAGAGTTTCACGCCGGTAAGTTGTGTACTGCTCCTGAACTCGGGTCGATTTGTGGGCCTAGTGAAGATACGACTTGCTTGCCTGGGAGAGAGGAAGTTTATTTCTTAGATACTTGTGGAAATCCTGCGAATATATATGATGGCGGTAAGGTGAGGAATGTTGGAGACTACTGGACAGATATTTTGGATAAGAGCGAGAGTTGTCATCCTGACCAGGCGAATGAGTTCTCTCAGACGTGTGGGAATTGTAATTATTTGTTGGGGAGTTATTGTGGTGTGGATAAGTCTGGAAAGGTTACTTATGGAGATAATATTTGTATAAGTTTGAATTGTGAGTCGTCTGAGGAGACTGGTGGGCAGGACAGGCTGCACGGAGAGAGTTGGTGTGGTTTTGATGAGGATAGGGACTTTACTTACCAGGCTGTAGAGCAGAACGCGTTTACTGATATGTTTGACGAACTCTTTAAGGAGGCCTTGGGTAATGTGCAGGGAGGAGGCATGCCTGATATTGGGTTCTTTAGTGCTGGGAATGTGCCTGTTGGGAGTAAATTCTATAGGTATCTTTGTTCGCACGGAGAGGTTTTGGTAGAGCCGTGTGCTGACTTTAGACAGGAAGAGTGCATTGAGAATAATGTTGCTGGTTATTCAGAGGCTGCTTGTAGAGTTAATAGATGGCAGGATTGTACTTCTATATTTAAGGAAATAGACTGTGTTAACACAGACAAGCGGGATTGTGCCTGGCTTCCTGGAATGGAGTATGTTCTTATGGGGGGTGCGTTCTCGGAGGGTGAAGAGGGGGGAGCCGGTGGGACCACTGTTGATCAGGCGTCAATGGGGAATCTTGGAGAGCAGTTGAAGAAGTTTAATAGTGGTGAGAGAGAGCTTGGTGCGTGTATACCTAAGATACCTCCTGGATTGAAGTTCTGGGGCGAGACTGATGAAGAGGGGGAGACTCAGAACGATGAGGCTCAGACTGTTTGTTCTCAGGCGAATGCTGTTTGCCCGGTTACTTATGAGAAGAAACTTGTTGGTGGAAGTTGGGAGTGTATTGAGAACTGCCAGTGTATTGAGGAAGAGACTCATTTGAAGCGTGCGCAACTTTGCATGGCTCTTGGTGACTGCGGGCCGAAGACGAATATTAAAGGACAGATGGGAAGAGGAAAAGGATATAAGATTTTCGAAGAGGACGTAGATGACTAGTAAAACAAGAAAAACAATGGCATGGAGTCAGATTGTTTTACTTGTTAGTTTTAGCTTTGCGATTACGTTTTTGATTAGTGAAAGTTTTGGAGCGCGGGTGAATGCTCAAGTTGTGGCAAATCGCGGTGCAAGCTTATTGACCCCCACGGGCCCAGGTACATCTATTGGGGTGAATCAGGGTGGAACTATCGCTGGGGGCATTGGAGATGTCCCCTCTTTAACATCGGGTGCTGGTGCTAATATGCCTGCAAGCCTTGCTGATGCTGCTGTGGGTGGTGAAGGCGGTGGCAGCAATTTACTTAGTAGGATATGGGGTGGTGGGAAGGAAGGGGTTACTAATTGGTGGGGTGGAAAGGTTGATCAATTTAATGCTTTCCAGGCTGGACGTAGTAGTCTCCAGACTCAGGTTACGGGCCTACAAACTTCTGTGGCAGAATTAGAAGCTAGTGGAACCGCAACTGCTGCGGAGCTAGAGACTGCTAAGAGTGCTTTGGCAGCTAAGGAGGCTGAACTCGCTAAATTAGCTGGTGGAGACCCTAGTAATACGGCGACTGCTACATCGGGCAAAGGCACATTAGGAGGTGTATTTTCAGGACAGTTGTTTGGTATCGAAAGCGGTGGGGCGATAGCTGGAGGAGCTATAGTGAGTGGTTTGCTTTGGGGGGCGATTGTTGGCGGAGCTGCGTATGGTCTTGCTAAGATGTTCGGGGCTACTGCCAAACAGGCGGCTTCTATTGGCATGGGGTTGGGTGCTGGTACCTTCGTGGGTAGCACGCTGTATCTTGCTGGGCAGAATGTTATTGCTTCGCAGGCAGGTAGTTTTGCACAGATATCCTCTGCTGCGCAGTTGAGTGGAGGGTATGCCTTCTTAACGCCAGCGTTTGCTTTGTTTGCGGGTATTGCGGTAGCTGCTGTGATTATCATATTTACATACACAAAAGAAAAGAAAGAGCTTGTGCATTTTGAGTGTTATGCTTGGGAGGCGCCGACTGGAGGGAGCCAGTGTGAATCGTGCAATGAAGATCCTATGATGCCTTGTTCTGAGTACAGATGTAAGAGTCTTGGTCAGGCGTGTGAAATTGTTAACCCTGGTACTGAAGAGGAGATGTGTGTTTGGGTTGGTAAGGGTGATACTGCTGCCCCGCATATTGTTCCATGGGACGAGCCGTTGCCCGATGGATTGAAATATATTCCAGATACTGCGATCAGTCCGCCGAATAGAGGATTTAAGATTGTTGATAGCGAGGGAGATGATTGTTTGAAAGCATTTAGCGATTTGGAATTTGGTGTGATTGCGGATGAGCCGGCGCAGTGTAGAATTGCGTATGAGCCTGCTGAGAATTATGATTTAATGAGTCCGATGGGTGGGTCGACGTTGTTTGTTGAAGAGCACAGTCAGAGATTGAAGGTACCTAATCCGTTTGCTGAGGATGCGCAGGGCAATGGTACTGATTTTGAGATTCATAATGATGGCACTTACACTTTGTGGGTTAGATGTATTGACGCTAATGGTAATGGTAGAGATTCTGCATTGGTTGCTTTCAGGTTCTGTGTTGACCCGAGTCCAGACTTAGAAGCTCCGGTGATTGAAGGCACATCTATAAGGACAGGAGAGCCTGTGCAATTTGGTGTTGACTCTTTCCCTATCGAGGTTTATCTAAATGAGCCGGCGCAGTGTAAATGGAGCAGACAGGATAAGGCGTATCAGGATATGGAGAACGAGATGTCTTGTAGCACTGCTAGTTACCAGATTAACTACAATCTTGATTATACTTGTACTTCAGAGTTGACAGGTATTGAGGACAGAACAGAGAACTGGTTCTATTTCAGGTGTGAGGATATGTCAACTGCTGAAGGAGGGCACAATGTAATGGAGGTTAGTTATCCTTTGATGTTACAGGGCACTCAGGAGCTTGTGATCAAGGAAGTTGGGCCTACTGGAGAGATTAAGGGGAGTACGACCACTATTCCTGTGACTTTGACTGCGGAGACAATGGCTGGTGCAAGAGAAGGAAAAGCGACGTGTAGAATCTCGACAAGCTCCGATAGTGGATTTGTGGTGATGGAGAATACGGGAGAGACTTATCTTCACAACCAAACTCTTGACTTGATTGGGGGCTATTACCAATACTTTTTTGAATGCTTTGATAACGGAGGCAACTTAGATTACGCAAATACGACATTCCATGTGGATATTGACACTGGGACTCCAAAAATCACGAGAGTTTTCAGAGATACTACTGTTCTGAAAGTTATAACTGACGAAGACGCGAAGTGTTATTACTCTCAGGCAAACTGTGACTTTGCTGTTGAGGATAGTTCGCCGATGTTGTATGCTGATGCGACAAAGAGGAACATTCACACGGTCGAGTGGAATGAGGATGTGACTTATTATATCAAGTGTGAGGACTTCCAGGGCAATCAGCCGAGCCCGGACCAGTGCCAGATAGTTGTTAAGGCTAGCGAGCTGTAATGAGAGAGATAATATATTACTCGCGGACGGCTCCGACCGCTGGAAGCTACATAAAAGAGAACCTGCAAGATTCGGGTAGGATTGATATTGCTATTCATACGGTTATTGCTTCTTTCTTTTTGTCTCATAAAATACGAGCAGATATGAAGCTACACTTGTGTTTTGCTGGGCAGCCAACACCGCCGAGGCATTTAGAAATGATGCCTGTGACTGAGGGGAAGACTGGGATTGATAAGATCTATTTGGCTAAGACAAATGTTTCTGCTGTTTTGAAGAAGATGTTGTATAAGTGCAAAGAAGGCATGAAAAATGAGGTCTATCCAGGGTTTTGGATTGAGAAGAAAGGGTTTTTGGAGTTGGCTAATGATTTAGCGAAGGAAGGGAGGAATATTTATGCGCTTGATCCTAAGGGAGAAGACATTAGAACCGTTGAAATAAAGGAGAATCCGATTTTCATCCTGGGAGACCACAAGGGTTTACCGGCTAAGGAACTCAAGAGATTGAAGAGGCTTTACACCCCTGTGTCTATTGGGCCTAAAACTTACTTTGCTTCGCAGACAATTGCTGTTGTTAATAACGAACTGGATAGGCGAGAAGCTGAAGGAAGGCTATAATTCTTGAATGAAGAACATTTAAAAATATCAAAGGCTTGGTTGAAAAATGAAAAAGAAGTGGTTAGTATTGATTTCAATAGTGGTTGTTGTGGCTCTTGGGTTTTTTATTAATTTTGCTATAGATTCTACTTCGAGGCCGGATAATTATGTTCAAGGAATTGTGGTTCTCGCACCCGGGGATAAGGGTTTTGTGGATTCGGGTCTGACGTTCCCTGGCGATCCTGCTGATGATTCAAAAGATGATGGTACGGTTATCAAGTTTGTAGATGGAGACGGTGTGTGCGAAGAGGGGGAATTAGTGCTTGACATTTACGCTCAAGATTGCATACCCTGTGATGGTTATTATATTTGCGATAGCTCAACCGGTTATCGTTCTGATGATTATGCCGGAGATTTTGCTATTGACTATGACCTCCCGGATGATTGGATGAAAAAAAGTAAGGATCCTACTGATCCTTTTGATCCTAAAGACCCTGGTTTTGATCCTACTGATCCTGGTTCAGATCCTACTGATCCTTTTGATCCTACTGATCCAACAGGGGATGGATTTACTTGTGGGGATGGAATTTGTGATGAAGGTGAGGACTGCCTAGAAGATTGCCCTGTTTTAACTCCAGTTGGCGAGGAGGAGGAGATTACAAGTTCTGGTGGCGGTAAGAGCAAATATGTGGACGAGGAAGAAGAAAGTCCTGAGGGGGATGAGACTAGTAAGAAGATGGTTGAGGTAGAGATTGCTTTAGACGACAAGGGCCTTATTCTGGGCAGAGATTATTACGAAATATGCGTTAATGGAGAGAAGGCAATAATGTTTGGTGAGGGCTCGAGCGATTCGCTAGATTGTAGCAAAGTAAAAGAAGAAGAAATTGTTGAGACGTCACCTCCTGAGATTGGCCCTTGGCAGGAATTTTTATTGGGTAGATTATTTGGCATTGAGATATAGTGATTGTTTCATAATAATAATTAAAAACCCCTTTCTTTTGAGAAATTGATGGTTAGTTCGGTTAAAGGCGCTTCGATAAAGTTTCAGTCTTATGGGGAGACGGTTCCTAAAGTTCTTGAGTTGTTAAAACTGCATAGGGAGATTAAGAAGTATGATAAGATCGTTTTGAAACCTAGCTTGACGGGTCTTGCTGAAAACTCTACGGCCAAGGACTTAGTTGAGAGTGTCTTAAAATTCTGTTTGGAGCATAAGAATCCGGTTGCAGAAGTCTTTATTGCTGAAGGGGCCGATGGCGAGGACACGTCTGAATTATTTGAGCTTAGGGGTTATGGGAACATTGCGGAGAAGTATTCTGTTAGTTTGGTTGATTTGAACAACACTGAGACTGAGGAAATTGAAAATTTTGATTTTACAAAATTCTCTAGCATTCAGTATCCGAAGATTTTATTAGATAGTTTAATTATCTCATTGCCTAAACTTATTGAGAATGAGGAGACAGATATCTCTGGAGCTTTATCAAACATGCTTGGGGCTTTTCCTGCGGAGCATTATAAGGGCTTCTTTTCTGGCCATAAGAATAAGATTAGGAAGTGGCCGATGAAATATTCAATTCATGACATCATAAAGTGCAAGGTTCCTGACTTCGCGATTGTTGATGCTTCTGATAGGGGTGTGCTTTTGGCTGGTTTGCCATTGGAAATGGACAAGCAGGGCGCGAAACTTTTGGGCAAGGTGTGGAAGGAAGTCTCTCACTTGAAGCTGATTGATGAAAGTCTCGCGGAAAGCAAGGAAAAGAAGGAAGAGCGAGACGAGTTTGATTATGCATAAACTATATTAACCACTTGTTTTATCTATTCTCATGAAGAAATCAATAAGGTTGTTCATTACAGGGAGTGTGCAGAGCATGTTTTTTGAGCAGTTTGTGCTAGATAATGCTAAGAAGATTGGGATTAAAGGGTATTTAAGGAAACTTGAGGGTGGACGGATGGAAATTTTTATTGAGGGAGATAACACAAAAGTGGATGAAATGGTTGCTATTTGCAGGCGTGGGACACAACACACGCAAATAAGGAATGTTGATGAAAAAGTGGAAAGATTTCAAGATTTTAAAGAATTCAGAATAATGAAGATCTAATTCTATTGCAATATAAATAGAAATAAAAAATAAATAAAATGTGTGCTTATTCAGCCTTTTCTTCGGCTTTCTCCTCGGAATCGTCGCCTTCAGCTGGCTTTTCAGCGTCTTCAGCAGGTGCTTCGCCTTCTTCAGCT
>Ga0164310_10000976_pt1 | contig 15837 bp, 18 predicted proteins | sample GuaBasSedimGuay1_FD_121795 | JGI IMG/M metagenome (GOLD analysis project Ga0164310, IMG submission 121795) | Subseafloor sediment microbial communities from Guaymas Basin, Gulf of California, Mexico - Guay1, Core 4569-9, 0-3 cm | ecosystem: Environmental > Aquatic > Marine > Hydrothermal vents... | reverse complement strand
TTAAAGAAATAGAGAAACAAAAAGAACAAAACAAAGGGCCCGTGGCACAGCTTGGTTAGCGCGCACGGCTGATAAAAGTAGCAGATGAGTCTGCTACCTTCGATTACTGTGAAGTCGCCGGTTCAAATCCGGCCGGGCCCACCATTCTTTCTCTTATTTTATTTCCTCTATGAGGTGTCTATATGTGAACAGGAATTTTTTTCTATAGTGTGTTTTCACTATTTTTATTCCCACATCCCATAGAATGTCTGCTATCATTATCGTTGATCTTTCATAATCTTCTTTTTCTTCCGATATGAATTCCCTTGCTTCTTCATCATAATATTCTGTTAGGAACAATTTTTTCAGGTATTGCATTTCTTTACTCTTTGGATTTTTATTGAGATGGTATAATGCTGTTACCAGATTTATTCTTGAGTTGTCATATTTCATCTTTGGGAACAGTTCTTTTATTTTTTCGAACAGGTTATTTTTCATTCCCATGTAAGCCATTGCCCATATTGCCAATGTTTTTAGTATTTCGTCTTCTTCTTTCAGATATTCTGGTATTTTCTTCTTAAATGCTTCATTTTTCCTGTGTGCCAGATAAATGATTATTTTTTGTTTCATTCCATAATAAGCATCATCCAATAGTTCCAATAGTATTTTTTCTGCCACTTTATTGTTATTAGTGTAATAGAGCATTGGTAATATTGCACAATTTCTTTTTTCCATTGGCAATTTTTTGTAGTTTTTCTACAAGTTTTTCAGCGTCTATTTTTTCTTTTCGCCCTAGTGCCAGTATTTCTTCAGCAATCTCTCCGGGGAGTTCTTTCTCGAGATCTTCTCTTACTGCCTTTGGTATATTTATAATTCTACTATCCTTCTCATTTGATGTTGATTCTGACATTTTTGTATACTCTTCTTGCTAGTTTCTTTTTCACTTTTTCTTTATATTTTTCCGGTACTTTAATGTATAATCTCCCTATTTTTGCTTTCAGCAGTTCTGTTATCTGTTCCACTTCTTTTGCATTATCTCTGATATCATCCATCAAATAAGCAAAGTTTGTATAATTGCTATGATCTTTTCAGCTTACCGGTATTATTCCTCTTTCCGTTATTATTAGTTTGTCAATTTCGAATTCAAACAGGTTACTCTTTACACAAACGACATTTCTTATTGCCATTTCTCCCACCTTTTCCAGTTCTTTTTGTATTTCATCTTCGAATGGTGTTCCTCGTGTTTTTGCATACTTTGTACTTTAATTTTATATTTAAAGACACAAATCTTTGAAGAATTGCGTGCCTTTTTTCTTGTAATAAAGTAAAATCTCCATCATTTTTTTAGACAATGAACCTTTTGAACAGCCATTCCATGTTGGTTATACCAGTCCAGATTCAGCCAATGTTGGCATGAATATCGAAATTGGTGTTGAAGGAGCGAGCTTTCAAGAAAATTTGATTTTCGGCTCCATTCAAATTAAAATTCCTACTGCAAGTATCCCCGTCTTATCGAAAGGTGAAACAAAAACCATCCAAGTTGTTGTAAATGCTTCAACAGCAGCCAGTACAGCAAAGGCTGTCAATTTAACGGTTCGACATTATAACACGAATGGGCTTCTTTGGGAAGAAACGAAAAGCGCTGAAATACAGATAGGGCAGATAATTCGTACCAACGTAATAACAACGGATGAATGGACCGACTGGGAAGAACTGGCACCGGCGATACCCACACAAGGTTTTAGTGGTTATGAGATCCCTACTACTTTCTCAATTGTCTTTGTCTTTACGATATTGACGATTGTTACCCATCGAAAAAAGAAGAAATTGAAACGCTATCCCAAGCGTTTCTTTTTTCTGTTAAAAACTATAATTGTGGTTGCAATGATGGATAAAAAAACTGTTGTGAAGAAAAAGCCCACAGAAGGAACAAGTGAGCCCTTTTCAAGGATTTGTTGAGAAAAAAAGACTGTTGCATTTTCCCCTTCATTTAAGACACTAAAAGTATAATAAAAGCCTCCTAATCCGTCATTTCCTCCACGGATCAATGTGAAGATTTCTGAAACAGACTCACCAATTTCAAGAGTGCGATTTCTTAATGGCGTAGGCTCCCAAACACCTTGTATTAAATTAGCTACATTAACACTAGCATTTGAGATGGCTAAAACAGTAATATTCACTTGAAGGACACCATTTTGATATACAGCGTCCGTACTCAAACTTCTAGGAGAATCCCATTCGATAATTAACGTTGCGTTTTTAGAGGAATAAGGTTGGCTTTCATTACCAATTTGATAAAAATCTTCTATCGGCACTCTTCGGAAGCTCTCTATTAAAAGTGCATCAAAAGAAGGCATTTGTAGGAGCAAGCTCACAAGAAAAATGACACAAGTCAAAACCATTGCCTTAATTTCTTTTTGTTGTTTAGACAAGTCGACTTCCACTCTCCTCCAGAACTATTTTATTATGTAATAAAATCTATCCCAATTGTTATTAAAATGCATTTCGCAACAATAGACACTAGTACCAGTACACCAATTGGGACATTGATCTGCCCAAGGACAAGCAGATTTTTCATGCAAAAAATCAAACCAATACCATAGTTATCATAAAGAATTAGTATAAAACAATAGAGGATTCACTCGACAACAAATAAGTCATTTGATTTTTTTTTCATTTAAATAAAAGATTAAGTAAAATATTTGTTGAGGAATTTTTCTTCCTCTTTTTCAACTTTCTAATATATACTATTATTTTCTGTTCATCTTAACACCAGTGTTTTCTTATAGGAGGGTTTCTTTCTTGCTTTTGTTGCTTGCTCAAAAGCATAAGCGATTTTTATGATTGTTTCCTCTTTATAGGCGCTGCTCATTATTGACAGTCCTACCGGCAGGTCAAATATTTCTCCCATTGGTACTGTGATGTTTGGGTAGCTGGCAACAGCTGCAGGCGAGGAGCTTCCTCCTGAGAATTTGTCCCCATTCAACAGGTCAATTGTCCAGGCTGGCCCGCCGCTTGGAGCGATGAGTGCTTCCACACGATGCTTTTTCAGTGCTGCATCTATTCCTTTTTTCCCGGCTAACTCTTTGCTTTTCTTTAATGCTTTCAGATATTCTTCCTCTTCCAGCGAGCCTTTTTCTTCTGCTGCTAGAAAGTGCTCCTGTCCGAAGTACGGCATCACTCTCTCTTTCTCTCTTTCGTTGAAGTCTATCAAGTCCTTCAATGTTTTATAAGGCAATTTTTCGCCATATTTTTCTAGGTAGGCTTTCATATCATTTTTCATCTCATAGAGGAGCACCAAGTATTCTTCCTCTCTGAAGTCTTGTGTTGTTTCGATATTTGCTTCATCGATTATCTCTGCTCCCAGCTGCTCAAGGGTTTTCATTGCTTGCTCCATTAGTTTATCCCCTCTTCGATTGAAACCAAAAAAGTTTCGTGCCACACCGATTCTCATTCTCTCTATTGCTCCTTCTTCGAATAATTGTTCATTTTCGATTATTGCTGACTTCTTTTGTTGTGTAGTTATGGTATCTTCTTCATCGCTTCCGCTTATCACTTCTAAGAGTATTGCGGCATCTTTTACTGTTCGGGCCATTGGTCCTGCTGTGTCTTGGCTATGAGCGATTGGTATTATCCCTGTTCTGCTTACTAGTCCCAGTGTTGGTTTAATGCCTACAATGCCATTTGTCTGAGCCGGGCAGATGATCGAGCCATCTGTCTCTGTTCCGACTGCAGCTACACACAAATTTGCTGCTGCTGCCACTGCTGACCCTGAACTCGAGCCACAAGCGGAACGATCCAGTATGTATGGGTTCTTTGTTAACCCCCCTCTACTACTCCAACCACTCGTTGATCTTGTGGAGCGAAAGTTTGCCCACTCGCTTAAGTTGGTTTTGCCGATGATTATTGCTCCGGCTTTACGTAACTGTTGAACCACAAAAGCATCCTCTTCCGGATAGTGGCCTACAAGAGCCAACGAGCCGGCTGTCGTCATCATTCTGTCTGCAGTATTAATGTTGTCTTTAATCATAATTGGTATTCCATGCAATGGCCCTCTAACGTTTCCTGCTTTTCGTTCGCGGTCAAGTTGTTCGGCGATTTGAAGTGCATCCGGATTAAGCTCAATTACAGCATTTAGTCTCGGACCCGTCTTATCTATGGTAATTATTCTTCTGAGAAATTCCTTCACTAATTTTTTTGCACTTACCTTCCCCGTTTTGAGCCTTTGCTGTGCTTCTTCAATGGTTAATTCTTTCACGAGTCCTCACTTCCCAAACTACTCTCTTTCTCTTTCAAATAATTTTCCTTTTGCAATGGAAAGTGAGAAAGTCTATGCTTACAAAAAAAGGTTAGAAAAAATAATGGGATCCCCCTTTTATTGAGGGGAGTTCTACCGTACTCTTCTGAAGAGGGGTTATTTTTGCGGGCGGATGATCAATAGGGAAACCACAATAGGTGCGATTAATAGTACCAGCAACATTAACAAGATAAGGAAATTATTGTGTTTAATGCCTTCTTTATTGGATACCACGTCAAATTGATGAACCGTTGTTATTCCGGTGTTGTAATATTCGTCTGTTGCTTCCACCCAGATTTTCACTTTATCGCCTGTGCTTGCCCTCAAGATGAAGCTGGCTGACCAAGTGTTTACATCTGTTTTTTGCATCGCAACAGAGAATTGTTCGCCATTGATTGTGTAGTATAATTTTACGGAGGTAAGATTGCTTGCATCTTCGATTTGAACTGTTACAGTCACATTTTGGTATGCTTTTAGTGTTTCTGGTATTGAGAGAATGGTAATATTTGGTGCCAAGAGATCGTCTGGAATGATGGTAATAGTATAATAATCATTATTGTTGTCGAGTTGTCGCACATTTCCACCACTATCATTCACCCAGACATAGAATTGTAATTGGGAGAACACCTCGAGTGTTTCTGTGAAATTATAACCGAAGTATAACCAAGTCTCATTCTTTGGTTGCGGTGGAGCTACTTGTGTTAATGTCATATTGTCACTCTTCCAGGAGCCATCACTTATACGATAGTAAATGAGACACTTGTCAACATCACTTTGTTCTGTGACATTCACATTAACTCCTACAATTTCACCAACTGTGAGTTGTTTGTCGTAAAATACTTTGACTGTTGGTTTCCAATGGTCCCAATGAACCGAGAAGACAGACCAGTATTTCAAGTTCTTATCTCGAAACACATGATATTGTCCTTCGGTGTTATTCACAATAAATTCCCATGTGATGTTTGTTCCAATTGGATAAGTTGGAAAAGAGAAGTTAAACAAGTAATTATCAAGATTAATGTCTGCTATGGTATAATTTGTCCACACGCCGTCAATAGCATAATGTAGAATGACAGTATCAATTGATAACGTAGCATTTGACACCAACATGGTGGCATTCAGCGTTAGGGTATCATTAAAGTCAATAGTTGGAGGAACAGATTCACGATAAGCAAACTCCGGCCCGACAACCTCTACAGTAAATGCAATTTCCTCTGTATTCTTTGCTGGAGTGTCATCAACTGCCTTTACTTTAATAGTGTGCTGTCCTCTGCTGTCTGCAGAGCAGATCCAGTTCCACTTAAAGTGTGTTTGTCCGGGAGTGGGGGCAGTAATACTATACCGTAGATCACTGTCAATATAAAATTCAATCAGACTTAAATTCGAGTCATCAAAAACCTCCACTGTTACAGGATAAATTCCCCAGACTTTTTCCAGCGGGCTATTTGGTTTAAGAAAGCTCATCACTGGAAGTTCTGTATCTATAAAGACATATTTTCCCCATTCTGTTGGAGTGCTTTTAATATCGGTATTGGTTATTGCTACCACTGTGATATTATAATAAGCAGAATCATCATGTGATCCTTGCGTTAAAATCGGTGAAAGGATGTTTGTAGCAAAAGTTTCATCATCCTGCCTTGTAAGTGTTTTACTGGCATTAGCAGTAGAATAATCATTTGCTAGAATTGTCGCTATTGATTGATTTAAGTATAATTGCAAAGTTTCAGTATAATAATCGTAATTGAAACCTGGTAAAGTTATCTCAACATTCACTTCTAATGAATAGTCAGGATTGATCACCACATCAATAATGGTTACTGCAGGCGGTTCTTCTGCTGCTGCATTTTTCATTTGAAGCGAGATAAATGTGACAAATGGCAACACCAGAACAATTATTGCCAGGGTAATTAGTTTCTTTGAACGCCAATTCAACTTCTTTCACCTGTGAATTCCATTTAGAGCAAATTGCTTCTTTTTTCAGTATTCGGTCATTTAATCATTAATCTTTTTAAACTTTTCACACCTTTTGATGAAGAGGATTATTCTTCAAAAAGGTTATTATGACTGAATGCTAAAAAGAGTAGCAGAACGAGATTTTATAAGGGCTTTGATGGTTTGAAAAAAACAGATGATTAATAAGAAGATTTATTAATTACCACAAAGGGCTTACAGTCAATTTCACGGAGGAATCCCACAGATGGGTAAAATTCGTTCCGATAAAATAAAAAGAACTGCAAAAGAATTAGTGGCAAAATACCATCAACATTTATCAACCGATTTCGATAAAAATAAAATCCTCGTGGCCAAGCTAACTAATGTGCAATCAAAGCGCATGCGCAATCGAATTGCCGGCTATGTCACACGCATTATGGTTCAAATTAAAGATGGTAAAGTCCAAGTAATTGAAAAATTGAGTGTGGGAAGCTCATCTCACTTTCAATAAGTAGGAAGAATTCGGTCTATTTTTTCAAGTTTTTATCTACTGTTCCTTTTCTTTCATTTTCAATAGCATTTACCGGGAGAATTTTAAGAGGAAAGTTTTGCTAACACTTGACTCTTTATTTTTTGGAAGTCTTTTCTCGCAGCCTCAGCTGTCTTCCCCAGTCCCATGAGAAATACATAAGTGTGTGAATTGTTGTTGACAGGAAGGAGAGGAGTTAAGACGCCATCAATGGTACTTACGAGCTCAAATTTCGAGAGTTTATTTTTAATGGATTCTACTATCAACTTGGAAAAGTATGCATAACCATTAAGTTTTACCGGTGTGATGGGTTTTCCCTCTACTACTGCGAGTAATTTTTCCGCCAGATTTTCTGTTGCGAGAGAGCTTAAAGCAACGAAAGGTACAGTAATACGAGGGTTGACTTCTATGACAAAGATCTCTTCTTTTGTGACGACAAAATCAACACCTACAAACCCCTTTAGATCCAGATGTGAAATGAGTTCTTTCGACATGTTCAAAACTTTTTCATTTTGCGCTCCTAGGTTGAGGGGTACACTACCACCCAAATAGTCTCCTGTGTTATGTTTTGATTCAATCTTTAGGTTTTGGTGGTTAATGGAAATTGGCACTACTGTCTCACTATTTGCAAAAAGGCTGGTGCTTATAGGTATTCCTTTAATGAACTCTTGAACTATGCAGTTATCCATTCCTGACACCGCGTTTGCTGCTCGTAAACCGTAGCGCAATTCTTTGATGGAATTGACTTTCGTTAACCCCTGACAGCCAACCCCATCGATAGGTTTAACGATTAATGGAAAGCCCAAGGGACTCACTTCATCGACGATCTTATCGAAAGAGTCATTGAAATTGGGTGAAAAAGTTGCTGGAACGCTCATATTCAACTCGCGGGCAAGTTTCATGGTTTGTAATTTATCTGCAGCAAATTCAATGGAATCCGGCTTGCTTCCAAGATAGGTGGAGTTAGAATTACTAATTAAACACGAAAGATCTTTCAAGATGCCCTTTGTTTCTGGAGCAGAAGTAATAGTATAGTCACATAAATCTGTGAAAGTTTTTATGCCATTTATAAAATCCTCATAACTTGAAACCGTTTTAAATTCATGAATGGGAGAAATACGGATATGTTGCATCAGCCGGTGGTCAATTAACGTAGCAATTTCAAACCCGAGTTGAGCAAATTGTTCGATAGTGCTTCGCAAGATAGAGTAACTTTCAGCAAGACGAACCAGAGGAAGGTCTTCTTCGACAAAACCGCCGCCGACGATATAATCAACGATGAGGATTTTTTTCATTTCTCCACAACCTATTAGTAATTAGCAAGTCGAGTTGTGGATAAACGATTTAAAATTCTTTGTGAAATGTTGAAAAGAGCTTTTCTCAGTGAATTAATGCTTCATAACAGGGAAGTGATAGCCTTGGGCTTGTTTATCGTAATAGGCAATTTCTTGTTCAACAAGGCTTCTAAATGATAATTCAACACGTTCTTTTTGCCAGCCGAGGATCTTGCTCAGCTCTTCTACTGTCAAAAAGCCTGAGGGAGGAACTAAATTGAGGATGGTGAGTAAGTCTCTTGAAAGTTCGGCCGGCTTGAAGGTTATGAGGATCGCTTTGTTTTTCATTTTAAACATCTTGGGGACAAGTCCTGCAGCCGCCAAATACTCAAGTGCCTTTTTAATTTCCTTCGGTGGAGCAACCCAGTTTGGTCGTTTCTCTGCGAAAATTTTGCAAAAGTCCTTGAATAACATAACGCCGCCATAGTTTCTGCTCTCCTCAATACCCACTTCCAAGATTTCCTTTGCCAAGAAGTGCTCGAATTTCTCTTTGTCTTTGAATCGTTTTTTATCCACTTTATCGCCAACGCCAATCAATTCGGGCATACCTGCTTCTTGCCGCAGCTTTACTAAGCGGGCATCAACAGCATGGGTTCCTTTAATTTCTTCTTTGTATTTCTGCTCTAGTTCCAGAACCCCTTTCTTTATGATCTCTTTTTTCGCTTTTTTGTCTTCTTCTTCTATTTCTTGCAGGCCCTCTGCGAATTTCTTATAGGCGTCCTTTAAATTCTCTTTTTCACTCAATGTTTATTCCTCAAATGTCTATATGATTTCAGACTATTTAACTGTTCATAAATTAACACATGAGAGCAGCAACAATCTTTTTTGCTAGCTGTTTTTCTTACTAATTTCTAATAAAGCTTTGCCAGCACCCCTAACTAGGAACTCATCAACAGCTTTATTATCTATACATATAGGAATACTTTTTTTAGAGGCATTTGCGTTGTAAAATACATTGAATTATTAAATGTCTGACAATGGATTATATGTAATGCGGTTGTGGAAAATTGATTAAGATTACAATGTTTGGTGCTGCCAAAGAAATTGGCCGAAGCGCTATTTTAGTGGAAGATAAGGATACAAAGATTCTTTTGGATTGTGGTTTGAAAATTCGACCGAAAAAGCCCACAGAAAAACCTGAGGGGCTAGATAAATATGCAAAGGAGCTCCAAGGAGTGGTCATCTCTCATGCACATTTTGACCACTCTGGTTATATCCCAGGTATCGTTCGAGCTGGATATGAAGGAAGCATTCATATGACCCAACCAACCAGAGACATTTGTGAAATTCTCTTTCGAGATCATTTGAAAATCGAGGGGGCACGTTTCTGGAACGAAGAAGACATGTATAATAGCCTTTATCAAGTTGCAAATCACTATTATGAAGAGACATTTCAATTGGCGGATGGTGTTTCAGCAACTTTTTATGACGCGGGGCATATTTTAGGGTCTGCAAGCGTTCTCCTTGATTGGAAAGGGCAACTAATTTTCTATACAGGTGATATTAACACCTTCGAAACTCCCTATCATGACACAAATAAATATCCCACTCTTGAAGACATTTCTATTTTAATTTCCGAAGCAACAAATGGGCTACGTGACCTCCCAGATCGAGAAGTACCAAACCAAGCTCTGGTAAGAGCAATTTATGCCACGCATAAAAGAGAAGGAGTGACAATAATTCCTACTTTTGCTTTAGGACGCGGGCAAGAAATTGAAGCCATTTTAGCTCAAGAATTTATAAACAAACCATTTAACATTTATGTTGATGGGATGATTTTAAAGATGAACAATGTCTATCGACGCTATTTTCATGAGTACTGGGTTTCCAAGAAAATCCTGGAATGGTGCCGAGAGCACCGGCTAGAGGTACCTTTTGATATCCCCAACTTCATCCCTGTCAATCGAAACTTAGCAGATGATTTGGATTCCTTTAGAAAAATGATTGTTTCTGAAAAGAAGCTGACAGTTGTGCTCTCGACCTCTGGAATGTTGGAAGGAGGACCCATTCATTCTTATCTTCATTATGCTGCTGAGAATCCAAATAATCTTATTGCCATTTCTGGTTATCAAGTCGAAGGGACTGTTGGGCGCGAAATTCTTGATGGTTCACGGGAGATCACTTTATTTAGCTGGGGAAATAAAAAGGGCATTAAAATCAGAATTAATGCCGAGGTCCGGCAATTCTCCTTCTCGGGTCATGCACAAAGAAATGAACTCATAAAAATGATTAAAGCCATTAATAGCGAGAAAATTGTCTTTGTTCATGGTGTAGAAGAATCTGCACACCATCTTAAAGAGGATCTTGCGAATGGTGCGGAAATTTTCATCCCAGATATCCGAAAGCCACTTGTCTTTCCAGACTGAAAGTATTAAATGCAGAAAAGGGGAAAGAATTATTTTCCCTTCAAGAGCCAACTTAAGGGGATATTTTGATAACTCCCATCAGGTAACAACCGGGAAACAGTTAAGGGGAGAACGTTTTTCTTTAATTCTTCTTGTGCAATAATGATGGGGTCAGTCATTTCTTTTTTCAAGCGAATTAAGATTGGGGCTCCCAGGGAAATTTGCAGCCCTCTGGCGCCAATAATTCGTGCTTTTTCAAATCGAGTCAATTTTTTCGGCCCAACAACAATCTCATCGGCAACTATTTCTTTTCGAGTTGGGGTTTCTGCAGACATCTTCTTACCTCTTACAATGAAAGGGATAGCAAATGTTTGGATTATAAAGTTTTTCGTATGAATTCCATTATTCCATTTGGCTATTTTAATTATTATTTGTTATCTAGAGAATATTGCCCCCCTTTTAGAGCACAATTTTTAAGATTAACAAGGAACTATTTCTCATAGAATAACAAATGGTTGAGGTTTAAAATTGACACAAAACAAACTCCAAACAGCTTTTGATATGATCAAATCCTATGTCGAACAGCTCGAACAGCAGCTTCAAGAAAAAGACCAACAACTCAAAGAATCACAGAAGCAATTTGAAACATTAGCTGCAGAGAAGAATGACGCCGCTGAGAAACTAGCAAAAATGGAAAAAGATATGGCAGAACTCTCGTCTGTCTATGAGGAGTTGCAAAAGAAACAAGAAAGCAGGATTGATTTTCAAGAGGTCTTTCGCTTGTACATCATTTTAACAGAACAAGTGCTGGACGGCTCTGCCCATATTAAAATCCTCTCGCTTTTGCATGGTGCCAAGGAATATTTAACCAAAGATGAGCTTGCCAAAGCAAGTGGCATTCGTCCGGCAGCAACACTCCGTGCCATCTTCGACTTACGAAATAACGGTCTTGTTGAATATGACGATGAAACTGAACGGGTGAAATTAGTTCGACGATTGTTCGAGTAATTCTAACGATTCTGGATCGAGAAAAACTACACAGTATTTAAGAATAAGGGAGAACCCCTCATTCAAAACGCTGCCAAGAGGGGATTGTGACTATTTGCTCTTCGAAACTGTGACTCGAGTATATAAGTCACTTTGCAATGCTCTTTATGGATCACTTCTCGAGCTCGTTCTCCCATAATCCTACAGACCAGAATTAATTTATGTATCTCTTCCTTGTTTGACCAATCAATCAAATCAAAGATAGTACGATAAGTTACCGGTCGCCACCACAGAAGTAAATAAACACCAACAGTTTCGCCATTATCATTTGTAAAGACATAATTGAGTTTTTTATTGTTCCCAAATGGAACATCCTTCTGGAATTTCACACCTCGTTTTTCCAAATAATTTTCAATAATTTGCTTCACTTCATTGTCTTTAAGTCCTGTTTTTTCCAATCTTAAAAGAGACCTCCTGTAATTGAACGATAGTGAGATTCGTAAATATTGCGCCCCAAATATTTACGCAAGTTTAACAACACTCACCCAACCGATAAAAACCTTTTGTATACAACAACTTTTTATTGAATAAACAATCAGCTAAACTAACAACCCGTTTATGCGGAGAAAAATAAGTAAGGAGAAATAATTGATAATAAAAAAACAAGGAAAAAAGCAAGAGGTTTAAGGGAATAATAGTAGCTCGAATGAAAATATTTAAACAAAAAAGAGACAAACCATACTTGAAGTGAATATCTTGACAGAAGAAAAAACCCGAGAGAAGGAAGGACAAGTAGTCAGCGAACTAACTGAGGAAGAAGAAACAAAACAACAAAATCTACAAAAACTCAAAGAATTAAATAAAAAACTTAATGAAATGGGGATAAAAAAGGACCCAAACATTCGGATTTGCCCGAAGTGTTTCAGTACGAGAGTAAAAGTAGAAGATATTTTTTCAAATATGGGAATTACTCGAGGCTATCCTGTTTGCCGATGTCTAGATTGTGGTTGGAGATCCAGGACATGGATCTATCTTGATAGAACCATGTCAAAAGAGGAGAGAGAACGTTTCATTCAGGAAGAAATTGAACTCAAAAGCAAAAAATGAAGAGGAAAAAACTCATTCCTCTTTCGTTAAGATGGCAGATAAATAAGCAACCACTTCGGCTTTGTTTCCGGTAACGTCACCACTGGTGGCATATTTTAATACCTTCGCGTGTGAAACCCCGAATTTCTTGCTAAGTTTGATGATAGAAGCGACAGGAGCAGGGCCACACATTGAAATGTACTTTTCATTTACGACCTCGAGGAGATTGTTGGGCTTCAGTTTTTTGATGTTTTCGATTACGTAGGAGTCTTTCGCCATTGCTGCTGCTTGGCTTTCAAAATGCGTCAAGTCAGAGCTTGCAATGAGACAAAAGTCATAATCGGTGAGAATTTTGCCAAGAACATTAGCAATTCTATCTACAGTTTCTTTAGATTGATCCTTCAATGCAATGGGGACGATTGCTACATCCTCACCATAAAGGTATTGGAGGAAGGGCACCTGAACCTCAATACTATGTTCCCTGCTATGAGCAGAAGTGTCGGAGCGAAAATAGGGTTGTTTGATTATTTTTTCAATTATGTCATCTGGTAGCGTAGCATCTCCAAGGGGGGTTCGCCATTTACCTGGCGGATGAACACTGATTCCCGGACCCAGACCTGTATGATTGGGCCCGATAATGACGAAAAATTCAGGCTTCCCGTCCTTGAATTGTTCCAAAAAACCATGGGCAGCCACTGGACCAGAGTAAATATAACCGGCATGTGGTGAGATTAACCCAACAATGTTACCTTTTCGGGGGGGAGGAGAGGATCGCTCAGGTAAAGCCCCTGGCCCAACTGCTTTATCTTGAAAGCATTTTTCAATGGCAGCGATTAACTGGTTTTTATCTGCCGGATAAAACATTCCAGCAACAGCAGGTTCGCGTATCAATTCACATAACCACACATGACAACTTCTAACTTTATCTGTAAGCTTACATGTTTATTAGTTTTATTTGCAAATTACAAGGGCAAGTCGTCGATGTTTTTGAAACAATACGCAGGTTCACTAAAAAGAATGGAAAGATCATATATTCGCCGCGAAAGCTCTTTAGACAAATCATTAAAATAGATTTGACTGAAAATATCAGCAAGCTCTGTCATTTCCAACTCTTTCATCCCCATTCGTGTTACTTCTGCCATTCCAAGGCGAAGCGCCGCATCCACCATCACCCCAACAGACTCGGCACGCTTGGCAATCTTTTCAGCCTTATGAGAAGTTGAAACATCGATAAAAACTTGATGAGAGTCGCTATAACCCAAATGTTTGAATTTTACCGGAACACCCGCTTGATCTAAAGCATGAGCAAAGGCTTTACTATTTTTCACTACTTGAGCCGCATATTCTTGTCCGAACTCGAGCATTTCTAATGCCGCAACTCCAAGTGCAGCAAGTCTATTGGGGTGATTATTATCAACCAATCTGATCCCATGTTCCAAATCCAAATCAAGAGCGGAACTTAATAATTCGTAACGCTCACTATCATTAGTTACAATAACTCCTCCTTGTGGACCTGGAAACGTTTTATGTGTTGAACCAAGGAGAACTTGTGCACCCTCTCGGAGTGGGTCTTGAAATTGTTTGCCGGCGATAAGTCCCAAAACATGTGAACCATCATAGGCAAAATGGATTGTTTTTCGCGAAGCAAATTCCTCGGCGATTTCTTTGACGGGGTGAGGAAAAGGCAAAAACGAGGAACCAAAGATAACCAATTTTGGCTTCAATTTCTTGATCGCTTCGATGTTTTCTTCGATGAGGAGATTCATATCTTCCATTGAAAAATTGAAAGTGATTTTTTTGCGACCAAAAAATTGATAGTCAAGGGGGTAACCACCATTTTGACCCGCATTTACTACCATGACTTTATTGCCACTTTTTGTTAGACTAAATAGAAGAGCTAAAACACAAAGATTTCCTGAGAGAGCCGAAAGAATAGCATAATCAGCATCAAACAATTCTCGAATGTAAGCTTCAGTTTTCGCCATCATTTTTCTAATGAATTTTGTCCCGCCATAATATTCAGCTGAATAGCGATGACCAAAATCTGAAGCCAAAAGTGATCGCACTAAAGGTGAGGTATAATTCTCACTTGCAATAAGATTAATTACTCCATGGCGCAATTGGTGGTGTTGCAAAACGATTTCTAAAAAGTCGTTTAATTTCATTTCAACCAGTAAAATAGTAATGAGAAAGATTATTTTAAGCTTTTATGACGCTTCCCAAGCATTTATAGGATTTTATTATAAATAAAAAAATAATCAGTAAGGTTTCAATTGTTGAGATAAACTATAACAACTCTAACAGGTTCACTTCCATGTCAGGAACAAAGAGAAGTAAAACATCAACTGCTACAAGTAAACAAAAAAGTAAAAAAGATAAAACGAAGAAAGCGTCTAAAAAGAAAGAAACGAAAGAAGGTAAAAAGAAACAAAAAGAAGAACAATTCCTTAATGAAGCTAAACAAGCCATCGAAGAAATAACGTTGGTACTGAAAAAAACATCGCAAATGTTGCCCTCTCTTGTTTCCGTGCGATACACAAATGATGCTGATTTTAATGGTGTACTGCACGATAAATTCAAGACGGATTATGAGCTCATTATTATGCTCGAAGAATTCTTCACTAAACTCGTCCTTCTCTTACGCTACCGGTCAGCATTTGATGAGAAACTCAGCCAAATGTCAAGAATAATTGGTAATCTTAAAAAAGCGACTAATTTGCAGGAATTTCAAGGAAACCTTCAGCTTTTGGGAATTGCTCTACTGGATTCTGAACAAATCATTCAAAATTATGATGAAATGTACAACAATCTTTTTACAGAACAAGCTTTATTGCAATTCCAATTGATGGAACAACTTGCCTTGTTCCGAGAGAAGAATGTACCAAACTTTAGCGAATTGTTTAGCGACAGTATAAAGAACTTTCTTAAATTGAATAACAAACTCTCAAACTTAAAAGAGAGTTGATACCTCATGAAACTCCTAATTGTTGGCTTTAATGCTCGCCCTATTGCTAAAGCAGCTGCTCAAGCAAACCACCAGATTGGCATCATCGACTATTTTGGAGACATGGACCTGCTGCAATTAACAAGAAATTGTTTTGCCGTTTTGCGACAGAAAGCCGGTGAAACCCTTCATCGGCCTTTGCATCGAACCCCTGCAGAATATTTGTTTCTGTTAGCTGAAACGATGATTGAAGAACAAGGAGACTTTGATGGTATCTTAATTGGCTCGGGATTTGACAAATATCCTGAAATTATCGCCAAATTTCATGCTCTTGGAGTGAAAATGTATGCAAATACTGCCGAGAAATTTACTCTTTGCCGGATGAAAAAGAAAATGAATGAACT
>Ga0164310_10000974_pt1 | contig 15850 bp, 18 predicted proteins | sample GuaBasSedimGuay1_FD_121795 | JGI IMG/M metagenome (GOLD analysis project Ga0164310, IMG submission 121795) | Subseafloor sediment microbial communities from Guaymas Basin, Gulf of California, Mexico - Guay1, Core 4569-9, 0-3 cm | ecosystem: Environmental > Aquatic > Marine > Hydrothermal vents... | reverse complement strand
GCAGGGGGCGGAGCCCCCTGCCGGGGGCATGGGGGGTGTCCCCCCGAAAGTCCACTTGTTCACAAGATTGCGCAAAAATAGAGGAGTTATTTCTTCGACGGCGGCGAAGCCGCCGTCGAAGAAATAACTTTCCTTAAGGATTAAAGGTGGACAGCCGTGGTTTTACCGCCCGTAAAAACAGCTTTTAGGGTTACTAGGGAAATGGACGCAAGGAAGCCGAAGGATAGGGATTTCATCGAGACGAAGGAAGGGATGTTTTTCTGTGTAACCGGCTATCTGCACCCGCCGGACAAATACACCGCATACCTCAAATACTCCCCCGCTCCGGTTGGAAAGTGGAAAGGAGAGGGTGTCTCGTACCGCAGGGAGCTTGAGTACTACCACGTCGGCAAGGTGGCCGATACGATTGCCTATCTGGAGCGGAATTACCCCCAATACGTCCACTACTGCCCTGTCAGGGACATAAAAATCTCGATGGTCCCCAATGCGTATGTGAAGAAGTACTACGTGCCCGAACAGCGGCTGAGGGAAATCCTTGAGTCCCCGCAGGACCCCCTCGAGGAGGAGGTGCGTGCCTTCGTGGCCGAGATAGTGGCCTGCACCGGAATCAGGGAAGAGGACCTCGGCATCACCGGCTCCATCCTCCTGAAGATACACAATCCCGAATTCTCGGACATTGACCTCCTGGTGTATGGCCTGGAAAACGCCCGCAAGGTCAGGGCGATGTTAAAGGAGAGGAAGTCGGCCAGGATCCGTCCAGTGACCGGGAAGGCGTTGGAGGAATGGTGCGCTTCGGTAGCCGCTCATTTTCCCCTTACCATTGAAGAGGCTCGCTACTTTGCCGGGAGGAGGTGGAACTACGGCTTCTTCGGGGATAGATACTTTTCCATCCATCCTACGAGGAAGGATGACGAGATAAGGGAGAGCTACGGGGACAGGATGTACAGGGAGAAAGGGATAGCGAGGGTGAGGGCTGTGGTCTCGGATGCAAGGGAATCCCTTTTTATGCCTGCCGTGTACAGGGTGGAGGATGTGGAAGTGCTCGAAGGGGATGAGAAAGTGCGGCATTCGCTCCGGGAGCTCGTCTCCTACGAAGGCCTCTACCGGGATGTTGTGGATTCGGGCCAGAGGGTGGAGGCCAGGGGCAAGCTGGAAAGCGTCAACGGCCAGTACTACAGGCTGGTGATAGGTACAACAAAGCTCCGGGGCGAGGGTTACATAAAACCGGTTTAAATATTTTCTTGTGCAGAGACCTTGCCCCTGCACAGGAAAACGCTCTCGCTCTTGCATAAGCAATAGGGGGAAGAAATAACCCCTTCCTTTTGTACAATCCTGTACAAGGGCTTTGCCCTTGTACAAGAAAACGCTTTTGTTATCTAACGATGGGGAGATACGAGGTTTTCAAACCTTCACGAAGGTGTAGGTTGGGCTTCAATATGCACCCCAAGTGGTTGGGGGGCAGGACGGCTGGAGAATTCCTCCTTCCCTTGAGGGAGCTTGGGGTGAGCGTTCTGGAGTTCACGCTGGACATCTCTTCTCCCGATTGGCCGGAGGTAAGCTCCCTTATCGGTGAATGCCGCCGACTGGGATTCCTGCTCACCTTCCACGCCCCTTACAAAGGGCCATATAACCCTGCCGGCTTCTCCGGAGCCAAGAGGGGCGAAGTCGAGCGCCTCTACCGACCGGCCATCGAGTACGCTGCCCGCATAGCCGATGAGGATGGCCCCCTCACCATTGTCGTCCACGGGGCAGAAGGGGACCGGCCCCGAGGGGAGCTGCGCCGTGATACAAGCGCCTTCCTTACTTGGATACTGGAGGAGTTCCCGAACCTTTGCCCCTCCATCGAACTCCTGGTGAGGGAGGAAAGCGTGAACAAGATTGGAGACAACAAAGCCGAGCTGGTGGAAATCGTCTCCGGCCTGGGTTCTCCCAGGGCGGGCATCTGCTGGGACCTGGGGCATAACGCCCGCAACGGCTCCAAGCCTGCTCCACCTGGCTTCATCCGCCTGGTGAGACACGTGCACGTTCACGACATTTCTCCCGATGGGGTGGATCATTCTCCTCTCATCTTCGGCAATGTTCCCTATGAGAAGCACCTGCGGGAGCTGGTTCGGACTGGCTATGAAGGGGCGGTAATCCTGGAGGTAAACGGCTACCTCGTCTCCCGCTTTGCCGCTGCCGAGGGGAAGCTACCCTCCCAAATCCTCAAGGGGAATTTGAGGCTTCTGTATAGAGTGACTTCTCAAGAAAAGGGTGGATGGAATCATCAGGAAGGTCGTTTCTTCGGCGGCGAGGCTGCCGTCGAAGGAATGAAATCTCCTGCTTCAAACTAAGGAGGTGTGTTGGGGTGCTTGCCGGGGTAAAACGAACGGTTTGGCTATTGAGGAAGCGCTATCGCTGGGATGAAGTGCTCTCGGCTTACCTGTTCCTCTCGCCCAGCGTCGTCGTCTTCTCCCTGTTTATGTATTTTCCCATACTTTACACTCTCTACCTGAGCTTGCACAGGTGGCGCTTGGGGAAGATGAGCCGCACCTTCGTTGGATTGCACAACTATCAGGTTCTCATCACCTCATCTGAATTCTGGGAGGTGTTGCGCAATTCCTTCTACTATGCCCTGGGCTCCATCCCCCTGAATATGGCCATTGCCCTGGCCATCGCTTTGCTCCTGAACCGCAAGCTGCGGGGGATGGCGGTATTCCGCACGGCTTACTTCCTGCCGACCATCACTTCCACCGCTGCTATGGCCGTGGTCTGGCTGTGGATTTACCACCCCGATTTTGGGTTGGCAAACTGGTTGCTTGACATAATTGGACTACCTCGTCTCCGTTGGCTCTCTGATCCCCGATGGGCTATGCCGGCCTTAATCATTATGGGCATCTGGAAGGGGTTGGGCTACAACATCGTCATTTACCTGGCGGGTTTGCAGAACATCCCCCAGCACCTTTACGAGGCGGCCAGGATAGATGGAGCCGACTCCTGGGCCTGCTTTCGCTACATCACCTGGCCGCTTTTGACCCCCACCAGCTTCTTCATCCTCATCATTGCCGTCATCAATTCCCTCAAGGCTTTCGCCCAGATGCACATTATGACCGAGGGAGGGCCTTTGAACAGCACCACCGTCATCGTCTACTACCTTTATGAGCAGGGCTTCAAGTTCTTCAACCTGGGCTGCGCTTCGGCAGTGGCCTGCGTCCTCTTTGCCATCCTCCTGGCCCTGACCGTGATCCAGTTCAAAGTCCTCAGTCCCCGAGTTCACTATTTAGGAGGTTAGCAACCGATGTATGCGAATGCGCTGGCAAGCTGGAGAGGACATCCCTTCGTTCGCCGTTTCAGCCGGACCCTGGGCGAGGTGATGGCGTATGTGATTCTGGCGGTCGGAGCCATCGTTATGGTCCTGCCCTTCGTTTGGATGATTTCCACCTCGCTCAAGGAGGCGGGGGAGGTTTTCTCCTACCCTCCCAAGTTGATACCCAGCCATCTTGCTTTCCACAACTACGTGGATGCCTGGCGGGCTGCCCCCTTTGGCCGCTATTTCTTCAACAGCCTCTTCGTGGCGACATCGGTGACCCTGGGGCAGCTCATCTCCTGTTCCCTGGCCGCTTATGCTTTCGCACGGATGAATTTCCCCGGCAAGGCCTTGCTCTTCACCGCTTTTCTAAGCACGTTGATGATCCCCCGCCAGATAACCCTGATTCCGTCCTTCCTGGTGCTGCGGGAGCTGCACTGGCTGGATACCTACTACGCCCTGATTGTCCCCTTCATCGCCAGCGCTTTCGGCACTTTTATGTTGCGACAGACGTTTATGAGCATCCCACGGGAATTAGAGGATGCAGCCAAGCTGGATGGCTGTAGCCGACTTGGCTTCCTGTGGCGGGTTATGCTGCCCCTCTCCAGACCTACCCTGGCATCCCTGGCCCTTTTCACCTTTATGGGCAACTGGAACAGCTACCTCTGGCCGCTCATTATGACCAATAGCCAGAAGATGCGCACCTTGCAGATAGGCTTGCGCTTCCTTGTATGCCAGGAGGGGGGCACTAACTGGGGTATGCTTATGGCGGCTACAGTTGTGGTTTCCATCCCCATCCTCATCTTCTACCTGTTCGTGCAGAAGCAGTTCGTGGAGAGCCTTACTTTCACCGGCATAGGGGGATGAGGTGGTTGTTTTTGATGGCGGCATTGCCGCCGTCAAAAACAACTTTTCCCATAAACTTGGACAAGGAGGAGAGCGATGTTCAGGAAATTGGCGGTCCCTTTAGCGATTGCAGTGCTGCTGGCGGCTAGCTGTGCCCCTGTTTCCACTCCCACCCCCACTCCGACCGGGGTGATAAAGCTGGAGTTCTGGCATGCTATGGGCGGGCGCAACGGCAAGGTGCTCGAAGAGATGGTAGCCAGATTCAACCGAGAGCACCCCGGCATCCAAGTCGAGGCCACCTTCCAGGGCAAGTATTCCGAAATAGCCGAGAAGATCTGGACGGCCATACAGGCAGGGGCAGTCCCTCCGCCCGATGTGGCACAGATAGGTGGAGCGCCGCTGTTCGGGGAGACCGGTGCGCTTGTCCCCATCACTGAGTTCACCGACGGGCCCAACGGCATTGACCGCACGAAGATTTACGATGCCTTCTGGGCCTATAACACGGCTGACGGCCAAATCTGGTCAATGCCCTTCAACAACAGTATGCCCGTCCTCTACTACAACAAGGACCTCTTCAAAGAGGCCGGCCTCGACCCGGCCAAGCCACCCCAAACCTGGGATGAGCTGGTGGAGGCGGCCAGGGCTCTGACCAAAGATGCCGATGGCGATGGCTCCATTGACCAGTGGGGCTTCAATACCACCTCCAGCACCCATTGGTACCTCAGTGCTATGATCCTGCAGAATGGCGGCAGGATTATCAACGAGGATGGGACACGGGTGCTCTACGATAGCCCCGAAGCCGTGGAAGCCCTGCAATTCTGGGGCGATTTGGTCAACAAATACAAGGTTATGCCCCCGGCGCAGCATAAGGGGGCCAAAAGCGATTTCCTGGCAGGCAAGTTGGGTATGCTGATGGCCTCCAGCGCCAGTTTGTTCGGCATCTTGGAAGAGGCTCCCTTTGAGGTGGGAGTGGCTATGCTCCCGGCGAAAAAGGCCAGGGTTGCCCCCATCGGTGGGGCCAGCCTGGTCATCTTCAAGGGTGAAGAAAGCAAGATGAACGCCGCCTGGGAGTTTGTGAAGTGGCTGACCAGCCCCGAGAACTCCAATTACTGGGCTATGAACACCGGCTACATCCCCATTTACAAGGGGGCCCTTCAGTCGCCCCAGATGCAGGAATTCCTCAAAGAGAACCCCCTGTATAAGACGGTGGTCGAACAACTCGAATACTCCTATGGAATTCCCGTCTTCTCCGAGTTGGGCACCAGCGATACGGAGTTGCGTAAAGCAGTGGAGAAGGTTGAGCTGGGTGCGGCCACTCCTCAGGAAGCCCTGGCCGAGGCAGCCAAGGCTGTAAATAAAGCCCTGGGTGAAAGATAACCGCCTCAAAGAGGGATGTTTTTGTGAGCAACGGCGAAGCCGTTGCCCACAAACTGCTTCCTTAAATGCTTTTAACCTGCCCTCGCCGGAGGGAACCATTTGAGCAAGAACAGCGTGGCACTTTTTCAACACCCTCCGGTGGCTGTATTTTGCGCAGAAGTTTGGATTAAAGTATAATTGGGGGTAAATAAGAAGCGGGGAGGTGATGGGCCGTGATAGAGCATTATGAATTCGGGCGCATAGTGATTGACGGGAAAAGCTATTCCTCTGATGTCATCATTTACCCCGATAAAGTGGATGCTGACTGGTGGCGGGAGGAAGGACACCGGCTCTCGCCCGTAGACCTGTGGGAAGTGGTGCGGGCCAAGCCCGAAATATTAGTGGTGGGCACGGGCTACTCGGGGCTTATGGATGTGCCCTCGGAGACGATGAAGCACCTCCAGGAGAACGGCATCAAAGTCATCGTCCAACGCACTGGAGAAGCCTGGAAGACTTACAACCGCCTCCTTCAAGAGGGGAAGAAAGTTGTCGCTGCCCTTCACCTCACCTGTTAAATCGGTCAATCTCCTCTTGAAAAGCGGGGGTGCAGGGGGGTCAAGGGGATGTCCCCCCTGAGCTTCCCCTCCTGAGTACAAGGTGCTCTTCTACGAAATTTTTCAATTGATTTAGCTACCCGAGACTTTTGACTTGCTCCCCTGAAGCAGATTTACGCAGCCCACTCGCCGGGCGATGAATCACCCGGCTGAGAAGCCTTAAAGCCGGTTGAAAACCGGCTGAGGATTAGCGGGTTGAAAACCCGCTTCCAGATTCTTAGCCGGGAGCTTCCAGCTCCCGGACATTTTGAGCCCAGCTTCGTAAAAGTGTCAGATGGCTAGTCAATTGATCATACCAGAGCAGGAGATTGTGGAGTAATGGAAAGGAAGCCCCTCGTTTTGGCTAATTGGAAGATGGCAATGGGCATATCTGAGACCATCTCCTTTATCGAGCGATTCATACCCCTGGTGGGAAAGCTTGCCGAGGAGGTGGATATAATCATCTGCCCTCCCTACACCTCCCTCTACGTGGCGGCCTGTAAACTTAAAGGGAGCTCCCTGCAATTGGGCGCCCAAAACCTCCACCCCGGCCCCGGATTGGCATTTACAGGCGAGATTTCCGCCTCACTCCTGGCCGATGTCGGATGCCGGTGGGTTATGCTGGGACATTGGGAGCGTCGCCGTTACTTTGGGGAAACAGATGAATTGGTGAATCGAAAGGTGCGGGCAGCCCTTGATGCGGGTTTACACCCCGTGCTCCTGGTAGGTGAATCCCGAGAAGCCCGTGAATCGCCTTACGATGACCTGGCCCGTCAACTGGAGTGCATCCTCAGCGGGTGCAACGCCCAGGAGATAAAGCAGATGGCTTTCGTCTACGAACCAGAATGGGCCATCGGAGTGGAAAAGCCCGCTTCTGGCATACATATTCAGAAGGGATGCGCCTATATAAGGGAGTGGTTGAACAGGCGTTTTGGGGGTGTAGGCAACTCCATACGCATAATTTATGGAGGGAGCGTCTCACCCGAGTCTGCCCCGAACATCTTAACCCAGCCCGATGTAGATGGCCTAGGTACCACCCGCAAAGGGCGAGACCCCTTCTCCCTTTTCTCCATAGTTAAGGCTGTTGCCGAAGCCAGAGTATTAACTTAGGAGGAGAGCCTTGTGAAGACCATTTTGGGTATCGTGGCCTCAGCACGCCCCTGGGGGAATTCCGAGGTGGTTATCCGGGAGGCTCTGGCAGGCGCTATGGAAGCAGGGGCAGTGGAACCATTACCGTTGCCGGGCTCCCCCGCTGGAAAGGTGTAACCCGTCCGTTCCTCAACGCCTTTCTCTACTGTCTGGGATTCATCCCCATCGGCAGCCTGGCCCTCTTCGCCCCTGGCCCTGGCGAGGTGCTTTTAGATGAAGAGGCGATGCATCAAGTCCGTGAGCTGGGCAGGAAGGTGGCTCTGGGCCAGATGCCCCCTGCCAACTATGGCGAGAACACTTGTCCGGTTTGTGGTTCTGATTTCTTCTACCTTGAGGGTAATGAAGCCGAATGCCCTGTGTGTGGCAGCCGGGCCAAGGTTATGGAGGAAGCAGGTGAACTTCGCCTGGACTTCAGCGAGGGCTTATCGAAACGCTGGACCCCTGAAGGCCTTCACGAGCACGTGAACGACTGGATAAAACGGACAGGTGTCCGGTTTATGCAGGTGCGCCACCAGGTCAAGGAACGCCGCAAGCGACTCGAGGGAATTCCAATCCAGTGGCTGAAGAGGCCCAAGGAGGAGGGGGGATGAATCCCCCTCTAGACGGCTCAAATTGAAACGAAGGAGGCTGTGATGTTGCGGGGAAGGAAAGTGCGCTTAAGAGCGCCGGAGCGGGAAGATTTGCCCCTTTTCGTCCGCTGGTTGAACGATACTGAAGTCACCCGGTACCTCACTCTCTATTGGCCCCTTTCGATGGCCGAGGAAGAGCAATGGTTTGAGAACCTGCTTAAGCGGGAGAACGACAGGGTTTTCGTGATAGAAACTGAGGAAGGCAAGCCCATCGGTAATATGGGCCTGCACAACATAGACTGGAAGAACCGCAAGGCCGTCCTGGGCATCTTCATTGGGGAAAAGGATTACTGGGGCAAAGGCTACGGCACCGATGCCATCAAGACCTTGCTGCGCTTTGCCTTCGAGGAGCTGAACCTGAACCGGGTGGAATTACGGGTATTCGAGTTCAACACCCGTGCTATCCGTTGCTATGAGAAATGCGGCTTTGTGACCGAAGGCCGCCTTCGCCAGAGCCTCTTCCGCAATGGCCGCTACCACGATGAGCTGGTGATGGCAGTTTTGAGGGAAGAATGGAAGGTGTAAAAGCCTGCTCATATTCCCAGCTTAGGCTCCTCTCCGCCTCTAGCCTTCATCTCCTTTGACTTGCCTTTTTATGTATGCTAAAATTGGAATGATTGTCCAGGTGCTCCCTTGCTTTCCCAACTCCTGGTGAAGAAAGAGGGTGTTTTCCTCCATAGTAGCGAAGCCGCCGTGCAGGAAAGGGTACTTAAAAGGGAGTGCTACCTTGTCGCCCTGCATCGAAGGGAAGAGGTTTTTCTCAGGTGGAAGCCCTGGTTCCACCTAACGGGATAAATTGTTTTCCTCGTATGCGGTGTGGGGGGCGAAATGAGGTAATGGAGGTGGGCTATGCGGTTGGAGGAAAAAATCGTAAACGAGGCTCTACGCCAGGTGAAGGCCCATCTGGAAACCGGCGATTGGGAAGGAGCCATTGCTGTTCTGGAATCCCTTCGTCCCCCAGACCAAGCGGATGTCTTCACCGGGTTGCCCCGTAAGGACCAGGAACGCCTCCTCCCCAGGATGGATGTGGAAGATTCGGCTGATATAATGGAGCAGTTGGAAGATGAAGACGCTGTGGAATTGGCCAGCCGGTTGAAGGTGGAGAACCTGGCCCGCATCTTGGATGAGATGGAACCGGACGATGCCGCCGATTTGATAGGCGACCTCTCCCCGGAGCGGGCAGCCGAGGCCATCGCCGCAATGAAGGAGCCCGAGGACATCCTGCCTCTCCTCCAGTACCCGGATGAAACGGCAGGTGGCCGGATGACCCCCCTCCCCATCACCCTTAATGCCAAGATGACCGTGGAAGAGGCCCTGAACTATGTCCGCCTCTACGCTCCGGATTCGGATATCATCTATTACCTGTTTGTGGTGGACGATGAGGGGAAGTTAGTGGGGGTGGTGAGCTTACGCCAGCTCCTGGTAGCCTCGCCCTATGAGCTCGTAGAAAACATTATGGACAGGGATGTCATATACGTTCACCACTTCACCGACCAGGAAGAATGCGCCCGCCTTATCTCCCGCTATGACCTCCTCGCCCTGCCGGTGGTGGATGATGAGATGCACCTTCTGGGTATGATAACGGTGGATGACCTGATGGATGTTATGGAAGAGGAGGCTACCGAGGACATCCACCGCTTAGCCGGTAGCGAACCGCTGAAAGAGCCCTATCTGACGGCTAAGGTCTTCTCCATTGTGCGCAAGCGCATCGGTTGGTTGCTCTTGCTCTTTCTAGCTGAGCTCTACACAGGGACTGTCCTGAGACACTTTCACAGGGAGTTGAGCCAGGCTATCGCCCTCTCTTATTTCATCCCCCTGCTAATAGGCACAGGGGGTAATGCTGGCTCCCAGGCAGCGACCACCGTGATCCGAGCTATGGCCCTCAAGGAAGTTAAATTCCGTGATGCACCGAAAGTATTGTTCAAGGAAATCTCCCTCGGGTTCCTCCTGGGCCTGGTGATTGGGATAGTGGGTTTCATCAGGGCCATAAGCTGGGGCTCGGAGATTGCCCTTTCGATAACTGTAGGTGTCACTATGGCCACTATCATCGTCTGGGCCAATATAGTGGGCTCTTTCCTGCCTATGTTAGCTGCCCGCTTGGGCCTTGACCCGGCTGTGCTCTCTGCTCCCTTCGTCACCACCTTGGTGGATGGGACAGGGCTTTTCATATATCTGAGCATCGCTAAAATCATCCTGGGGTTGTGAGATGCAGGAAAAAAACCCCTTCTTCGCTCACAAGGTTGCGCAGGAAGGGAGACGAGGTATTTTTCTGGTTCCTCCTTTTCGCCCCTGCCGTGGGGCGGGACTATGAATGCGTGGCTATCAGAAGCCTTGGAAGGGAGGTGATATTCTGGAACCCCTGGAATTAGTGCATCGCATTGTGGATTTAGTGCTTGACAAGAAGGGTTACGACGTGGTGGCCTTAGACCTGCGGAAGTTATTTCCCCTGGCTGATTACTTCGTCATCTGCACGGGTGATTCTGAGAAGCAGGTGGAGGCCATTATGCGAGAATTGATGGAGAAATTGAAAGATAGGGGCATAAACGCAGCAGGGGTAGAAGGCAGCCCTGATTCCGGCTGGGTTCTTATGGATTACGGGGATGTGGTGGTACACATATTTATGCCTGCCCAGCGAGATTACTATGACCTAGAGGGATTATGGAAGCAGGCCCCCATAGTGGTCAGGGTTAAATGAGACGGCATAGGAAATCCTTAGCTTTGCGGGCGGCTTTAGCCCGGTGGCTGATTTGATTTTTCTGCTCCGGGCTCAATTCTGCCATCGTACAACCCAGTTCGGGCAGGTAAAAGACAGGGTCATAGCCAAAGCCGGAGGTTCCCCGGGGTTCAAAGGTTATTACGCCTTCACAGATACCTTCAAAGGTTTCCACCCATCCTCTGGGGGAAGCTATGGCAATTATACAGCGGAAACGGGCCTTGCGGCGCTCCCACGGCACCCCCTTCAGGCGCTCCAACAGGAGCCAGTAGCGTTCTTCATCTGTAGTTAACCCCCCATATCTGGCTGAACGGAGGCCGGGCTCCCCATTCAGAGCATCCACTTCTAATCCTGAGTCATCGGCTAGGGTGATAAGGCCAGAAGCCTTGGCATAAGTTGTGGCCTTAAGGATGGCATTATCCTCGTAGGTGTTCCCCATCTCTTCCACTTTAATTTCTAACCCTTCCTCGGCCAGGGAAGTCAAGCGAAAGGGGATACCCCTCAGCAGCGCTTGGTATTCTCTGAGTTTGCCCTTGTTGTGGGTTGCTATGAGTAATTTGCGCATCTCAAATTACCACCAGGGTCACGTAGTAATAAACCCCTACCACGGCGAAGAGGAGGCTATCAACCCTGTCCAGCATCCCCCCGTGGCCAGGGAACAACTTCCCCGAGTCCTTCACCTTAACCTGACGCTTCACCATCGAAACGGCAAGGTCTCCAAAAGGAGCCAAGGTGGAGATGATGGCTCCTATGGCAAAGCTGTGGGGCAAGGGGATGCCAGCCAGGGAGCCCAGGATGAGGGCAGCGGCCACGCCTGAGAGCCATCCGCCTACGGTTCCTTCCCAGGTTTTACGAGGGCTTAGCCGGGAGCATAAGGGGCGCTTTCCCCATTTGAGGCCCACCAGATACGCTCCCGAATCTCCCACCCAGGTTATCAGGAAGGTGAGCATAGTCCATATATACCCATCAGGGAGGCTCCGAAGGGAGATGAAGTGGCTTATCAGCCAGCCCACATATATTCCCCCTGCCACCGTCAAAGCCCAATCAGCGGTGGGAAAAGGCGCCTGGGCCTGGAAGAGCTCCCAGATGAGGGAGGAAAGGACCAGAACCGTGAGGCCCGGGGCTAAGATGCCCCACTCCGGCTGGAAAGCTGCAACGGCGAATAGGACGACGAAGAGGAGCCCAAGGGGGATAGAAGGGTTAAATCCGCCTTTGTGCATCAGCCGGAAGAACTCATAACAGGCCAGGAGCGCTGCCAGGAGCACAACTGAGGCGAAGACAATCCCTCCTATGTAGGTAGCGGTGATGACAGGGGGGACGAGTATCGCAACTACCAGGACTCGGCTGGTGAATTTGGAATCCTTTAAGCGGGCCATAAAAGGGCGTTTCTCATCCTTCTTTGACCAGTCCAAACCTTCTCTCCCGGCGGCTATAATCCAGGAGGGCCTTGTACAACTCTTGTTCATTGAAATCAGGCCAGAAAGTAGGGGTGGAATAATACTCAGCGTAGGCGCTTTGCCAGAGCAGGAAGTTGGAGATGCGCATTTCCCCGGCAGTGCGGATTATTAAATCGGGGTCGGGGATGCCAGCGGTGTAGAGGTAGCGGCTTATGAGTTCCTCATCTACCTCCTCTGGTCGGTAGCCTTCGGCGATTATGCGGCGTACTGCGTCCACAATCTCGGCCCGGCCACCGTAATTAAGGGCGATGCAAAGGATGAGCTTGTCGTTGTCCTTGGTGCTCTCTAACAGGTAGCGGATTTTCTCCTGGAGGCGCTCAGGGACGCCGTCCATCCTGCCTATGTGTCGTACCTGCACTCCGTTTTTCATAAGCTCCGGGAGTTCCCGGTCTATGAATTGCTCCATAAGGGAGAACAACCCCTTCACTTCTTCCTCAGGGCGTCCCCAGTTTTCGGTGGAGAAAGCGTAGATAGTCACGTACTTTATCCCCCATTCGCCGCAGGCTCTCAGGATACGACGCAGGTTCTCTGCTCCGGCCCGGTGTCCAGCCAATCGAGGCAACCCTCTCTTCTTAGCCCAGCGCCCGTTCCCATCCATTATGAAGCCGATATGCCGAGGTAAATTTTTAATCTCATCCCGTTTCACCATAACACTTCCCCTATACTTCCATTATTTCCTTTTTCTTCATCTCCCCCAACTCGTCTATCTTCTTGATGAATTCATCGGTTATTTCCTGGAGCTTGTCTTTGGCCCGGAAGAATTCATCTTCGGTAATCATTTTTTCTTTCTGGAGTTCCCGGAGCTCCTCCAGGCCATCTCGTCGGCAGTTGCGGACTGCCACCTTTGCCTCCTCCAGCCGCTTGGAGACCACTTTGACCAATTCTTTACGGCGTTCTTCGGTCAGGCGGGGGATGCTAATTCGGATTACTTTGCCATCGTTCATCGGGTTGAGCCCCAGGTCCGATTTAAGGATGGCCTTTTCTATCGCTGGCAGGGCATTTATATCCCAGGGCCGTACCACCAGGAGCCTTGGTTCCGGGGCTGAGATGGAGGCGATTTGGTTGAGAGGCACCAGGCTTCCATAGTAGTCCACTTTGACTTTCTCCAGCAAAGCAGGGGAGGCCCGTCCTGTTCGCATAGTCATCAAATCGCTCCGGAGGATTTGGACAGCCTTATCCATCCTGGTCCTGACATCCTTCAATACATCATCAACCATAGTACACCTCCCATTGAGGGAAGAAAGATGGGTTAACAGATAAGTGTGCCCACAGGTTCTCCCAGCACAACCTTTTCCAGGGAGCCTTCCTTCCACAGGTTTACCACATAAATGGGGAGATTGTGTTCCATACACAGGGAAATAGCTGTGCTGTCCATCACCCCTATGCGCAGGTTGAGGGCTTCGATGTAAGAGAGGCGGTCAAAGCGTCGGGCATTGGGATTTATCTTGGGGTCATCGGAATAAACGCCGTCCACTTTGGTCGCTTTGATGAGAGCTTCGGCGTTAATCTCCATCGCCCTGAGGGCGGCGGCTGTATCCGTGGTGAAATAAGGCTGTCCCGTGCCTGCGGCTAGTATCACCACTCGCCCCTTTTCCAGATGGCGGATGGCCCGCAGACGTATGTACGGTTCAGCCACAGACTTCATCTCTATGGCCGTTTGAACCCTGGTTACGACGCCCAGTTTCTCCAGCGCATCCTGGAGGGCCAGGGAATTCATAATGGTGGCGAGCATACCCATATGGTCGGCGGTGGCTCTCTCCATCCCGTGTTCGAGACCATCCCGGCCCCGCCATATGTTGCCTGCACCGATGACTATCGCTATTTCAACCCCGAGGTCCTTTACTTTTTTAATCTTAAGGGCCACCTCTTTGGCTTTCTCCGGGTCAATGCCGAAACCCTGGGGCCCGGCCAGAGCTTCGCCACCCAATTTCAGCATTATCCTGCGGTATTTGAGGGTATCCATAGCTTCACCACCCTGTTTATCGGGCAATGGGCTCTCCCAACTCAAACCGGACGAAGCGCCTAACCACTACGTTCTCACCCAGCTTGGCTATGGCCTGGGTGATCACGTCCTCGACGGTGGTGTTCTCGTCCTTGATGAAGGGCTGGCGGAGCAGGCAAACCTCCTGGTAGAATTTCTCAAGCCTATTTTCCACTATCTTTTCGATAACCTCCGGTGGCTTACCGGAGCCTTCGTATTCGGCCCTTATTTCGGCTTTCTTCTGCTCGATTACTTCGGCGGGGATGTCCTCGGGTTTGATGTAGAGGGGGTTGAAGGCTACTACCTGCATAGCTATGTCGTGGGCCAGGGCTTTGAATTCATCGGTGCGGGCCACGAAGTCTGTTTCGCAGTTCAATTCCACCATAGCACCGATCCGGCTTCCAGCGTGGATATAAGCCTCGATCAGGCCTTCCCTGGCTTCCCGTCCCTTTTTCTTGGCGGCTATGGCCAGGCCCCTCTGTTTCAAGTATTGCTTGGCTTTCTCCAAATCCCCCCCGCTTGCCTCTAATGCTTTCTTACAATCGAGTATCCCGGCTCCTGTGAGCTCACGGAGTTCTTTGACCTGCTTTGTGGTTACAGTCACTTTGTCACTCCTCCTGTTGCTGGGGTTTCGGAAGCAGTTTCTTCTGCGCTGGCTTCAGGTTCCTGGGGGGCTTCCGCTTCGGCTTCCTCGGCCTCTGCTGCTTTGGCTTCTTCTGCCTCAGCCTCAATTTCCTCGACAGCCCCCTCAGGCTCAGCAGCCTCTTCTTCAGCCTCTTGTTCTTCCTCCCCCCACATCTCTTCCGCTTCTTCGAGCCATTTCTCGGCCTCTCTGTCCATCAGCTTGATCTTCTCCAGGGTGGAAGGCCCAAGGTATTGTTCGGGGGCTTCTTCAGCGGCGAGGGCCACTGCTTCCTCAGGCGCAGCTTCCATCTCGGCCTGGAGGGTTTCATATAGCTGGCGGCCTTCGATGACTGCATCGGCAATCTTGCTGGTTATAAGTTTGATAGCCCTGATGGCGTCATCGTTGGCCGGGATGCAATAGGTTATCGGGTCGGGGTCAGCATTGGTATCTACCATCCCCACCACCGGGATACCCAACCGGTTGGCTTCCTTCACGGCCAGGTTTTCCTTGATGACATCCACCACAAAGAGCATATCGGGCAACCTATCTAACCCTTTTAGGCCCCCTAATTTCCTCCGGAGCCTTTCCAGCTCCCTTTCTTTACGCATCCTCTCCTTTTTAGGGAGCAGGTCAAATTCGCCTGCTTCCTTCTGGCGCTCTAGGGTTTCCAGGTATATGATGCGTTGGCGGATGGTGTGGAAATTGGTGAGGGTTCCTCCCAACCAGCGGATGTTCACATAGGGCATTTCACAGCGCTTAGCTTCTGCCTCGATGGTGTCCCGGGCTTGCTTCTTGGTGCCCACGAAGAGGATTATCCCACCTTTGCTGACTTTCTCTTTGACGGCTTCGTAAGCCTGTTCCAGCCGGGCGATGGTCTGCTGGAGGTCAATTATGTGGATGCCGTTTCGCTCGGTAAAAATAAAAGATTTCATCTTGGGGTTCCAGCGCTGTCTCCTGTGACCGAAGTGCACCCCGGCTTCCAGCAATGCTTTCATCGTCACAATCACTTTAGGTTCCCTCCTTTCCTGCGTTTTTCACTTCCGCCCCTTTCATCCCGGGGAGGGAACCGGGACCCCCGGCACGCCCCTCCCGGTCCAGAGGCGTGTTTGGTTTACCAACGGGGGAGTATAACATATTATTGCCCTTTATGCAAGTCTCTAATTGTGGTGATTACCCATAACTCAACTGTCAAGTAATAGAAGAGGCTCTGCCTCT
>Ga0164310_10000973_pt1 | contig 15856 bp, 11 predicted proteins | sample GuaBasSedimGuay1_FD_121795 | JGI IMG/M metagenome (GOLD analysis project Ga0164310, IMG submission 121795) | Subseafloor sediment microbial communities from Guaymas Basin, Gulf of California, Mexico - Guay1, Core 4569-9, 0-3 cm | ecosystem: Environmental > Aquatic > Marine > Hydrothermal vents... | reverse complement strand
GAAACAGGACAGAGAAGGCCAACAATTGCAACTCCGGGAGAAACAGGACCTACTTCGGGTTCCCGAGCCCCAATAAGACCCTTCCTCCGAAGTTCTTCGACCTGCGATGGTGAGAGTTTGGTTTCGACAATCCGGTCGATTATCTCCTGGGCTCTTCGCCTCAGTTTGCTGTCACCTCTGCCTCCAACGACTCTGGCATATTCCTCCACTGCATCGATATACTTCCACTGCCGGAATCGGCATCCGGCAATAAGGTAGACAGCATAAGGAGAGTATCGACTTTTTGGATAAGCTTCCAGCAACCTCTGGGCTGCCTGGATCGCCTGCTCGTATTCGCCCAGTTTGTAGAGGGCCTTGGCCACCATTAGCTGCGCTGCTGATGACCTCTGGTTTGGAGGTAATTCCTGGAGAATCTTTTGGAAATTGCCCAGTGCGGCCAGAAACTCGCCTGTTTTATAGCTTCTTACCCCCTGGGCAAAAAGAGTATCTGCCCGCGGGCTGAAGCCCCTGCCGCTGCAAGGAGCACCCCAAACAGATAAACCAATCGCCAGTATGATAATAAGAAGCCTGTTTCCTCCTCTCATTTTCCCTCCGACATGTTTTCTCTCACAAATCTCTAATCTACCACATCGGCTTTAGCATCCCCAGTCCCGGATTTCGCAAGAAGCCTGAGTGAGTTAGTCCTAAATGCTGGCTCTCCCTTGCCCTCCATTCTCTGAAGCCCAAACAGGGCTCCTCCGATGAGGCTGACGGCAACACCTATGGCGTAAATCATTAATGATAACGAGAGGGCTTCGGAACTACCTCTGCCAACCCTGGAGAGCAAAAATACATATCCAGCCTCTCGCACTCCTACTCCATTTACAGACAGGGGAAACATACTTACAAGTCCAATCACCGGTACAAACAGGATGAAATCAAAGACAGATAGACCCAAACCAAGTGCCTGGCTCACAGAATAGCTGAAGACTACAATGAACAGTTGATAAGAGATGGAGATGGCAAAGACTGTTAATAGCGTCCCTGGGTAGCGCCGGTAGAGGTTCACCGATTCAGAAAAGTGGACCAGTTTTTTCCCTATTCCCATCGCCTTGATCTTCTCCAAAATCTGAGTAAGATACGAAAAAAATCGCTGATTAAAAAATAGGAGTAGAAAAAATAGCAGCAGAGAGAAAAACAGAATACTCAATATGAGAACATAGTTACCACCCATCTCTGGGGATATGAATATCAAGGAGAACAGAACCATAACGGTGATAGCGAAAAATCCTATTAACCGTTCGGTGAAGACGGAGGCCAGGCAGAGAGCCATTTTCCCGTTCTGTTTAGCTGCGCCGTAGGCCCGGTAAAGGTCGCCCCCGACACTTGTAGGAAGAAAATTATTGAAGAAAAGGCCAATAAAATAGAGCGACACAAGCTTCTTGAAGGGAAGGTTAATCTTTTGTGTTTGCAGTAAGATATACCATCGGCAAGAGATTATAAAAACTGTAGAGACATAGATTAGAAAAGCAACTGCTAAGAAGAGGAGATTGGAGGAGTTTACTATGGAAAGGATTGCTTTAATATCGGTTCTGGAGATCAGGAAGGCGAGTAAGGAGAGGCTTACCAGTACCTGAAGTGCCTTTAGCGCATTTTTTTTCATCGGCTTTGTGTGTCTTTTGTGACTTATGTAACTAAACCCTCGGATTTCATTAACTTCATGACGCCGTTTAGGACATCCTCTACGTCAATTTGATCGATGCAGGCAAAATCTCCTCGCCGACAGGATAGTGGTTGGGGAGAATAAAAGAAACAGGGACTGCAGGGAAGCTCCTTTCTAACTATAGTATATTTAGTGCAATAGGGACGGACCCAGACCGGGTTGGTTGGCCCGAAGATAGCTACCACCGGAACCTTCAGAGCGGCTGCTACGTGCATAAGCCCTGAATCGTTGCTCACAAATAGATCACATCTTTCAATTAGGGCTGCAGTTTGTCGCAATGTTATGCCTTTTGCCAAATAACCTTTACATTCCATCAGGGCAAGGATTTCCTCAGCTAATTGAATCTCATCCGGACCACCAAAGATAATCGTTTTGGCTTTATACCTCTTAGAGAGGATATCTGCGAGTTGCGCGAATTTCTCTTTCGCCCAGCGCCTTCTCTGTTGGTTTTTGAATCTGGCTGTGCCAGGATGGAATCCTATCAATAGACCGTCTTCAAGTTTTTCTTTGGATAACCACTCTTCAGCAAATCTTCTATCTGCATCAGCGAGCCAGATCTCGCCTCCTCGCCCTTCACGTCCCTTACATCCCAGAACTTGCACCAGAGCGATATTCTCCTCTATATCATGTCTCTCATCCTCTTCGTGGATTGTCCTGTTATTCAAAAAATTGAAGTTCAAGCTGTCTTGGTGGTTATACCTGTGACCTAATCTCTTCTTCGCTCCAATCAGGAAACTGATTAAGTTGTATTCTCTGCGATTGGCTGGATAGGCGTTCAGGGAAACATCAAACTTTCTTTTTCTGAGATAGAATAAGAAGTTTAGGGACCTTATGGGGTTTCTGTTTAGGAAATCCCAGTATAGGACTTCGTCAATATAGGGGTTGGTTTCCAACAGTTCTCTAGCCCCTTTGAACATCACCAGAGCAGCAATGTGTGCCTCAGGAAAGGTCTCACGCAACAGTCTAACTGCTGGGGTAGAAAGAAGTGTGTTCCCAATTCCCGCGAGACTTATAACCAATATCCGCATATTGCTATATTACTTTACCCTCTTCAGGCTTTCCTGAGCGGCGGCGTTCTGCCGCAGGAGTTCAACTTCTTTCTTCAATTGTTCATCCTCAGGGTAGAAGGGTATGAGTTTCTCCAAGACATGAAGGGCACCTCGGTAATCCCCTTCTTTTTTCAACAGCATTGCCAACCCGTAATATCCATCCGGAGCAGAAGGAGCTACAGAGATCAGCCGTCGATAAGCCTCCACGGCCTTGTCCCTCTCTCCCAATTTTTCCGCAAGGGCCGCTAAATAGCCAACTGCCCGGGGATTATCCCGAGCAGAAAGCAGACCCTGGTCAAGATAAGATTTCGCTTCCTCTTCGTTTCCCATTCTAAAGCAGAGCTCGGCCAAAGTATGATATTCGGCCCAGCCCATAGAGAGTACATCTTGGAATTTTTTCATCGTCCGATAGGCCCCTTCTTTGTCTCCGTTCTCCAGATAGGCCTCGGTGAGCACAAGAAAAGCAAACTTGTAGTTTCCCAGGAGTTTTCTTGTATTCCAATCTTTGAAGACCTTTGGATCCTTAACTCCCCGGTATTGATATACCTCCAGAAGGTTATGCGAGGCCTTTTCTGTATGAAATTGCACCTCGCGGTTACCTGCTACCCTCACTGTTGGATATCTATCTTTGTTTCTGAGCAGTCTAAAGACCATCCCCTCCATGGCCAGATACTCGTCCAGCCCTATTTTGTTCATCTCAGATACGGTTACAGCAAAATAGATGGGCAGTCTCCACCTGTTAGCTCGTATGATTCTGACAATCATTATGTCTTGCACTCGCAATAGATTAAAGCCTTTAGGAGCAGAAAGCTCCCAAGAGAGTCCGGCCACCTTCACCTCTTTCGGTTTGGGCCAGTAGTATACGGACACTCTTTCAATATCCCGGTCGCTTAGACCTATCGGTACGCCGTTGTGCTTAAGTTGTTTGATATACCAGTGTGTATTGAGAAGACTGAGATTAACTACTTTCACATCCTTTCGGACTCCATAGACTTCCTGTAGACACCATAGGGGAAAGGTGTCATTGTCCCCGTTGGTGAAAAGGATAGCGTTGGGTTCGCAGGATTGAAGAAGATTGTACGCATAGTCATAGGCGATGTAATTACCAGTGCGGTCGTGAGAATGATAGTTTCGGATGAGGAAATTGACTGGAATCGTCAGAAAAAGAATCCCCAGGGCGGAGGCGGCCACTGGCAGGCGCAGCCTCTTGCCCAGGTAGTATAGCAGAGCAGAGGCGGCTATTCCCATCCAGATGGCGAATATACCTGAAGCACCAACAAAGAAGTAGTCCCTCTCCCGGGCCTGAGGGTCGGCCATATTGAGGTAGCCAACCAGGCCAAATCCCGCCAACAGAAACAGGATGAGGAACGGCCAGAATCGTTTAGAATCGAACTTGCCGTGCAGATACATCCCTACAAATCCAAGAGCCAGAGGAATGAAAGGAACCGCCACCTGAACAGGGGTGTGGTCTTCGGTCACCCGGTGGAAAATCAGCTCAACCTTTGGAAAAGGCAAGGGGAACTGCTGCAAGAAATATTTTATGAACATAGCTATCTGGTAGCCAAACAGCGGCGCCTTCCGGTTGAACATAGCGAAGATCATATTCTCTGCCCCGTACTGCTTCCGCTGCAGAAATGCTATGAAGTTGCGCAGGTTCTCCGGATTGTTCTCGTCGATGGCCGGGTTCATCCCCGACCTTATCAGCAGCGAAAGATAAGTCGAATAACCCAGCACAAAAAGAGATGCCCCGAGGAGCCAAAACTTCGGGTTCTTCAGGGGCCTGGGGTCAACAAGTAGAATCAGCAAAAAGATGGCTGGGGCGGTAAGCCAGCAGAGGATATGTATGCCTCCCCCAATGCCAAAGATATAGGCTACAACCAGCAGGTATTTCAAACTGTCCGGCTCCTGATGTCTTTCCAGCCAGAGCAGAGAGAGCCAGAGCGCAAGCATAAGAAGAAACATCGCCGGGGCATACACCTCTGCCTCCACAGCGTTAAACCAGAAGGTGTCAGAGAACGCAAGAGAGAGGGCAGCTATCACTCCTCCACCGTAAGTGGCGAGTTCTTCGGGAAAAGAGGCTGGTTCTCCTCGCCACAGTTTTATCAATCTGACGGTGATCAGATAGAGGAGAAGAATGGCTAATGCGCTGGTGAGCACGGATATCAAGTTAACCCGAGCTGCCACCTCAACAGGAAGGGGCAACAGGGTGAACAGCCTTCCTATCAGTGTGTATAGGGGGGCACCCGGGGGATGCGGAACCCCAAGGATGTAGGAGGTGGCGATAAACTCTCCACAGTCCCAGAAGGGCACAGTTGGGGCCATCGTCTTCAGATACACCCCGAATGCAACTAAGAAGACAACAGCAGCGACTATTCGATGCGTCCTCTGGCTTGACATCTCATCTCTCCTCGGTTGCATATGATAGATCCATTCGCAAAAAGACCCTTCCTCTCATGCTCAGCTCGTGCGACTACCTCAAGTTAGTCTAATTCATCAGCAAATCAGATTCTTTGCTCCGTTCAAAATGGCAGTTTTGCTACATCTTGAATGCTCTCGGACAATGCAGGTCCTGGCAGCAGTGCTGGCTCGTCCCCCACATCTATCTCTACGGAGAGTTCTCCAGAGCCGGATTTTGTCGGCGTCTGGAGACGCCTCCTACACCTGTTCTCAATGTGGAATGGACGACGTTCTCTAAGGAATCGGCCTTTTTCGACTGGACCTTTTTACGAATCAATTATGAAAAAAGTCCTCTGTGCCCGTAGAATCAATCCAAGCGGACGCTCACCCAATATGTCCCATTTTCTCTTTATCAAAGAGTATCGCTGCCACTTTCGATTCCAATTCCATCCGGGCCGAGGCAAACAGAGTCTCCAGAGAACAATTGATCTCCTTTCTTCCCTTGCGGAGCACAAATCCGCCAGACATATCTCTTTTTTCGGAAGAGAGCGTCAATTCTCCCTTCTTTCCGTTAGTTCGGAGTTTCTGGTTAACTTTTTCCAGCAGCTCTGCTGTGATTTTATCCTTATCCGATTCGGCGACAATCACCTCTTCGTCGCCGCTTTCAGAGGCGGTGAGCAGAAGACCGCCCATAAGCTCCCTGTATTGTTCGGGCTGCATAGTGAGGACTTTGTTCCTCGCCTTCCGGAAAGTCTCATCGAGAAGCACCTGTTTTTCCCGCAGTAGCTCTTTCTTCAACTCCATTTCCGCTGCAGAGAGGAGTCTCTCTTTTTCCTCCTCTGCCTGCAAAGCGGACTGTTTTTTTGTTTGCGCCTCGATAAGCCCTATCTCCTCTTCTGTCTCCTTCTTTATCTTTGCTGTCTCTGTCTCAGCCCGTTTTATGATCTTGTCGGCCTCGGCCCGAGCATCGTCAATTATCTTGTCAGTGATGACTTTTACCGGCATTGCCTCTCCTCTTTCCATATCATTACCAACTTCTGTAGATCAGGAGGATCGACGCCAGCAGTCCCAACACGGCGTAGAACTCTACAAACACCGCCAGCACTAAAGCCTTTCCAGCCTGATCGGGCTGCTTGGCGGTCATCTCCACGCCGGCGGCACAGGCCCTGCCCTGATGTATCGCCGACAGAAGTCCAGCAAATGCCACCGGAAGGCAACTGGCGAACATCTGCCATCCCTGCCCTACGGTTATAACCTTATAAAAGGGAACACCCGTTGGGGTACCGATCAGCCCAAGTTTCATTATCACCAGAAACCCAATCAAAAAACCATAGATCCCCTGGGTTCCTGGGAGGGCAGTGAGCAGAAGTGCCTTACCAAATAGGTCTGGCTGCTCGCTTAACACCCCATTGGCTACCTGGGCAGTGAGCCCTACTCCAATAGCCGAACCTATCCCGGCCAAGAACACCGCCAGGGCCACTCCGAACAAAGCTAACTCTAAACCACCCATCAAGCGCCTCCTTTGTGAAGTTTGGGTTTAATATTGTGAATATCCCTGTACTGCTACTGCTGTTGGGAGTAAGCACGAATCAGGCCAAATCTGAGCCCGCTGGCTCATTCTTTGGGCGCGACCAACAGAAACTGGTACTGTTTTCTGAAAGGTTTGAACTCTTTGCCTCCTGCTTCTAAGAATTTGCTGAAGAATTCAACAAACTGAAGCCTCATAGTATGGATAAAACCGCTGAGCAGATTTATGGCTATGTTAAACAGATGCCCTCCTATCAGAATCAGCAACATCGCCAGCATTCCCACCACTGGGATATGAGAGACCATCGAGGCTATAGTGTTGACCACCAAGGCGATGACGCTGGTGGCCATGCCCAGGGCGAGAAGCCTGGAGTAAGAGAGAACATCCCCTAAGTAGCTGGTGATCCCATAGAGGGAGAACAATCCGGCCCCCAACCTGGCGATGATGTTTTTGTTGGCCCTGCCGGCAAACAACACCACGGTTGCCATACCCGGCAATATCATCCACTTGCCCAAAACACCTGCCCCTGGGCCGACAACCCCCGCCTTGCTCAAGGCAAAGATGACCGCCCCGTTTAAAATAGCCAGCCAGGAGACCTGATCCAGGATGCCATCCAAGAACATACCGTCTCGGAGGTTACGGTAAAACCGGATCAACAGCCCCACACAGATTTGAATGAATCCGAAGACTAAACAGACCTCCAGAAATATCAATGGATTCTTCAGAGGGTCAAAGAGCATAAACCTGTTCCGCAGTATCTTAATGCTCTGGAATGAAGGAGGAAGGGAGTCAAAGTTGATGCCAAAATATCCCCCGGTCAAGATGCCTATCACTATTGTGCCCAAGCCACCCCAGAAACAGACCTGAAGCAATCTTCTGGTGCCCTGGCCGAACCTGAAGAGTCGAAGGGCAAGAAAACTGAGCAGGGCTACCACCACTCCGTAGCCAGCATCGGTTAAACACGCCCCCAGGGAGATGACAAAGAAGGGCGCTAAGGGGAGACTGGGGTCTACGTCGAAATACCGGGGGGTCCCATAGAGGTCAGTGATCATCTGGAAAGGCTCTACCAGCCTGGTGTTCTCCAACAGAACCGGAGGCTCTTCCCCTGGTAAAGGTTCGGCGGGCAGAACTCGCACTGCCTCAAATTCAGTCTCTATGCTCTTTTTGAAACTGGGGAGATCTCTTTTTCTGATCCACCCCTCTGCCACAAATGTCTGCGCAGTACGAGCGAAATTGGCCTGAATCAGCTTCTGCTGGAGCAGATTAGAATAGTGATCTATTAACACAAGCAACTGAGGCCGAAAGGCCACCAACTCCTTGCTCTCTTCGATGGCTTTCTGTTGAGCCAGAAGGTTGTTACTAAGCTCCAGCTCCAATTCCTTCAGTATCTGCCGGGGAGTGCCTTTGAGCTCAACCGGAGAGGACTCGGAGAAATCGAGCTGGGCGAGAGACTCCTTCACTTGAGGGGAGAACTCTTTAGAACAGAAAAGCAAGATATAGTCTCTCCTCTCGTCCTGGTTGACTCTGACGAGCTCAAACTGGTCTGTCAGCTCAGACAGTTCGCTTTCCAACCGGCTGTAGTTTCCGATTGGAAGGCTACCCCAAAAAAGGTCAGCACTGCGAGTTGGCCTTAACTGTTCTAAGGGGATATCTAAAGGCGTCCACGGAAGTAGTTCTTTCTGTAAGGACGAAAGTCGGTTGTGTTCGGCGGCGAGGTGAGCCCTGGTAGCACTGAGGTTCTCGCACTTCCTCACCACCTGACGGTAATCAAACTCACGAGTTATCCGTCCGTATTCCTCTGGACTCAACAATATCTTTGTGCCTGACAACTTAGAAAGCATTCCCCTGGGTTGTTCAAACTCGGCCAAATAGTTGCTGGCAAACTGAACAGAGGAAAGTATGTCCTCTAATTGACGGGCAGGCGCCTCCTGATCGCTGAGGGGGCTGACAAGATCAGCCTCAGCATAGTTTTCATGAAAATTTACCGCATGAAAGGCTCCTGTATCCTGAAGTCTTTCGATCAAGCGATCTTTTTCTGAAAGGTGAGCGTATATTTGCACCTTCAGCATTGGGGACACAGCCATCAGTTCCTCCCGCTTTAGACAACCGCATATCGAAAAGCCACAATGCAGATAACAAAGTCCAAAATTGAAAGGGCAGTTCAAGTGAACATTAGTATCTAAAAGTCCTGGAAGGGGTCTGCTAATACATCCTCATCAAGCATCTTGACGCTTGAAGATAAACCAAACCCGCATTTTCCTATATAACTCAACATCTGATTGTTAGGGCTTTGACTTCACAGTCAGCTAACTTGAGGGAAAGGATTGTTGAATAATAAACAGAACTGCTTTTTCGACATTGGCTTCTGCCTCACTGCGTAGTTTGGCTTTCTCCCTTTCGGTTTGGGCCTTTAACTGTTCGATCTCCCTGTCTGCCTGTTGTCGGGCCTCCTCTATCACCTCTTCGACCAATCTGTTAGCAGCCAAACGGGCGGCCTCTATATTGGATTGAGATTCAGATTTAGCCTCGGCAATCATCCTGTTTGCCTGCCTCCGGGCCTCTCTCACTATCTGTTCTGCCCGACTCTCAGCCTCTTTGATCTGATTGAGAACCTCAAGCGCCAATCGCACACCTCCTCAATATGCTAAAATCCGCTAGATAATTGTGGATAACTAACTGCTTATAGTAGTGCCCCTTCGCTACAATTCAATATTTTGCAGAAAATTATGACAAACAGACAGAGAAGGGTTATCAACAGGTTTTCCACACCCCTCTCGTAGGCAAGCCCTCACCTACCCAAAGGTTACACCCTACCCCTTAATTTCCAAAGACTAAGAGCCAATACCCGCAAAATCAGAGTATTACCTTGTCTTTTTCTGCTCTCCTTCAGCGGGTCTTCCGGTGGGAGCAAGCTCTTTCAATTCTTTTCCCGACTGGCAATTTCCTGTAAATACAGCGCCTTCTTCGATAATCAACAACTTTGTCTTCAGATCCCCTTGCAATGTGGAGGTGGACTCCAACACAACCCGTTCGGATGCCTCTAAGGTCCCGATGATCTTTCCTGCCACGGTTGCCTTCTTGGTCTTAATGTCAGCCTCTATCACTCCCCCCTTGCCTACAGCGAGACTATCCCCCACAGTGAGCTTCCCCTTTATGCTTCCATCTACACGTAAGCTACTGCTAATACTGAACGTGCCTTCCAAACTTGAACCTTTTCCGATAATCGTGTTCAATTCTCCCCCGTTATGTTTGGCCATTCTCTCTACTCCTTTCTTGGCAGAAATCTTCTGGGATTCACTGGCTTAGCATCTTCCCAGACCTCGTAATGCAGGTGGGGTGCTGTGCTGTGGCCAGAGCTTCCCACGGTAGCTATCACCTGGCCTCTTTTAACCAACTGTCCCTCCTTGACGTACACCTTGTCATTATGACCATAACGGGTAAAATATCGCCCCCCATGCTTGATAATCACCAGATTTCCCAGGTCATCTGTCCACCCTGCGAACAGCACCTTTCCATCGGCCGTAGCCCTCACCGGCGTGCCAGAAGCAGCAGCAATATCGATCCCCTCATGCCTTTTGCCCATAAGCCCTCGGTATTCTCCAAACTCTGAGGAGACCCTACCCTGTGTTGGCCATATGGAGGGAATATCTCTCTGTTGGCCGGAGGAGGTTTCTTTCAGGCTGTCTGTCAATACATAGGCAGATCGGGCAGCAGCAGGGGAAAGTCTGATGTCTGCACCGGTCATCAGCCGCAGTTGACGATCAATTGCCCTGACCTGCTCTAACTCTAAGGCCAGCTGCCTCACCTTGGCATTCTCCGTTTGCAGCACAGCGTTCTCTCGGAGAAGTTGCAGAGATTTTCCCCAGAAAAACAGGCTCACTACTGCAAAAACTAGTAAGACCGGAAGAAGAACCATAAGAAAACGGTAGACCGGCCTCCTTAGCCTCAGTCTGGTGGCCTTTGACCCATCATCGGGGACAATGAAAATAGAAACATACTTGCTTCTGCTTGACATCATCACCAAGCTCTTCTGTAATTAGAGAACCAGGCATCGCCGGTTGTCCCTACAAGAACAACCTAAAGGGTTAATCTCCACACACTGACTTTCCTAAATGCTTGCTAAGTGCCAATCGGAGAGAAAATTATGCGACATCAGCAAATTCCATCCAAATTCAACGGATAAATATACTCATCTCCCGGAGAAAAGTCAAGCACAAGTTGTCAAAAGGGAGAGGCAATTTGCCCTGCGATGTCATATTCATATGCTTCTGTTATTTTCGCCTTGCAAAACTGTCCTACCCGGGTCTGGCCGTCGGTTATGAGCACCCGTCCGTCCACCTCGGGGGCATCCATCTGGGTACGTCCTATGAATTGGATGGGAGGAGTGTCGGCTTGCTGGTCGATAAGCACGGGAAGCACTCTGCCCACAAGAGAGCGATTAAATCTAAGGGAAACCTTTTGCTGAAGCGACATTACCCGATGGAACCGTTCTTCTTTGACTTTTTGGGGCACTTGGCAGGCAAATCCCGCCGCTTGCGTTCCCTCTTCTCTCCAGTAGGTAAAGGCCCCCAGTCGCTCGAATCTCACTTGCCCGAGGAAATCGAGCAACTCCTGGAATTCGTCGTCGGTCTCGCCTGGGAATCCCACTATTACCGAGGTGCGCAAGGCAAGCCCCGGGAGCCTTTCTCTCAGTTTCTGAATTAGCTGAGTAATCTCGGTCCGGGTGGTCCGACGGTTCATCTCGGCCAGAATTCTGTCAGAGATGTGTTGGATGGGAATATCCAGATAGCGACATACCTTTGGGGTTTCCACCAGCACATCTATAAGACCATCCCACCAATGGGCGGGGTGGGTATAAAGCAGCCTGAGCCACTCGACACCCTCTATCTTCGCCAGCTTGCGGATCAGATCATCTAAGCGCCTCTTATGGTAAATATCCACGCCGTACTGAGTGGTATCCTGGGCTATCAGAATGAGTTCGCGGGCCCCACGCCCGACTAAGTGGCGCGCCTCGGCGACTAACTCTTCTATGGGTTTGCTTCGTTGTCTGCCACGAATAAAAGGGATGGTGCAGTAACTGCAGTGATTGTCGCAGCCATCGGCTATCTTGAGATAGGCATAGTGAGAAGGGGTAAGGGGACATCTCTCTGCTTGTTGCAGCGGTGTTCTCTCCAGCCCCAGAAGCCGGTTGCAGTGTTGGACAATCTGGCGTTCATCGACCAGTCCGAGCACCAGGTCGGCCTCTGGCAATTGCTGTTCCAATTGCTTGCGATACCGCTGCGCAAGGCAGCCGGTTACGACCAGCTTCTTCTGTTTGCCGTCCTCCTTCAGCCGGGCAGCTTCCAGAATCGTCTCAATAGATTCCTCCTTTGCAGGTTGGATGAAACCGCAGGTGTTGACAACAATCACGTCGGCTTCTTGCTGCGAACTCAACCCGTACCCGTTTGCCTCCAGAAGCCCCAGCATCTGCTCCGAATCGACCAGATTCTTGGGGCATCCTAACGTAATTAAGGCCACTTTAGGTCTGTTCATAACAGCCCTTGTCTCCTTCGCACTGTCCACTCAGCAGCGATTAAGCCCAGAACTAATGCCAGAATCCAGGGATAGCTATATAACCTGACTGAACGCGTCTGACGTTGCTTTTGCTTCTCCAAGGGCAATTCGTCCAGCAGTCGGGGAAACTCCTGCGCCCTGCAGAACTTACCTCCACTCTGGTGGGCTATTCTCTTCAGAAGCTCATAGTCTGCCCGGGTCTGTTGAAACTCCAGGCTATACTGCTCTATAGTAAACTCTCCCCTATCCTCCCCTACTTTATTCTCTTCCTTCCAGGCTACCGCTTTAACCTGGTAAGTGCCAGGGGGGAGTCTGGGGATCTGGGCCCGGTAGGTACCCCCTCCACAGTCTTTCAGTTGGACTTGTCTGTGCTGTTTTCCCTGTTGGGTGAGGGTAACGATGACAGTGGCTGCTGGCAGAGGCTGACCGAAGGGATCGTAGAGCTGTACCTGCAGGTTCACCCTCTCTCCGCTTCGGTAGACCTTCTTATCAGTTCCTACCTGAACTGGTGAGAGGTCTCTGGGAGCGGTCAGCCAGCCTATGGTGTTCTGCCAGAATCTGTTTGAGGCCCTGTTGGTCCTGCCTATCCCCCACATCACCAAGTCCCAACGCCAGAAGCCGCAGAAGGGCGCCACTATGATCCTGCCTTTTCCGTAGCTGCCTGTTATGAGAAGTGGAAAAGAGGTGCCGGTAGCATCTTTGCAATAGGCCAGTACTGTCGCCCCGGGTCGAACACCTCCCAGTCTGTTTATCCCGGCAAGCGGCGGCAACTGGGCCCACATCCTCTGGCTCTCCAGGGGATTTTCCGAAATCAGTGTGACGGGATGTCTCTCCCCCTGAGCAGAAAGTTCCAGTCGGAACTGTCCGCTTCGAAAGCACAGCCCCGGCATCAAACTCACAGGCAAGGCATCTCTCAGGGGAGATCTAATGTAACCGCCGAAGGCATCCTCGCCGCCAAGGATCAGAAGCCCTCCGCCCTGGTCGACGAAATCGGTGATCAACCCCTCCGGCAGGCCAGTTATCACTGAACGGGGTATATCCAGCAGGATGACCAAGTTGAATTTTCTTAGCTCTTTTTCAGATGTAGGGAATCTGCCCTGGTAGAACTTATTCCCTTTTTTAACTACCAGGGGGTGAACCTCCACGTCTTTCTCTCTCTCCAATGCCCTTCTTAGGAAGGAAAAATCTGGACTTGGCCGACCTGCCACCAGAAGCACTCGGATTCGGCCGTCTAAGACTTTCACTCTAAATCTCTGGCGGTTGTTCTGGAACGATAGCTCTCCCTCCGCCACGCTGACACTCGCCTGGTATCGGTGTAGACCGGGATTTCTCACTGGCAGTTGGAATCTCACCTGCTGTTCTCTTCCGTCACCCGCGAGGGTAACATACTTTTGGGCCAATTCTTTTGATCCTTCGGAGAGTACCACTGTAACTCTGACCCCGGCGTATCCCCAGCTCTGTAAGGTTACCTCCACCGGCAGCCGATCTCCGGAATAGGCAACCGAGGGGGAAAGAACTCCTGAGAGCCTGATATCTCTCTGCCCCTCTGGGCTTCCAATTCCCACTGTAAAGACGGGCACTTTTATCCTTTTGACCACAGCCAGAGGGTCTTTACCCAGGTTGTTGGCTCCGTCAGAGACCAGGATGAGGGCTGAGAGTTCCTCTGGCTCGAACCTGCTGTTCAATCGCTCCAAAGCGCGGCCTATGTCGGTGCCCTGGCCAGTGAGACTGAGCGAGTCGGTCGAGGCTAAGTTGAGCTTGGCAAGGTCATCAGCAAAGGCGAATGTTTCAAGTCGAGAGCGTTGGGCTAAGCTGTTGAGGGTGCTACTGGCCAGCAAGGAGGTGAGCTGCCTCTGGCGACTGCCCTGAGAGTCGGTCAGGGCCATACTCTGGCTGCAGTCGGCTAAAAGCGCCACGATGGGTTTTTCTGTCACAGTGGAGGTGAGGATGAATACTGGTTCGAAGAGCAACAGTACCAGAAGAGAGAGGACAACCGCCCGCAGGCCAAAAAGCAGCCTTTTGAGCCAGGAGGAGACAGGCGGATTAGTCCGTCGGTAGAAAAACCAGGCCAATGCAACCATGATGGATAGGAGCAGCAGAGGTATTAATGTTGAGTTTATCCGGAAATCAACTGTCATTTTGGTTGGGACCCTCCCCTCTGGCCGTCTTTTTCCTCACAGATACAGAACTGATACACATAAGATAAGATATAGCGGTGAATGGCCGGCTTGCCCCTGAGGCACACTCTTCATAACTGCTCGCTATGGTATCGCTGAGAATCTGCCCTCGAGTCTGTCTCGTAGATGCCGTAGCCCCAGCCCTTATGCCCGTCGATAATCTGTATACCCATGGAACGCATGGCTACACGCAGAGGGAATTTTAGGGTAAACCTTCCTATAAGGCGATGCAGTATTTTCACTACTGTTGGGTGAACAGGTAATCTTAGGAACTTTGCTCTGGTGCTCCCTCATTTTGACGCACTTGCCGATTTGACATTTGCCCTGTTAGCCGTGGCCTCCGTTTCCCCAACAAATTCGGCAGATAGCTTCTGTGGCTTAAGAGCAGTCGTCGACAGTTTTCGTGTCGATCGGGAAAGCTCGCTGTAGTTTGTGTCCTTTTGCGCCAAGCTACAATAGAACACTCAGGTCTATTTACGTCCTCCTCCCGCACAGTACAGGACATCTTGGTTCTCGGGTCCGTCTCCCCACAGTGACCTTCAGCCTTTCGACCATCACCTGGAATCCGACCGAGCCCATCCCGTAGACTATCCTCATGATGCCGATTTGTTTGCGCCTTTCGACGGCTGGCAGTTCGTTGGGGATGTTTCTGACGTCAATCAGCTCATTCCAGGTCGGCTACGGTAACGCCGCTTTGCATCTGGGGGAGTTCTATTTCCCGGATAGAGCTAAGGCTTTCATCCCTTACAGCGTGCTTCCCGAATTGGTTTTCCTTCCGGCGCCGCATGTTTTATTATCCATTTGGGTTCCCTCTATTTCATAAATTTTGCAGATCAATTTCCGCAAGATAAATTTCGCTTGCATGCTCGCCTGGCTTAGGCTTCGGCCCATCGTCCACATCGTGCTGGGAATAGTAGCTAACCAGGACTCTCCCAGTTTCCACCACCATCCCAGGATAGGCATTGTCCCCCCTGCTGGGCAGCAAAAGGATGGACTCAAGGCGGTCGCCTACGAGGCGCCACAGCGCAACATGCCATTCCTGTGGTTTGGCGAGCCGTTCATCAAGACGAGCCAACGCCTCGATTTTCTCCTTCGGTGGTTCAGGGGGTATCATCGATGAGGGGAGTTGTTTACCGTACGTCCTCCCTGCAACCCAGAGTTCATCTCCCACAGGCCGGATTACAGGGGAATGGACAGTGTAATTGAGTCCTTTCAAATTCCAGCTCTTGTATGGCGGTTTGCTCCGGGCAAGGATGGCCATATCCATACTCCCCTCTGCGCGAATGACGACGTGCATCATTCCATCCTCTGTGACCCATAGGCCTGCCTCGGTTGATTTAAACCTATTTGAAGGTATCTCGGATACAGTCTCCCAATTCCGACCGTCAGTGGAGCGAACCAACCTGAACTTCCTTTCGGCGTTCTCCACTGTCCCGTAGTAGACACCCTT
>Ga0164310_10000970_pt1 | contig 15884 bp, 18 predicted proteins | sample GuaBasSedimGuay1_FD_121795 | JGI IMG/M metagenome (GOLD analysis project Ga0164310, IMG submission 121795) | Subseafloor sediment microbial communities from Guaymas Basin, Gulf of California, Mexico - Guay1, Core 4569-9, 0-3 cm | ecosystem: Environmental > Aquatic > Marine > Hydrothermal vents... | reverse complement strand
GTATGGACACGTTGAGTGTGGGAGCGTGATTAGTTACAGAAACATCCCAAACAAAAGGGATCGGAAGCTTTCCGTCGTATTCAAATGTCAGCGACACTAGCTTTGTTACAGAAACATCCCAAACAAGAGGGATCGGAAGGTGTCCAAGCTTGAAGCTGAACTGTGTGTCAGTTTCGTTAGAGAAATATCAAAAAGGTTGGGATTTTAATTGTTGTTTTGTATGGTGAAATCTTGCTTTGTTGTAGTGGTGTCTATGTAGGGGGTGATTGGGGGCTTTTGGTTTTGTGTTTGGTGTTTTACTAGGTGAATTTTGTGTTGTATGCTCCGAATCCTGCTGATGTGTATTTTCCTATGTGTATGTGTTGTCCTAGGAGTATTAGTTTTATTGTTTGTTTGGCGTTTTTCTGTTTGTATAGTTGGGGTTTTATTTGGTAGGTTATTTGTCCTTGGGCGAAGTTTTCGTAGATTTCTATTGTTTGTCTTTCTAGTGAGAGGTGCCTTATTGTTACTTGTTTTATTGTTGCTTTTTGTATTTTTATGTTTTTGGCTGTTTCTTTTAGTTGGGCTGCTTGGGTGGGGGTTAGGGGATTTTCTGTTAGGTGGTATGTTTTTATTAGTGAGTATTTTCTTGCTATGTTCATTATTATGTGGGGCATTTCTGGTATCCATGCTGTTTTTCCGCCTGTTTTTAGCCAGTATGGTGTTTTGAACTTGAGTGTTACTTTTTTGGGTTGTTGTTCGAGTATTTCCTCTGCTTTTTCTTCTATTTGTTTCTCTGTGATGTCTGGGTATTGTTCTTCTTTTATGTGTGGTTTTATTCCGTGGTTGTATATTGTTATTTCCTTGTTGGTTATGGGGTTTTCTGCTTTGATCCTTTTTAGTGTGAATGTTCTTCTGGTTTGTGTTTCTTGTTTTCTGCCTATTCCTGTTGCCGCCATTGATAGGAGTAGGTATGGGACTAGTATGGTGTATTTTTTAGCTTGTCCTATGAGTGTTAGGCTTATTTTTAGTGTGTCATGCTGGGTTGTTGGCATTATTATGTAGGGTTTTGTTATTCCTGTGAGTTTTCTGGCTATTTTTCTCCTTTCTGGTGGGTATAGGCCTGGGTATGTTTCGAATAGGTATGCTGTTGGGCATGCTTTTTCTAGGGGGCATTTGTGGCATGTTTTCCGTGTTTTTTGGGTGCAAAGCATGTTTCTGAGGCATTCTCCTAGGACTCCCCTGAATGTTAGCCCAGGATACCCCTGGAAGCTGGGGGGCTGGTTAAACTTACAGTAGGCTACTAGCTTCCTTAACAATGTTTTTCACCTTTCTCGCTGTTCTTGCCCTTTTCCTGTACTTGTTGGCGAGGTTTTCATTGGCTATTTCAAGTTTGATCTTTTCTTGGGCCCATTCTATGGCTGTTTTCCCAGGCCATACTGCATATATCTTTGCTGTTGGTATTCCTTCGACTGTCAGCTCGACAGCTGAGGAGTATGCTGCTAGGCTGTATATTGTCATGTTTACCTGTTTTTGTATGGCCTTTAGTGTGGCTGGGGCTTCTGTCGGCTGTTCTATGTAGGCTGTTTTTATGTTTTCTCCTGCTGCTCTTAGGGCGAGGTTACTGTCTGATGTTAGTAGAAGTATGTCTAGGGTTTGGGGGAGTTTTTTTAGTGATGCTATTATGTGGGTGTCCATGTTGAAGCTTGTCCCGCTGGTTATTGGTGCTTCTGCCTCCAAGCATACGGTTTTCCTTCTGGCTTTCAGCAGGTTTGCATATGCAACTTTTGCCTTCCTTGCCTTTTTAGACTCTCTACCGTGGAGTATATGCTGGTAGGGCTTTGGGGCGGGTTCTTTCTTGGGGCTCCATTTTTCCTCCATTCTCCATTCTATTTCTCTCTTGGAGGCTTTGCTGTAGGCGAAGGCTTCCATTTTTGTCTCCTCTATAAGGTGGTTTGCGTATCCAGTGTAGAACTGGTTTGTGTCGAATGCTACCACCGGCTTGGCGCCTAGGAGGCTTTGTTTCATGGTTGTGTGCTGCCTTACCGTTTCAACTGTTTCCGTGTGGTTTGGGGGTTTAAGTATTCCTGAGAGTTGGAGGCAGTCTATTATATCTCTGTAGTTCACTATTTCTCCCTGGAGGCTGGGTTTGGCCTCCACTCTTAGGGTTTGATTTTCTATGTCTGCTGATACGAGTTCGGCTCCGGTTAGGAGTTTAACCTCTATCTTGCAGGCTTGTAGCATGTTTAGAAGGATGGTTATGTCTTCCGGGCTGACTATCATCTCTATATTTTCACCAGTTTAAGCTGGTGTCTTGGGATGTAGGGGTAGATCTCGCCGATGTATTGGGGGTTTTTGAGCAGTAGGTAGTAGATTCCGTCGGCCTTGGCCTCTATGGCTGCTTTGAGGGCTGAGGCTGAGAGTGTTTTTCTACTGGGGGTTATGTCGACGTAGACATTGTAGCCTTTCTCCTTATAGTTGAGGATCAGCATTTTAATGTTCATGACTGTTTCAAGTACTCTCGCCTCGTTAACCTTTCTGCAGACTGTTTTCGGCGTGAATCCGAAGACATGCTGGCTTATCTCGGCTGTAGCTCTCCTGAGTATTGGGGTGAGCTTTTCAGACTGGGTTGTGCAGATGTATACTATTACTTCGGGCTTTACCGCTTCCTCTTCAACTATGGCCCAGTAGCTTGTTAGTACGGCTGAAGGGTGTACCCCTACCGTCTGGACTAAAGCCTGCATGCCTCATCTAACCGGGGCTGGGATTCTCTCGTCTTGGAACTTGACGTCTTTTCTAACCCATTGGTCGCGTATAACCCTTACCGGCTCCTCTTCCGGTGCCTCTACTATGAGCTTGCCATCTTCAACCTTGAAGGCTGCGATGCGGTTCTCATAGTCTATTATTAGGTATCCTCCGATGGCTGAGGAGAGGACTTCAGAGGTTATATTATGTGCTTCCTCTACGAGTTCGCTTCCATCTCTGAGCCATACGATGGCGTGGGTGTACCCTGAGAGGTGTTCAGGGGCTCTGTTAAGTGGGATCTCCATTGGCCCTACCTCCAAGGGTATTCTGGGCTGTTTATGAATGATACTATTCTCCTGTAGGAGTTGCAGGCCATGTGGTTCTCCTCTGGTAGTGTCTGGCTCAGCAGTATCTCCGGGTTTGCGAACTTCACACCTAGCTTCTCGGCCTTACTGATGCATTCTCTGATGAAGTTTGAAGCCTGCTCTCTTGGGACGTCCTGGAGTGTTGTCCCGACAAGTTTTTTCAGCGATTTAATCCTCGCCTTGCACCATCCAACCTTGTAGGTTTTTGGTGGTTCTCCTGCTCTTCTGTCCCCCATGTACTTCCGATACTTGAATCTTCCGATTAGTATGTATCCGCCGTATTGGTATGGTTGTTCCTTGTTAATGTTTAGGGCTAGAAGAAGGAGGCCTATATCCTCATCTGGGAGGTTTTTGGCTACCATTTCGAAGTTGAACGTTTGGCTTCCTACGCATTCTATGCAGGCTTTAAACTCTCTTGCGCCGACGCAGGGCTCCAGGTGTACTCCTACAGCCCTCCACTTGTACAGTTCGGGTTCACCCTCCGGCGTTGCGTCTGTGAAGAAGACGTGTGAGAGCTGCTCTGTGCTTCCGAATATTCTTTCAACCCTCAGCCTGGATTCCTCCGGGTTGAATGTTCCGTAGAGTACTATGTGCCTCCAAGACTGCACCCTGTTCCTGTTGGGTGTTAGGGTTTTAGGGTTTGGAGCCTTTTTCGTTGATAGTGCATGCTGAACCCTCTGTCTTACTGCTCCTTTGAGGGTTGAGCCGGGGATTACTGGTATGAGCTTACCTTTTGTATTCATTGCTTTCAGGTGTTCCTCACACTTCCCGTTGTCGACAACTCTTATGCCGGAGCCTACGAACAGCCTGTCTTCAACCTTCAACTGTATTTTGAACTTGTAGAGGCTTTCGATCTTACTGTGCATTCTGCTCCACCCAACTTCTGAAGGCATTCTTGTATCTTTCAGCCTCTTCACTGTCTGGCTCGCTGAGTATGAATTTTACTCTTCCCATGCCCCGGCTCTTTAGTCCTCCAAGCATCGCTATTCCCTGGTTGAACCAGTCGAGGGCGGTTAGTATGAGCCCTACCTGGTAGTCCTTGAGACTGTCCAGTATTATCTGGAAGTCGAACATGCTTGACGGCTCGACGTACTCTGTTACGAACAGCTTTCCCGTTTCAACCTTTCCCTTCTCCCTGTCTATGGCGACACCTGTCCTTGTCCCCCTGTAAACCATGTACTTTCCGTTCTGATCTTTTGAGGGTACAGCATCCATCACGTAGACTCTTGATGCGTAGCATGTGTTTCCAAATATCTTGCAAGCCTCGCAGAGGTGATCCTCTATAAACTTCTCTACCTCCTCAGGTGACTCTTTCTCTAGGAGTTCTTTGATCTTGTCTTCAACCGTTTTGTTTCCTCCCTCTATGGGTCGGCTGATGCACGCCCCATTCTTCGCTACCACGTCGCAGCACTTGTCTTTGCCAACCATGCTCCTCAGTATCATCTCCACCGTCGACCTTATGGCTCCCTTAAGGCTACTCCCAGGGATGTATGGGAGCCTTTCGCCGTCAGGCATTATCCTAGTTATTAGGTAGTTGTCCACTGTTGAGAGGCTTGTCCCTTGCTGGCCCGCCCCCACATGGAGGGGTGAAACTACGAGTATCTTGCCGGATATCCTCCTATACATGGCTAACCACCTGTATACGCCTTCCTAAGTCTTTCTTCAAGCCGGGTGGCGTAATCCTTCAGCCCGCTGTCCACAGGTGAATCAACGGCGTCTATTTTAAGCCTGAAATGTCCGAGGCCAACCGACTTTCTGCCTCCTAACTGGAGGCCTGTCCTCGCCGCCTCCTCGAACAGGTCTGCCAGTAGGCTTAATCTCTCATCGTTACTGCCAAGGCTGTAGACCACTGCTGTGAAGTTGAACACAGGGTTCACCAGAACCTCGTAGTCGTAGAGCCTTTTAGGGTGGACTGTTCTCGTTATCCTGTTTATGGCTATCCCTGTCTTAACCTCGGGCTTAGCATCCCTGACAAGCAAGGAGTCGTAGAATCTAACGTGTGATGCGAGACCCTTCCCTCCGAATGTTCCACATGCTATGCACCACTCTCCCTTCTCGCAGGGTTTCACCACGACGTCGCAGACATCGTGGCCTTTAAGCCTTGCCATTGTCTCGAAGCTAGATCTAAAAACTCCTTTCAGGCTTGACCCTGGGATTACGGGCTTCCCGCCGAACCTTACGAGAGGCTTGTCCGTAGCGAACAGGCCTACCTCCCCGCTTCCTATGTGCAGTAGCGAGTCGAAGACGGCAAGTCCCCTTAGGACTAGAGGGTGCTTAAGCGCCTCCCTAAAGTCGGCATAGCTCTTACTGCTCATGTCAGGGCACCCCCGATCCCTTTACGAACTTCGAGACGAACTCTTCATAAGTGTTTACCTGTGTTAGATCTATCTTCCTGTCTTTGACGGCGTCGTAGAACCATCTAACAAGTCCTATGAGCTCTATCAGCCTGTCGGAGTACCCTCTTTCAAGCTTCTCTATAAGGGTTTTCGCAGCTTCCCTGCTTATCTTCCCCCTTCCAACCTGTCTTATCACGTAGAGTTTAACCATGTCGACACTTCCATATTGCTCGTAGACCCCTACGATGTTTGCCAGTTGGGCCTGTTCAACCTTTTTACCACCTGTTTTGAAGGACTTGAAAACCTGGAATGCTGCCTGGAGGAGATCACCCCCTATTGAACCAGACATTTTTCACCACCTCCTACTCCTTATAGGCCCCTGCTTGGGCCTTAACCCGGACTCCCTAGCCAGCAGGCTAGGGTTCATAAAATACTTGATGAGTATAGATAGGTCTTCTATCCGATCCGCCATCCTACCTACGAGAGGCCTTGTCCTTCTGTCAATCCTCATTATTCCTGCGGTTCTTAACGCCTCTTTTATGACTGTGTCGTTGATTGCGTCGTAGCACCATGCTATGAGGGACACCATTTCTGTTGCTGCTGAGACTGTTGGGCTTTCGCCGCGGCTCGAAGCCTCCTTCATAGACTCTCTTATAGCCTCTACTAGGCTCCTCCTAGCCCTGTCATCTATGGCTGCAGCCCTCATTATACATTCAAATTCCTCTTGCTCCCTTTCGGCATGAAGTCCTCCCATCCTGGCCCTGGCCTCGAGTCTCATGAGCATGGACTGTATGTTTCCGATCTGGCTCATGCTTACTCCCCTCGATATTAGGGTGCTTGCAACCTTTACTGCTTTATCCACCTTATCTCTTGAGATTACACTCATGTTTCCACCCTCCTGAATGTTAGTAGGCCGAACCCATGCCCGGCATACTTTTTAGGCCTTGATAAGCCAACCAGGCTGAGGCATGAAAGCATTTCGATGTTTTCCCGGCTGCCATCTTCCAATGATATATGTACGGCTGAACCCGGTTTAAGGGCTGTTATGACGGGTCTCCTCATCCTAGTTCTTAGGCTCCAGCCTGAGACATGAGTCTCCCACCCGTAGATGGCTTTAACATCCAACTTCCCCTTGAAACTTTCCTTACGGCCGGTCAGTAGCTCGTAGGCCTCCTCGGCACCTCTCGCTATCCATTCCCCCGTGGGCTTCACTCTTGAAAACCACGTGCCATCCTCCATCTCAAGGCTGAATAGCGGGGTTAGAACCGTTCCTACAGCTTCGTTCTTTATGAGTGACGTTTTTTCCGCCTCCTTCTCGATGTACTTCCAGATATCTATGGGCGAAGCTTTTACAAGTATCCTTCCAAACCCTCTAGACTTTCCTCCACCTATCCTCGCCTCTAAAACGTAGGATCCATCCTTCCATTCCGCAACTCCAAGCTCCCGGAGGACGGTGAACGGGTCTTCCCCTGTTACAGCCATGTATCCCTTAAACCTTGATCCTCTTGCAACGTAGTCCTTGCTGAAGAGATTCCCCTCCTCAGCCGTCATGGTTTCGCCATCTATCTTTGTGCATGTTATCCTCCTAACGGTTACCATGGTTCTCCCGCCGCATTCCGGACATATGTATCCTGAGGCGGGCTCTGTATGTGGGAACCCACATGTCTCTTCTTCTAGCTTGGCTTTACACTTGAAATCTGCATCGTAGGGGGTGAGATACTCCTCGTAGAAGCTTGAAAGCTTGCTACACTTCTTACACTTGGAGATGTATACGGGCATGGGTATGGTTTGGGAGCCGCATTTCTCGCAGACAGGTGTTAGAGGACCGGGAAACAGGGTGGGGCTCGGCTCGAAGTCTCGGAAAACACTGTAGTACCGGCATTTATCTTTGTCGGGGCAGCCCGGCATACACCTGTCCTTGCTACAGGAGTTCTTGAATATGAGCATCCCTATGCTTCCTGCTATTGCCTGGCCTGGTATGTAGGTTTCCGTCTCAGTTATAACCCTTCTGAAAACTCTCCCCCTGCCTATCAGGGTTGGGGAAAGTGTTTCAACCTCAACATGATATACGGGCATAGCTACACCTCTAAAACCTCAACTTCAGCCTTGAAGAAGCTCCCCTTCCCAAGGGGGTACACGTCTAGAAGCCTTAGACACTCAACGACTCTGCCAACCTCCTCGCTGCTTGGGTTTTCAATTGTAACGAAGCCTGTGAATGATACTGACCCAGGCTCTATGTACTCGTAGGCGTAAAGTGCTCCCTCCCTTACAGACATGGTTTCTCTTTCTATAGCTATCCCGTAGGTTGTCCCAGTTTCAACCGTGCCTGAGGGCTGAAGGTCATCGAAGAATATTCTCGATGGGATATTGGCGTCTCCGAATAGGTTTGCCGCTTCGCCGAACCTCGCCTGGTATATGCTCCTGATCCTTCCCTTTAGGGTTGACCCTGGGATGTACGGTTCCCCGTCGGAGTACCTCACTATTGGAACGTCTATTAGTGGGTTTTCCGCCCTTCTTCCGCTGCCTACGTGCATCCTGTTTAGGGGTTTAAGCGTTACTTTGATCTTGACAACTTTCATTTTCTCGGCACCTCCACGTCAGCTCCTAGGATTCTTAACAGTATATGGCCGTCTAAAAGCCTGAACGGCTTGTCTGGGGCTTCCGGCCTAAGCAGTTCTAAAACTCTTGGGTACTCTCCGCCTTTCCTAGCCGTCTGCCTCAGAATGTAGAGAACAGCGAGTCTTCTCTGTTCCCTAATTTTTTCCTCAGGCGCCTCTGTGAACTTGAAATTATGAAGAACCTCCGATAAGGCTCTCCTTAAGGTCTTAAGCCTTTCCACACCCTCGGCTGATAGGGGTATCGGCACGTCCTGTCCTATGTTTGAGCCTGTTAGTATTGTGATAAGGGACTTATAGTCGTCAGGCTTGTTTGACCTCTTCCTATAGATGGTATATGGTCTGAGGGTTAGCTGCCTTGAGGTTAGAGTTCTTCTCAACCTTTCGAGGCCGTGAGGCCCGACAGGGGTGACTGATACGTCCTCGTAGTCTACAAACCCTACTATTTCGGACTCCACACCCTCCGCCAGCCCGCTGTAGACTGAAAACATGTCGTTCCTCCTTCTAGCCTTAACTTCTGAGAGAAGTCTTCCAGCTAAGCTTGAAGCCTCATATATAGGGTATTTCGGGTTGAAACACACTATCGCAATGCTCATGGTGCATGCTCCTCCCATGTACTCGTGAAAGGTCTCAGCGATTCTGAGAGCTATGTACGGGGACATCCAGCCCGGGACAAGCCAGCATATGTCGTCTCCCTCGCAGTATATGAGTCCGACGTCGAGCCTTACATCATAGCATTCCTCTTCTGGCACTCCCAGGTGGCTTGGGAGTTTTCGAACTGCCTCCCTAACCCTTTCCATCGCGTAGTGAACCCTGCAGCTTCTTTCAACAAGATCCGTCAGGCTCCCGGCAGTTCCAATGTAGAATCCCATGAGGTTCCCGTCAGCCTTTATCACAGCCAGGTCCATGGGGTGAATCTTAAGTCCATCCTCACCTAAGAATACATCGAAAACGCTGAGGTTTGTCCCGGCGACGAAGTCTGGAAGGCTTCCAGACACCCTCTCAACCTTTAAAACAGACCCTCTTTCCACAGATCTCTTAAGTAGCTCCTTAACCATCGATTCGCCTTCAAAGTACTTCTTCTTGCAGGATTCACAGTAGTATTCATCCTTAACCACACTGGTTGCAGGTTTCAATCCGCAAGACGAGCATATCCGAACCGCTCCTGGAATCACGGACTTGCTTACCCCGCCGACGGACAGTTTTTCAATGCTTGCCTTTCTTAGAAGTTTCCTCCAGACGGCGCCGAACCACCCAGCACCGAAGCCTATGTATGACACGTGGAAACCTATTCCGTAGGACTCCTCAACCCTCAACACCTCCTCCCTTATAGTTTCCACCATACTCTTGGAAGCTACTGCCAGAACGTTCCCTCCTCCAGCGTATATCACGTTCTCAGCACCATATATCTCTGCTATCCTGTAAGCTATTTCCATACATGCACGGTCAACATTCCTGCTTCCCCCCTTCATCTCCCTAAGGTAGCACGAGCCGTCAACATACTTCTTTATACCTCTTGCGTCCACCATTAGAAGGATACAGTCTCCTAGGCCTCCCTCCCAGGCGGCGGGAAGCCTCCCCTCTAGGCTGAGCCTCCAGTATCCTCTTACAAACTCCTCAGAGAGCTCCCTGTACTCCTCGTCTCCCAGCCTGTTCCAGAACTCTAATACCTCACCGTCGGTTCTCACGTAAAGCCTTCCCACGAGTTCTTTAACGTCTCCTGTCCATCCATAGGCATCCGCGAGCCTCCCTCCAATAGTTGTGGATACGACTTCCTTCAGCCTATCCCACGCCGAGGAGGCCCGGTCATACTCAGACATTACTCCCCCTTTATGATGTCTCTCCACGATATCCGCAGCCTTACCGGCGTGCTTGATGGGAAGCGTCCTCAACCATTCAACACTCCTGGAGACGTGCCCGTACTGGGGCCACCCCTCTGTTGCCAGCGCCTTTCCGGCATCGTGGAGTAGGCATGCAAGCCTTAACTCGGTTCTACCGGGCATAGCTGAGGATGCTACTGCGGAGCATGACACCATGTGGACGAGGAGGGATGAGGTGTTTGCGCCGGGCCTCGTGTCGGAGGGGACAAGCCAGGCCTTACTGTTTAGTAAGGCCTCCCTCACCCCTAAGGCAACTGCTTCTACGTCCAGGCCCTTTTTTAAGCCGAAGGCCTGGGCGACGGCGTCCTTCACCTCTCTGTCGCCCATGAGCCTTGTGAGATATCTGTATGCGAATCTCTCGCCGGGGATGGCAAGCTTCATAATGCAGGCGTAAAGGTCGACTATTAGGCCATCCTCCCATTCCCTAAGCCTTGACAGAAGCCTCATACGTTCAAGCAGCGACCTGAAGTCAGAGTACGCCTCCGAAAGCTCCGTTGGGCCTAGAAACCTTTTAAAACGTCCGTCAGGGGTTCTGATAGGTATGAATAGGGACCTGTAGGCCCTTACCATTTTCTTACTCATATCTTCACCTATAAGATGATAGGTGTAGGCATATTTGAGTCTTCAAATATAATATTAAAATTTTACCCGAAGACATTGTCAGTCATTATTACTGACTTACTAATTTATAAGTTTAACCAACATCAGTAACATAAATGCTAACATGCTACGGTTACATGTTGTCAGTGAGAAGGGGAGGCATAATCCTATCTTGTAGGGGAGAGAGAAAAAGTCTAAGAATAGACCAGCCCATAACAATAGCAGGGGAAGGAGCTATAACCATAAATCTCATAAGAGAGACATCTAAAACAATGTCCTCTCTCATCCTGATGGTTGGAGGGAAACCCCTGCCGCTACACTCCATACTGAGGTCGGAATCTCTGAGGAGGCAGGTCGAGATCATACTTAACACGCCTAAAAGGCTCAAGATTGCAAGATGGATCGTTAGAAGAAGGATGGAAGCTCTCATAGAATGCCTTGAAGCCCTCCTTCTGGACGGGAAACCCATCATAGAATGCCTGGGCAAGGCTGCTGGGTCGTATAGTGTCCAGAGCCTTCTAGCTGTTGAGGCGAACGCCACAATAGAATACTACCAACAGCTTAGGAGAAGAATCCCATCAACCTACGAGTTCATAGAAAGGACGAGGAGGCCTCCCAGGGACCCTGTAAGCTCCTCCCTAAACTATGGAAATGCGATACTCTACAAGAAGTGCCATCAAGCAATACTTGAGGAAGGACTAGACCCTAGAGTAGGGTTTCTCCACAACCCCTATAGGAATAGAGCGAGTCTAACCTTGGACCTGGCGGATATTTTTAAGCCATTGGTGGTAGACAGGGCTGTGATACCGCTGTTCACATCTAAAACAATGAAGCCAGGCCTACACTACAAGATGAAAGACGGTGAAACCCTCTTAACAGGTAAGGGAAAGATGAAAATCTTGAAAGCGATCAGGCTCAGGCTGAAGAGAAGCCGAGAGAAACAAAGCATATGGAGGGAGATAAAGCTTGAAGCTAACAGGATCAGAAAATATGTTTGGGGAGAAGCTGACATACGCTGAAGTTGGAGTGCTAAACATTCTTAGAAGTATTAGGAGACCTGTCAGCCCAAAATGGATCAAGCCGATCCTACGTAGGGAAATACCAGCTATTAGTCTCAAAAGGCTGAGGCACGCTGGCCTAATCACTAAGCACGGGAATGGCTACCAGATATCTCTAGAGGGAAGGAGACTAATGGGAGGATGCAGAGGAAGGTGGCTATTTCTCATACGGCCAGAACGCAGGGAGCTATGGAACCTTGGAATGGCAAAGCTGTCGAGAGGGGTTTGGGTAGCCCCTTGTAGCAGAATTCTTCAACATAGACTTCAAGACATTGGGCTCGTCATAGAGGGGTGGAGCTTGGGCGTGGAAGAGACATGGATGAAGCATATGATCCCAGCTAGGATAGGTGAAAAGATAGGTCTAGCCTCCGTAAATATTGAGAAGGCGGAGAGGTCAGCTGCAACCTGCGGCGAGGAGTGCCTGTCCACGATTGCAGGCAGGGTAGAGGCAGCTGTTAGGCATAGTGTGGAGGCTATGTTGCTGGCATACGGGCTTGAAAAGGCGGATTTCCAGCCCCTCGGAAGTCTTGAACATGTGCTTGGCGAGGTCGGGAGAATAGCTGCAGAAGTATTTTCTGAAGTCTTAAAGTATAGGCCGAGCTACAGAAAAGTGGTAAGCCTGATCTCAGTGGTAGCAGATCTTATCAAAATGGTTGATAGAGAATGCTGGAGCAGGATCTCCTGAGAGGATACAGCCCGAACTTTCCAAGTACAAACTACAGTTTCCATGTCTCCGTGTACCAGATAGCGGCGTACACGGAGTGTCCTGCAAAGGCGTATCTTTACACGAAGCTTGGAATCCAGGGGGAGCTACAAATATCAGGATAGGTTGGCATAGTTAGGCAAAAAATAAGACAAGCACTAGCGTTACAGCCGGATGTAAACGTAGAAAGTCTTGTAGACACTGTAACCTCGGAGTGCAGGTGGCTACCGCCGTCCATGGTCAAAAAAGAAGTCCAAACGTACCTTGAAACATACAAAAGGATAAGGGTTCCACACACCCCCAGAAAAGTTGACGTTGAAGTAGAGGTTAAAGCATTCGGAATCTCAGGCAGGATAGACATTGTTGAGGATGGAACCCCGGTGGAACTTAAACTCTCAAGAAGATTCAGAATATCAGCTTACATCCAGCTCGCATGGTACGCTATCCTCCTCGAGCATGCAACAGGCCAGCCGGTGGACAATGGAATACTGGAGTCACTCTCCACCCCATTAAGGGTTAAGGTAGAGATCTCCAGTGAACTCCGCAGGGCTGCTATAAGAGCTTGGAAGGGTATAGTAGAAGACTGCTACACTGATAGTCCAGCACTTAAAAAATCGTCATGCCATTACTGCAATGTTAAGAGAGAGTGCAGCCTCCTCCTAGGCTAGAGGAACCAGAGGCTATTCCCAATATCTTCCGGTAGCACCCCTGCCGAGGCAAACCTCGCAATCCTGTGGGCATAGAGAGTACTAATAGGATACTTTGTGGATCTAAGCCCAGAGGCCCAGTGGAGTTCCGATAGCCAGAAAACATGCCTCAGAAACTCCTCAATCCTGAAGTTCCAGTTAGAGGTCTCGACAACCTCAACAAGCATGGGTCTCACAGAGCCAGCCCCATATACACCCCTAAACTCCGGGTATCCAGCAGTACATATAACACCCTTCTCATGCGAAAAAACAACGAAGGCCCCCTTACTCGCAGGCTCAAAGCCAGACTCCCCAAGGCTGAAGATTCTCGGGGGAAACCTCTTCCTGACAGATACGTATGCATACCCAAGCCCAGACATGTCAACCCTAAGCCTTCTATACACGTCATCAACACTTTCAGCCTCACCAGGCCCAGGAAGCCCATCCCTATGGATGACAAAGCTGACCCTATCACCCCTAAACCTCCTAGCTACCTCCTCCACAATCCTGCCGACCCCCCTAATAGTTTCTCCCTCACACCTAAATGCCCCCCAGTCAACTCCAACTTCGTCCCACCTCCAAATCACAGTGTAAGCAGCATACCCTCCGGAAACGTCAAGTCCAATAACAAAGTCGGCGCCAAGGGGCTCAGCAAGCCCCCACGGAACTCCTCCAGCCTTACAGTAAAGGCTAAGGGAAAGGTTGAAAAGGACATGTGGATTGTCGGCAAGCCTAAAAGTTGATGACTCAACCATCTGGCTAGGGATGCCCATTGAAGCAAGGCTCCTCTTCAATGGGAGGTAAGGATCCAAATCATACGGAACCATAAGTTTGTCAGGTATAAACGCCAGCACAACATCCCATCCCTCAACGTCACCGTCAACCCTTGCGTAATCATCAGAAAGCCCCGCATATCCAACCTCAACGTCACAACCAAACCACTCCTCAAACCCCTCATAGAACCCGCAACCTCCCAGAAGCCTCTCAACCATCTCAGAAGCTAGGCCAACATCCTCATCCCTAGCGGAGACAAGAAGCCTAACCCTTGCTGGACCCTTCAGAGGCTTAAACCCGTTGGAGAATCCCTCAAGGGGAGTCAGAGCAGTCCCCCTCTTAAACCTGAGCACAGGCCTCCTCACATAGCCACCTCTCAATTACAACACCTCCACTTCAGCAGGCTCTGAACTAAACCTTACAGTTAAACCTGCAGCCTCAAGAGGGCTAATCATCTTGGCAAAACTTCTCGACTCCTCGAGAACCCTGCCAGCTGAAAGCTGAAGGAGCCTATAAACCCTACGGTAAAACCCAAATCTCTTCAGATCCCTAGGGCTAAAAGACACCGTTAGGAGACTACCGGCCTCCAAAACCAAACCACGGGGAGTCTCAACCATAAACAGCTGCTCCTCAGGATCGGCACCTTCACAGCCGGGCAAGTCGACATACCTACCTCCCAACCTATCAACATGCTCGCCAGCCCTGTACCTTGAGACCCCCACAACAACCCCCCTAAACCCCCTGGAAGACCTAACTCGAAGCCCCAAGGCACTATCAACATCTCTACCTGAAAGGAAGTTCCTAAGGCTGCCGTCACTCAGAACAAGCCTACAAGGCTCAACAACGAGGCCAGCGAAACCATCACGGAAAACTGGGATCGAAAAGCGGAACCCCGGGAGAACCCTGATGCCAAGGCCCGGGGGAGCAATATTATCCCGCCTATAAACCTCTCCCCCCGAAACCCTAATAAAACCCGTCAGCTTACTTCTCGCCAGAAACATCAAAAATCTCGAAGCAAACCACCTATCCCTAAAAACACTAAAATCGAGATGTCTAGATTCGGAAAGCCTGAAGGAAACTCTGAAAGACCCAACTACACCTTCAACCTCCTCTGGTGGGGAAACCAGTCCAGAACAGACAACCCCCAGCCCCCTCGCCCCCAGGATTCCAGCATAAAACCCATATTCAACGGTAAACCACCTACAAAAACGGCCCAGAAGCCCATACCACCCCTCAACAGCGGGAGCATCCCCAGCCAAAGCATACTCCAAAATTCTGAAGCCTCGAAGAGAACCCCTAGACCTAAAGAAACACACTATCCCCCCAGAAACCCCTGAAAACCTACGCCTAAACTCTCTCTCAAGCTCCTCAGCTTCCCTACAGACAAAACCGTAAAGCATAGCCCCCGCATCCCTGGAAAAAACATGAACAAAACCTCCCTTCTCAATCCTCTCAACAGGAACACCCCCAAAACATCTCTCACCAACCATATCAAGCAGAATAGGGAAGACAGCCTTAAACCTATCACCTAAAATCCTTCTAGCCTCGGAAACACTAACCCGGACGCCAACATTGCCAAGCCTAGCATAAAAATAGGGATTCAACAGCCTACCCAAAACAATCATAAAATAAACACGCAACTAATATTTATGCTTTACCTAATAACATATGACATCCCAGACGATAGACTCAGAGAAAAAGTAGCCCAGACAATACTAGACCACGGAGGCAAAAGAATACAATACTCAGCTCTAACACTACAAACAACACCAACAGAACTCACAGAACTGATAAACAAACTCAAAAAACCATAGGAAAAGAGGAAGCAAACATACTAATAATCCCCCTATGCTCAAAAGACGCAGAGAAAACAATAACAATAAACTACAAAAAGAATACAGAAGCAGATACAGTGATATAGCACAACCGAAAAGCTTAAAAATAAAACATCGGAGGAGTGGTGACAAATTTGCAGACCAGCCTGGAACCGGGCCACCAAAAGCCTGGAAACCACCCGGAAAACGGAGGAGCCGGTCTCCAAACCACCATGAAAAAACAGCAGAGAAGAGAAAAAGCCAAGAAAAGCCACGTAAACGCCCCCTCCCAAGCCCCATAGATTTACAAGACCCGTCCTACTTTATAT
>Ga0164310_10000969_pt1 | contig 15910 bp, 14 predicted proteins | sample GuaBasSedimGuay1_FD_121795 | JGI IMG/M metagenome (GOLD analysis project Ga0164310, IMG submission 121795) | Subseafloor sediment microbial communities from Guaymas Basin, Gulf of California, Mexico - Guay1, Core 4569-9, 0-3 cm | ecosystem: Environmental > Aquatic > Marine > Hydrothermal vents... | reverse complement strand
TAATTACCAGCTTGTAAGCTATCGATTCGAAAGGTACCATCAGTAGAATCGATCCAGGTGGAATCGATGATTACAGCCTGTCGCACTATCACCTTTGCTTGACTGTCTTTTTGCAGCACTTTCCCTACGATCGTACCATACCCGTCATCGCCAGGATTTGACTTGTAAACAATCTTCTCAATCTCCTTAGTACACCCCCCTAAAAAAAGGCAAAAAGCCACCAGCAAGACACAGGCAATTTTTAATCCTTTCATGACAGCCTCCTTTCACTTAAAAGGACTCAAAAAATATTGGGGATTTTTACTTTTAGAAAAATTAAGCAGTCTTTGTAATTAATTTAATACAAAATAAGAAATTTTTCAAGTAAAATTATTAATGACTATGGCCAAAAGTATGAATTCTATTATATCACTATTTTATTAAAAATCACGGAATGACACAGGAAAGCATAAGATAGCTACAGAAGAAAGTAAGTTTGGGTGGAGTGTTGAAATCTTACCATTTACGATCAGATGAACATACTCACATCCCCCTTACCGTGTCGTAGTACTACGGGGGTTTCTCCTGTCAAATCGATAACGCTGGAAGGTTCAAGACCAAGAACACCACTGTCAAGGATTACATCTACCAGACTACCAAACTGATGTTCAATTTCATCTGGGTCATTAAGTACTTCCTGGCCAGAAAAATTGGCGCTGGTGCTGACAATTGGATTGCCAAACTCTGTTACTAACATGTGACAAATTTTATTGTCCGGAATACGGATTCCTACTGTGCGACGTTTGGAGAGCATGATTTTCTTAGGCACCAGGGGTGTCGCTTCCAGAACAAAAGTATAGGGACCTGGTAACAGATGCTTCATAATCTTATAAGCTTGATTGGATACATAAGCATACTTGCTAATGTTCTTGAGGTCGGGACAAATGAAACTTAGTGGCTGACGAAAATTTTTACCTTTGATCTGATAAACCCGCTGGATGGCTTTTTTGTTGAAAATATCACAACCAATACCATAAACCGTATCAGTGGGATAGATAATCACGCCTCCTGTTTGCAAAGCTTCTACGGCACGACGAATAAATCGTCCTTGAGGATTGTCAGGATTGATTATTAGTCTTTCGGCCATTTTAGATTTCCTTAAAAACTCAACCCCCCGAATTGCTTCGGGGGGTTGAGTTAAATAGAAGAAATTTTTTAATACATTCCGCCGCCTGGAGGCATAGGAGGTGTTTTTTCTTCTTTTTCAGGTTTTTCCACCACTGTAGCTTCGGTCATGATCATCAAGGCAGCTACACTTGCGGCATTTTCCAGAGCAATACGCACTACTTTAGTAGGATCAATCACACCTGCTTCCATCAGATTTTCGAACTTTTCGGTTTCGGCATTGAACCCAAAATCATCTTTGCCGTCGCGAACTCGCTGCACTACAATAGAGCCTTCCCAGCCAGCGTTTTCAGCAATATTCCGAATAGGTTCCTCTATTGCACGCTTGACGATATTTATTCCTACCTGCTCATCTGGGGTATCACCTTTGAGATTTTCTAACCTCGTCGCGGCGCGGATATAAGCAACTCCTCCCCCAGGCACAATACCTTCCTCTACCGCTGCTCGAGTTGCATGGAGAGCATCCTCTACACGAGCTTTTTTCTCTTTCATCTCCACTTCAGTAGCAGCGCCTATTCTTAACACTGCCACACCACCAGCTAACTTAGCCAAACGCTCCTGCAACTTTTCCCGATCATAGTCGGAAGTAGTGGTCTCAATCTGGTTACGAATCTGATTGATTCTTCCCTTGATGTCCTCTGTCTTACCAGCTCCTTCAACGATGGTGGTGTTGTCCTTGTCTATGGTGATGCGTTTAGCCTGTCCTAAATCACTTACAACAGCATTTTCCAACTTAAAACCAGCTTCCTCAGAAATCACCCGACCGCCAGTCAAAATAGCAATATCTTCCAACATTGCCTTACGACGATCGCCAAAACCAGGAGCTTTCACTGCAGCTACTTTCAGGGTTCCGCGTAATTTATTGACCACCAGTGTTGCCAACGCCTCACCCTCTACATCCTCGGCAATAATCAACAGCGCTTTCCCCATTTGTGCTACTTTTTCCAGTACCGGCAGCAGGTCCTTCATCGCACTGATCTTCTTATCATGGATCAGAATCAGAGCATCTTCCAGTACCGCTTCCATAGTCTCGGGATTAGTAACAAAATAAGGAGAAAGATATCCCCGATCAAATTGCATTCCTTCAACAACTTCGAGGAAAGTTTCCGTCCCTTTTGCCTCTTCTACGGTAATTACACCATCTTTACCAACCTTGTCCATAGCATCGGCAATCAGATCACCAATAGACTTATCATTATTAGCCGAAATAGCACCAACCTGAGAGATTTCTCGCTTATCAGAAACTTCTTTACTAAGCTTTTTAATTTCATCCACCAATGCCTCAACTGCCTTGGTAATCCCTCGTTTCAGATGCATGGGGCTAGCACCTGCGGTAACGTTTTTCAACCCTTCGTTAAATATTGCACGCGCCAGAACAGTAGCAGTAGTAGTTCCATCACCAGCAGCATCGCTGGTTTTGGAAGCTACCTCTTTCACCATCTGAGCACCCATGTTCTCCACTGGATCCTCAAGCTCAATTTCCTTGGCTACTGTTACACCATCTTTAGTAACAGTGGGTGCACCAAACTTCTTGTCAATAACCACATTACGACCCTTGGGACCAAGTGTAACAGTCACCGCATCTGCCAACTTATCCACACCACGTTTTAATGCGGAACGGGCGTCCATTTCAAAATCTATTAACTTCGCCATATCTTTTCCCTCCTTCCGTTAGGGCTTTCCTGTTCACTAAATTCAAATTACCGCTAAAATATCACTTTCCTTCATGATTAGATATTCCTGATCGTCTACAGTTACTTCTGTACCAGCATATTTGCCAAATAACACACGATCACCAACTTTAACTTCCATGGGTATCTTATTACCGTTTTCGGTAATTCTACCCGGCCCTACTGCCACTACCTCACCTTGCTGAGGTTTCTCTTTGGCAGTATCGGGAATAATGATTCCACCTTTCACATTCTCTTCGGGTTCAATCAGCTTTACCACAACCCTGTCTGCTAATGGTTTGATCTTCATGTAATCCCTCCTTTCGACTTAATTTTTGTTAGCAATCTATGCAGTTGAGTGCTAATTGCTGGTATTAAATATAACACAAATCAGCTCTTTTTCAAGTAAGTTTATTGGAGTTTATTGGAACATATTTAAGTATATAGAGACTTAAGAAGAAATATGGGCAGTTAATGTAGAAATTAGAAGCAATTTAACACTAAACTATTCTTCACAGTTTACAATTTTTTGTCCTCACCCCAATTTAGCTTTGTGCGTAATACTTGATAGAAACTCTTTCCTGAACATTTCACCAATCGTACAGGATCCGGGGATTTTCGGACTTCGATAATATCACCGGTAGTAACGACAGCCACTTTCTGACCATCTGCGGAAAATAACATCCGGCCGCTTTCCGACCAGGCTTTGATTTTTATCACTTTGTCTTCCTTGATTGCTAATGGACGCTGGGACAACGAGTGTGGGCATATAGGGGTAATCAACAAAGAATTCATATCCGGGGAAAGTAGAGGCCCACCCGCAGACAAAGAATAGGCTGTTGACCCTGTTGGAGTGGAAACAATAATCCCGTCAGCATTGTAAGTGTTTAAATATTCGTCATCGATGTAGGTCTCGATAAAAATCGTACGTGGGACTCCCCCCTTGTCCAATACCACATCATTGAAAGCATAATACTGCCGTTTTCTTTTGGCTGTGTACAACACAGCCTCTAACGCCATCCGACTTTCAACCTCATAGTTGCCGGCTATTAAATCGTCTATTTTGCTGTAGAGTTCATCGATTGAAATTTCAGCTAAAAATCCAAACCGTCCTACATTGACTCCTAATATTGGCACTCCACTGCGACCGACATCGCGCGCAGTGGCCAACATTGTTCCATCCCCCCCAAAAGCAATCACGATGTCACACCGTGCACCCAGTTTAGATTTTTCGCAGCTTGCCTTTACAAGATCGGATACAGGTAAATTTGCATAAATGGCGTCGGCAACAATAGCATCAACACCTTTTTTCTGCAAAATAGCAAGAAATTGAGGCACTATCTGCCAGACGATCTTCTTGTCCAGATTTGCTACTATGCCAAATGTTATGTGGTTACTCATCGAGCTTTAGTAGAAATGGTTTCATTAACATAAACAGAGGGAGATTCAAGGCGCTTTAAGATGGCATTAGCAATCCCCTCGGCATCTAATCCTAATTTGTGATAGAGAACCTCTTTGGCACCATGTTCTATAAATTGATCAATAATCCCCAGACGCAGTACTCGCAAATTCTCATAGCCGTGATCAACAAAAAATTCTACTACACCACTACCAAATCCACCATTGAGAATGTTATCCTCCACCGTTACAACCAGTGGAAATCTTTGAGCGATTTTTTTCAATTTTTCAGTATCTAAAGGTTTAACAAAACGCATATTTTCAACCTGAACCGAAATGCCCTGCTTTTTGAGAATTTGAGCAGCTTTCAGAGCAGATGTTACCATAGAACCAATAGCTAAGATAGCCACATCAGTTCCTCGTTTGACAGTTTCACTTTTCCCAATCTGTAATCGGTGGTACTTCTGTTGCAACGGCACACCCAGTCCCGCCCCTCGGGGATACCGAATAGCAACGGGACTATGAACATAATACATTGCAGTGAAGAGCATGTCTTGCAATTCCGCCTCATCTTTAGGCGACATGATTACAAAGTTAGGGATAGTACGCAAGTAGCTCAGGTCAAAGACGCCATGATGAGTTGGGCCATCTTCTCCTACTAAGCCACCCCGATCGAGCACAAACACGATAGGTAGGTTTTGAATTCCCACATCATGGACTAGTTGGTCATAAGCTCGCTGTAGGAACGTGGAATAAATAGCTACTACCGGCTTACAGCCTCCCAGCACAAGTCCAGCGGCAAAGGTTACAGCATGCTGCTCAGCAATTCCCACATCATAAAAGCGTTTTGGATAAGCTTCAGCAAAAAATTTCAATCCAGTACCATCTGGCATAGCAGCGGTAATCCCGACAATTTTCTCATCTCGGGAGGCCAAATCAACTAGAGTTTTTCCAAATACCTCGGTGTAGGAAGAAACACTCTTTTTTTCCACCACCAGCCCGGTGTCTGGGTCAAAAGCACCAAGACCATGGAAACGACGTGCATCCTGTTCAGCAAATTTGTACCCCTTCCCTTTAATAGTAATTACATGGACAAGGATTGGGCCACTCATTCGCCTGACTTCGCGCAGCACCTTGATAAGTTGTGAGAGGTTATGACCATCTACTGGACCAATGTATCGGAATCCGAAACGCTCAAAAAGCAGCCCTGGGACCAAAACCGCTTTAAAGGCTTCTTCAATACGCCGTGCACTTTGCCGAATACGTTTACCCACCCCAGCCATCTTGCCCGTCAATTCCCAAATATCGGCTTTAATTTTATTGTATGCTGGAGCAGTAATAATGGCGGTTAAATAGCGTGACAGTGCACCGACATTGGGAGATATCGCCATACGATTGTCATTGAGAATAACAATTAAATTTTTACCTAAAGCACCAGCGTTATTTAATCCCTCGAAAGCAATACCGCCTGTCATAGCCCCATCTCCCACCACAGCTACCACGGAGTAATTTTCCTGCTGATGGTCACGCGCACAAACCATACCTAAGGCTGCCGAGATAGCAGTGCTGGCGTGGCCAGTACCATAAACATCGTACTCACTTTCAGAGATTCGAGGAAATCCGCTAATACCCCCGTATTGCCGCAACGTGGAGAACCGACGGCGACGCCCAGTAAGAATCTTATGGACATAAGCCTGATGGCCAACGTCCCAGATAATCTTATCGCGGGGTGCATCAAAAATGTAGTGCAACGCTAATGTTAGCTCCACCACTCCTAAACTGGGAGCTAAATGCCCCCCTACCTGAGACACAGTTGTAACCAGGAAATCTCGTATCTCCCGGGCTAACAGAGCTAACTCAGGGACACTTAACTTTTTTAGATCTTGAGGAAAATCAACAGATTCTAAAATCTGATATTTCATCATCCTTTCTCCCACCCCATCAAAATGATCATTTTCGAAGTTTTCATATTAATTCTAATTGGAATCCTCCGTCTTCCTTTTTGACCAATTTCATCAACTTTTTTTCTGCTTGATTAAGCTTTTCAGTACAAAATTTCGCTAACGCCATTCCTTCTTCAAACATCTTGAGGGAGTCTTCTAACGACTTATCGCCTGCTTCTAAGGCGCTAACGATCTCCTCCAAACGCTTAATAGCAGCTTCAAAACTCCTTGGTCCTCCACTGTGTTGCATCTTATTCCACTCCCAAATGAATTACAATTACTATTACGCAGATGTAGAATTTTGAACTTCATCTACAGTACCACGTATTTGCCCCTTGGCAAATTGGACGCGAATTTTGTCTTCTTTCTGCAGTTGGACCGCATCGATAATAATATGACCGTCCTGCTCTCGGTAACAAATACTGTAACCTCTTTTCATAATGGACAATGGATTGAGATTTTCCAAATGTTTGGTTAAAGCAGTAATTCGAGCACGTTCACGTTCTATTTGATGTGTTAGTGCAGTCTCCATTGTTCGGGTTAATTCATCCAACCGCTGATTGTACTCTTTAATTACATCTGCTGGGCGCCGCAAGGCATAGCTGCTTTCCAAATAGTTAACCTTATCGCGATAATAACGGATTTTTTCTTTGAGTAATCGGTACATTTTCTGGACCATAGCCTGTAGCGTACTCAACAATTCGTCACGATTACGCACTACCAGCTCGGCGGCAGCCGAGGGAGTTGGAGCACGTAAATCAGCCACAAAATCACTAATGCTAAAGTCGACCTCATGTCCCACGGCAGAGATTATCGGAATTTTGGAACGAAAGATCGCCCGTGCCACCACTTCTTCGTTAAACGGCCACAAATCTTCTAACGATCCGCCACCGCGACCAACAATCAGCACATCAACCTGACCATACTCATTGAATTCATCAATAGCACGAGCTATATCCTCGGCAGCTCCATCCCCTTGCACTCGCACAGGATTTAAAATTAACTGCACGGAAGGAAAACGTCGTCCAACAACTGTGACCAGATCGCGAATAGCAGCACCGGTAGCAGAAGTAACTATGCCAATACGTTCAGGATAAGCTGGAATTGGTTTTTTGTGTTCCGCCTCAAATAAGCCCTCTGCTTTCAATCTCTGCTTTAACTGCTCAAAGGCTAACTGCAACTCGCCAATACCGGCAGGCTGAAGTTCTAAAACCTCAAACTGATAATAGCCTCTTTTCTCATAGACGGTCACATTCCCCTGAGCTACCACTTTCATCCCATCCTTGGGCATAAAAAATAGAAGATTATTTCGTCCCCGCCACATTACACATGGAAGTTGGGCATTTTCGTCCTTTAAACTGAAATACATGTGGCCAGAAGAGTGTAATTTGAAATTGGAAATTTCCCCCTTCACCCATACGTTAGGGAAATGGGACTCCAGCAAAAACTTAATCTGACGGGTAAGTTCGGTAATAGAATAAATTCGCTGTTGGGTTTGATTTTGTATTTCCAATTTCATCGGGGTTCGTTGTTAACGATTTTGGTGATTGATTCTGGAACCGTTTCGGGAGGTACAGTAAGTGGAATGAAAATTCGGAAAGTAGTGCCTTTGCCCTTTTCGCTTTCAACTTGAATCTCACCCCCATGTTCCTCGATAATTCTCTGGGTCACTGCCATTCCTAACCCGGTGCCTCCGGATTTGGTAGTAAAAAAGGGATTGAACATATTTTCCAGGGTTTCTTTTGTCATGCCAGCGCCATTATCGCTTATTTCAATCAATACTTGTTCATCCACTAAATCAGTGGAAACAGAGATCTTCCCCTGGTGATGAATAGAATGAATACTGTTAACTAAAATATTTACCAATGCCTGTTTGATTTGTTCTTCGTCTACCCATGCTGGTGGTAATGAAGAATGTAACTGGATGTTACAACTAATATTACGCTCGTGCATAACTGGTTTATTTAATTGAATTACTTCTTCGATAATAGCATTAATATCATGTTGCTGTTTGAAGGGTTGGGAAATTTTGGTAAAATCTAACACATTAGCGAGAATTTTTTCCAACCGATTTACCTCTCTGGAGATAATCTTGCCACCTAATTTTACATTCTCGATATCTTGTGGTTCTCGGAGAATTGCTCGTGCAAATCCACCAATAGCGGTTAAAGGATTCCGAATTTCATGGGCGATATGAGCGGCCATTTTACCCACAGTGGCTAATCGTTCCGACCGTAGCAATTTCTCATGAGCCTCTTGTAACTGCTGGTAAGCCCGATTCAACTGAGCGACTTTATCTTCTAACTTGCGGTAGGTTTCTGCGTTTTCAATCGCCAACCCTGCCTGGCTGGCAAACAGGGAAAGCAACTTGATTCGATCCGGTTGCAGGGGGAAATTACTAAACTTATTGTCCGCCACCACTATCCCAACTACGCGATTTTTAGCAATCAAAGGGGCAGTAGCAAATTCTTCCATATCGAATGCTTGCTGAAATTCTGGACTTACCATACTATTGGAGGCAGCGTTTTCTATTTTAAAGGGGCGTTTTTCCCTAATGGTTTTGATTAATACATCCCAATCTTGATCCAATGGAACACTAACTTTCTTAACTATCTGATCAAAACGATCATTTCTATTCGGCAATTTCAGACCATATTTTTCCAAGAAGACCTCTAAATTGGAGTGCTCTTTGGCTAATTTATCCCAAATTTCCAGTGCCTCTTCCAAGCTGGTTGGGCCAACTCCCATCTTTCCTTCCAGAACCTTCTTCTGCTCGTTAACTAACAAGATCATCGCCCTGCTAAACCCTAATGCGCATCCGGCTGTAATACTGGTAAGAATGAGATGAAGCAATGGGTCTAACTCTAAAACACTCTGCATTGCTTGACCGATCTGGCGCAGAATATTCAATTCATAAGCGCGTTTTTCTGCTTCGGTCACATCTTCCCAAATAGACAGCAGACCAGAGATATTGCCATTTTCATCTTTGAGGGGTACACAGTTGATATTTACATTAATTCGCCGCCCCTGACGATTATGAATGTCGATAGTGGGAATTTTGACAGCAGTTCCTGTTTCCAGAACCTGGCGAAAGCGTTCGCACACATCCTTGCGACCAATGACCTCGCCTTCCAATATGTTCTGCCCCCACAATTTATCTACACTCTCTACACCCATCAGATTTACAAAAAAAGAATTTACCTGCACAATATTACCTTTCGCATCTGAGGAAAGTACCCCTACAGGGGCATTATCAATCAACCGTTCCAGATACTGCTTGGCGCTGGTAATTTCTTCTTGCAGGCGTTTGTTGTGCAGTCGGATTTCATGGGTCACAAACACATTCTTAATAACGTTAACCAGTTCATTAAGGCCGAAGGGCTTATTGAGGTAGGCACTTACCCCCAATTTCAGCATTTTATTTTCACGCTCTTCATCGTGGGAAATGGCAGTTAACATTATTACAGGAATGTCCTTGTACGCCTGGTATTCAGCATTCGATATTAACTCCTGATAGACTTGCTCGCCATCCATATCCGGCATCATCAAATCCAAAAGGATTAAGTCGGGATGGTGCTCTCGTATTTTCTCTAATCCCTCGACTCCATTAAATGCTGAAATACATTTGTACCCCATTCGCGCCAAAATTGCTCGACAAAGATCGTGCAAACTGGTATCATCGTCGATTAACAAAATGGTATTTTTAGGATACATGGTCTAATACCTTTTGTCCAAAAGCAAAACTCCCTCAACCAAATTCTTGTTGCGGGGAGTTTTACAATTCTGGATAAAATCATCCTGCAAAATAACTACTGTCTACCTTAACTTCTTTTTGTGCCGATTTTTCCGAAGCCGTTTTTTACGCTTGTGCGTAGCAATCTTGTGTCGTTTCCTCTTCTTCCCGCAAGGCAAACCGAATACCTCCCTTCTGTTTTTTTAGTTCTAAGTTTCTTCCTGTTTCTTAGCTAAACCTTCCTCAATATATTTTTGCAATTCCGGAGAAGGCCGAAATACTGGCACCTTTCGTGCAGGGATAAGTACCTCAACCCCGGTTTTAGGATTCCGACCAACTTTGGGCTTGCGATTCTTGAGTACAAAACTACCAAAACGACGTAGTTCAACCCGCTCCTCAGAAGCTAAACCATAACTTATCGTCGCTAAGAAAGCATCCACCACTGCTGCAGTCTCCAGCTTTGTTAAGCCTGTTCCCTCAGCAATGATATCAATAATTTGTGATTTATTCAATGAACATCCTCCTATCTTGTTTTTTCATATCGTAAAATTATAATAAAAAAAAAGCTAAAAGTCAACATAAAACTCGATACTTTTGGAGAGGTAATAATTGGACTGACAGAAAGGACATCAGGGGTTGATACAATTCGTTGCCGTATTTAGTAGTAGCGTGTCTAATCCAGTAACGACTGTTACTTTATTGTGTAATACACTCCAAATGGCCTCTGAAAACTGTACGGGTAATATTTAGCAAAGGTTCGTAGAGATAAGCATTGGCTGCCAGTATGTTGCCGGTTTCCAAATGATTTTGGCCACCTACTAAATCCCCAACTCTACCACCAGCTTCTTGGACAATCAATGTTCCAGCGGCTATGTCCCAGGCGCTGAGTTTTAACTCCCAAAAACCGTCAACTCTACCACAAGCAACATAGCATAAATCAATAGCCGCTGAGCCAAGTCTCCGGATGGCACTTACTTTTTGAAAAAGCTGACTAAAAGACTTCAGGTAAACATTCAATAACATTTTGCTCCGATGAGGAAACCCAGTGGCTAACATACTCTGCGCCAAATTTTTACATTGGGATACTCCAATACGGTTTCCATTCAAATAGGCGCCCTGCCCCCTTTCAGCAGTAAATAGCTCATCACGCACCGGATTGTAGACCACTCCAACTACAATCTCATTCTTGTATTCCAAAGCAACAGAAACAGCGTACCAGGGGAAAAGATGAATATAATTTTTGGTGCCATCCAGGGGATCGATAATCCAACGATACTCGCTAACAGTCTGCTGGATTCCCGACTCCTCAGCGAGGATAGTATGCTCAGGAAAATGCGATTTCAAATAGCGAATGATAGCCTGTTCCGATTGGTGATCAACTGCGGTGACAAAATCGAAGGCACTCTTTTCTTCGATGGTGGCTGGATCCAGTTTGCCATAATTTTGCAGTAAGATTTGTCCACCAATTTTAGCAGCAGCAATAGCGTGGTCAATCAAAATATTCTCCTCCCTTAGTGCCATCTTCCTAAGGATATTCCCAACGTTTCAGCAGTGAGTACCATTTCTCCTTCCGGATCTACCCGCTTTATCTCTCCAACTGCTTTTTCAATTTCTACTGATTGAACAGTACGACCGCGTAAACAAACCATCCGGCCCAATTCGTCGTGATGAATCAACTGCACTGCAGCTACTCCAAAACGAGTACCAAGTATCCGATCGAACGTCGAAGGAGAGCCCCCTCGCTGTAAATGTCCAAGCACTGTTACCCGGGTCTCCAAATCCAGACGTTGACTGATCTCTCTGGCTACTTGTTCGCCAATTCCACCCAGCCGTTTTTCACCATCCCCTTTTTCATCTTGGAACACCATTTGCCCACCTCTGGGATGTGCTCCTTCAGCTACCACCACGATACTGAACTTAATACCTTGACTACTACGCTGCCTAATCTTATCACAAACAACTTCATAATCGAAAGGAATCTCTGGGATTAGGATCACATCACTCCCACCGGCAATGCCTGCTTCTAAAGCAATCCAACCGGCATAGCGTCCCATCACTTCCAATACCATCACTCGATGGTGACTCTCGGCCGTGGTATGAAGTTTGTCGATAGCCTCGGTAGCGGTAGTTACCGCTGTGTTGAATCCGAAGCAAATGTCAGTTGCAGAGATGTCATTGTCGATAGTCTTGGGAATACCCACGATTTTGGCGCCTTTGCGAATGAAATCCCGGGCAATGTTCAACGTACCATCCCCACCAATAACGATTAAAACATCGATCTTGAGGTTTTGCAAATTTTCCAATACTCGCTCCGACATATCTACAAATTCAATTTTACCATTCTTCTCAACCGGGTAGTGAAAGGGATTGGCACGGTTAGTAGTCCCAAGAACAGTTCCACCGCGCGGCAATAGCCCCCGCACATTATCCAATGTTAGCGGTGTGGTTTTTTCAGGATGGACTAAGCCATCGAAACTATCGTAGATTCCTACTACTTCCCATCCATGTTCCAGAATAGCGGCTTTGGTGGCGGCACGAATTACAGCATTTAACCCTGGAGCATCACCACCGCCGGTCAAAATACCGATACGCTTGACCTGCATGATATTTTCCCCTTTGCAAGTATTCCTGCATCCTCTCCCCAAGAAATCACAAGGGTGTATTCTCCCTCTCGAAGAAGTATTTCGACACTTTTAGAATACGTTTCAGCTTTTCTCAACAATGATTTTATAATATCAATTTAAGCTCTTATTTTCTTTGTGTAACCGAACCGGATGAATTAGTATTTCTTTCATAGAAGAAATTTCTAATTGCACCACGGTGCCTGAGTATTTGCCAATCAATGGGTTAGCAGCACCGGAATTGATCAACCACAAAGAGTCTTGCCGGCGATAGAACAGCCGATGGGTATGGCCAAAAATGATTACATCCACCCGATCTTTAGCGAAAGTTCGCAATAGGTCAGCAACCAGATTGGAGCGTCGCAATTGGTCACCGTGAATAACACCGAATCTAAGCCCTTCTATTTCAACAATCCGTTTGCGAGGCAATTTTTCGGCTCCTGGGAAAAAATCAACATTTCCTCTTACGGCTACTACCGGAGCAATCACCTCAAGGTCGAGCAGCACATCTTCATTTCCGATATCGCCCGCATGAATAATGCATTCCACGTCTTTAAAAATTTCATAAAGCTGTGAACTTAAACGGCCGTGAGTATCTGAGAGAATGCCAAGCTTCATTGCATTCCGGTCAAATTTTCAGGATTCAAACCCTCCAATTCTGCTACTACGAAACGCCCATCTTGCCGGATAAGTCGATCGTCAAAATAAATTTCTCCACCACCATATTCTGGTGTTTGTATCATCACCAAATCCCAATGGATTTCTGAGCGATTGCCATTATCGGCCTCATCATAAGCATTGCCAGGGGTTAAATGGAAGGAACCAGCAATTTTTTCGTCGAAAAGGATATCCTTCATTGGTCTGGTAATTTTGGGATTGAGCCCAATGGAAAACTCACCCACAAAGCGGGCTCCCTCGTCAGAATCAAGGATAGCGTTGAGTTTTTCTGTATCACTGCCTTGAGCCCGGATAATCTTGCCGTCTTTGAACTCCAGCCGAATATCCTGAAAAACAGTACCGTGATAGAGAGTCGGAGTATTGAAGCTTATTTCCCCATTGACCGAATCCCGCAGTGGGGCAGTAAAGATTTCGCCATCCGGAAGATTTAGCTTACCATCACATTTGATAGCTGGCATTCCCTTGATGGAAAAGCATAGATCAGTACCCGGCCCAGTAATATGCACCTGGTCAGTTTTTTCCATCAAAGCTTTGAGGGCCTCCATGGCTGCTGACATCTGGCGGTAGTCAAGTGTGCAAACATCGAAGAAGAAATTTTCAAAGGCCTGGGTGCTCATCTCGGCCTGTTGCGCCATACTGGGAGAAGGATAACGCAACACTACCCATTTAGTACGCCGCACCCGAATTTCAGCATGTACTGGCTTCCACCAATAGCGCTGGTAGAGCTTCATTTGCTGCTGTGGCACATCAGAAAACTCGCTGGCATTTTGGCTACCGCGGATGCCCACGTAGGCTTGCACCCGCTCCATACGGTACTTCTCGATCTCGCCGATCAGTTCCATGCCCACCTCGGTAGCATGAAGAAATAGCTCCCGTTGAATGCGATTATTCCGCCAGCATACCAAAGGGATTGCACCCACTGCACTCGCCTTCCGAATCAAGGCCAAAACCAGTTCTTCAGCGTCATCAAAGGCTTCGATGAGAACCTTCTCCCCAGCTTGTAAGTTAAGGGAATATCCGACGATAACATCAGCCAATTGATTGAGACGCGGATCTTGCATCTATCCTCCCTTGTTTTCAAATTTGATGGTAGAACTTCCAGAATAGTAAAATTTCAAAGTAAGTTGCAGCTTCACCGCGATAGGATCATAATAATACTCATTTAATCACGTTTACCCCCATATAGGGTTGCAACACCTGGGGTACCATCACAGTGCCCTCGTCAGTCTGGTAGTTTTCGATGATAGCGATAACGGTGCGGGGCAGAGCCAAACCCGAACCGTTCAGGGTATGAACAAATTCCGGCCTGAAATCGGGCGTGCGTCGAAAGCGAATGTTGGCCCGGCGTGCCTGGAAATCCTCAAAATTGCTTACCGAAGAAACCTCCAGAAATTTTTGTACTCCCTGAGCCCAGACTTCAATATCGTAACATTTAGCAGCAGCGAAGCTCAAGTCGCCAGTGGACAACACCATCACCCGATAGGGCAATTCTAATAATTGTAAAACCTCTTCAGCATCTGCAAGTAACTTTTCTAATTCATCATAGGAATCCTCGGGTTTAACAAATTTCACCAATTCCACCTTATCGAACTGATGCACGCGTACCAGTCCGCGTGTCTCACGCCCATAGGAGCCCGCCTCCCGCCTAAAGCAAGGTGTGTAGGCGGTGTAGTAGATAGGTAAATCTTCCCCAGATAGTATTTCATCTTTAAACAAATTAGTAAGCGGCACCTCGGCAGTTGGGATCAGAAACAGATCATCTTGCTCCACCCGATACATATCTTCTTCCAGCTTAGGCAATTGGCCAGTACCGAACATGACATCCCGCCGTGCCATAAAAGGTGGCGACACCTCTATATAACCATGCTTTTTGGTGTGTAAGTCTAACATAAAATTTATTAATGCACGCTCCAATTTAGCACCCAAGCCTTTGAAAGTGATGAAATTGGACCCTGCCAATTTGGAGGCACGGTTAAAATCTAAAATGTCCAGACGCTCACCAATTTCCCAATGCGGTTTGGGTTCAAAATCTGGCTCTTCAATTTTGCCCCACCGTTTTATCTCCTGGTTAAAAGACGAGTCCGGTCCCACTGGTACTGAAGGATGGGGAATATTAGGAATCCAGATCAAAACATCCTTGATCTGGTGTTCAATCTGGCGAATTTCCTCATCCAATTTTTTGATCTCGTCGGACACCTGCCGCATTTTGGCAATCTGCTCGCTGGCATCCTGACCAGCTTTTTTCAACTTAGCGATTTCGTTGGAGGCCACATTGCGCTGATGTTTTAGTTCCTCTACCCGCCGCAACATATCCCTGCGCTGTTGATCCAACTGCAACAGATGGTCTACGTCGGCACTTTCATTCTTATTCCTGATTGCCTGCCGCACAACATCGGGATTCTCACGAATAAACTTCAGGTCTAACATGTGAACCTCCTTTTATGCCCTTACAACCCCAAAATTGTAAATTCTGTTCAGGACTTTTAATAATCCACCTTGATTGCAAATCAATTAATGTTAGATACTGGATATTGGAAATCAGAAATTGGGAACTGGTTAAGGGCTAAATCAATCCTCTCATTTTTTAATATCAAACACCAATTCCCACATCAAATCGCTACTCTGGATCAAAAATCAGCAAATAGCCAATTAATAATAGTCTCGAAATTTACTCTATCAGAAATCGCAAACAGGCCAGTAGTT
>Ga0164310_10000968_pt1 | contig 15916 bp, 8 predicted proteins | sample GuaBasSedimGuay1_FD_121795 | JGI IMG/M metagenome (GOLD analysis project Ga0164310, IMG submission 121795) | Subseafloor sediment microbial communities from Guaymas Basin, Gulf of California, Mexico - Guay1, Core 4569-9, 0-3 cm | ecosystem: Environmental > Aquatic > Marine > Hydrothermal vents >... | reverse complement strand
CCCTTTGATCGCGCAGGGGCCGCCTTGCTTCCCTTTGATCGCGCAGGGGCCGCCTTGCTTCCCTTTGATCGCGCAGGGGCCGCCTTGCTTCCCTTTGATCGCGTAGGGGCGCCCTTTGATCGGGAGAGGTGAGGCGCACAAAAGCGCGCGACGTTCCCAATACACTGAAAAGTTCATCCACGGCCGCCTGCACGATACCCTCCACATCGGCGGCGCGCCGCATCCTATCAGTGATCTCGGAGACTAATCGCTCGCGGGCGGCGCTGCGCTGCGCATCCCCGTAGAGCCGCGCGCTCTCCAACGCCGTGCCCAACTGGTCGGCCAATGTTTCCAACAAAGCGACCTCCTCGGGCATCCACTCGTCCGCGCCGCCGGGCTTGTAGGTATCCAACACACCGATGACGTCACCGCGCACTTTGATAGGTATGGCCAGAGGACGCCTCTCGCCATCGCCGTCGCCCAACATGGTCTCGCCTTCCCGCAGCGCCCGCTCCATCTCAGGCCGCCATACGCCCTCGGCCCTGGCGACGCCGCGTTCGTCGCTACGGTAGGCCATATCGGGTTGAGCGCGGAGCAGCTTACTCCATGCCTCACGGCTCATTTCGCCGTAGGCGCTGCGCGCTGCATCCACGGCCGCTTGAGCTTCGGCGAATAGGCGAGCGTTGTCGAGCGCCACCGCCACTTGGTCAGCCATCGTCTGCAACACGGCAATAGCAGCCTCGTCGAAAGCAGACTCCTCCACGCTCTGCACGCTCATCGCCCCGACTACGCGCCCACGAGAACGAAGCGGCAAGGCCAGCTCCGAGCGCGTATCTGGCAACAGCGGGTTATCGAAGCGGGCAGCCTCCTCACCAACGTCCAGCGCAATGCGCGCCTCGTCTCGAGACACGCACTGACCGATCATCGAATCCCCGCCCACCGCCAGCCTGTGCTCCCGCGCCAGCATCATCTGACCAAACTCGCCGGTGCCGGCCCGCAGCGCGGCCCATTCGCCCGCCTCGTCCACCAGGAACAACCCCACGTAGTACAAGCCAAACCGGTCGCGGATTAGGTCAACCACCTGGCGGATCAACTGGTCCGTCTCCAGGATCGAGGTAGCAGCGCGCCCCACCTCAGCCGATGCTTCCAGGTAGGAGGAGCGCTGCTCCAGTGCGCGGGTGCGGTCAGCCACGCGCCGCTCCAATCCGGTGAGCAAGTCCCGCAATCGGTCGGCCATAAAGTTGAAAGCGGCAGCGGTGGCGCCGATCTCATCCTGCCCGCGGACGGCGGCGCGAACGTCCAAATCGCCCGCGCCCAGCCGCTCGGCAGCCTCGCCCAACATCTGGACCGGCCGAACTATCTGATCGGCGACAATGTAAGCGACAGAGACACTGACAAAAAAAGCTATCAGGGCCAAGCCAATCACCACAAAGGTGATGTTAGACTGTCGCCCTCGAAGCTGCTCTAGCGTAGCGTCGAATTCAATCTGTTGTTGCTCGAACAAGTCGGTGACCAGTACACCGGTCAAGTCGCTTTGGCTAATGAGGTTCCCCCGGCTTTGGTCGAGCAGGCTAAAGTGGTTCGCGGCAGCAAGAAAGTGATCAAGATAACGCTCGATCAAATAATCCAGCCGAGCCCTGTCTTCCGACGACAGTTGATCGTCATCTATGGCAGCGATCTGCTCTCCGAACTGTCCAATCCACTCTTGCACGATCCTGGCAGAAGCGAGGTCAGAGTACAGGAAAAAGTTCTTTTCCTGCCGCCTGATCTCCAGAGTGGTGGCCTTGAGCGATTCCAGGCCGGCGTCGTCCAGCAGGGCCTGTAGCTCGCCCATAGCTGCCCGCGTCTGACCAGCCTCGCCGCTGTAGTAAAAGCCCAGGTTTTCCATATGGTCGCTCATTTCGAGCAAACTGGTCTCGTACGCATCCACGTTACTCGCGATGCTCGCCAAAACAGCGCGGGTAGATTCATCAGGCTCTAGCTGCTCAATTGCGGCAATGTTGTCTCGAATCCGATCTATCTGCTCCCGCAACGGAGTCACGTAGGCCCTCCGGGCAGCTTCAAATCCACCCTGACCCGATGCCTCAAAACCGGTGCTGTCCCAGGTATCGTAGAACTCGAAAGCCTGGTTCTGAACAGTCAGCAGGTCGTTGTTGATGGCGGATGCCAAGTCGGCCAACTGGCGCTGGCGCGTCAGAGTGCGGTCCACCAGTCGCTGATTGACCACACTGGTAGAGACAGTCACACCGGCGATGACGAGCAAGCCCAAGATCGAAACGCCCAAAGCGACGTATAACTTGAAACGCAAAGAGACGTCGGCCAACCGCCACTTCAAACCTCGCGGGCGCACAGAAGCAGTATCTGTCCGGTTCATACGCTCCTCTCCTCACCATCCGATCGGGCCAGCTCATCTCCACCGCGAACACCCCCAGCGGTACGGGACGAAGGAGGAGAGCCACATAGCCTAATCACGACTTTCGGCAGTCCCAAAGCCTGCCGCACCTCTTGCGCAGCAGTCTTGAGCACAGTATCCATATCCAACGTCTCGCGCATGCGAGCCGTGACCTCACTGGTCAGCCGCTCGCGGGCGGCGCGGCGCTGGGTATCCTGGTAGAGCCGGGCGCTTTCCAGGGCCGCGCCCAACTGGTCGGACAGGGTCTCCAAAAGCGCAATCTGTTCCGGCGACCACTCGCCGCTCTCCTTGGGTTTTTGCGCGTCAATCACGCCAACGACGTGCCCGCGCACCTTGATCGGTTGGGCCAGGCTGGCCGCGCCATCTTTGCCCGGCACGGTCCTTCCGGTCTGTAGCGCCGTTTCCATCTCCGGCCCCCACTTGTCGCCGGCTGGGGAAATGCCGCGCTCATCCCTGGCAAATCCCAGGTCGAGCCGGGTTTGGAGTAGCCCTGCCCAAGCCTCGCGGCTCAACTTTCCATAGGCCAGCCGCTCCGTTTCCAGGCTTTTCTGCGCATGTTGGAAAAGCCGCGCGTTGCTGATAGCCATGGCGATCTGGTCGGCCAGCGTCTGTAATACGGCCACGTCCTCCTCATTGAACGCCTCCGTCTCTGTGCTCTGCGCGTCCAGCGCACCGATGATCTCCCCCTGCGCTCGCAGCGGCAGCACCATTTCGGAGCGTGTGTCGGCTAGGCCCGGATCATAGATGAACAACGGGTCCTCGCTCACATCCGGCGCAAAGTACGGTTCTCCCGTCCCGGTGACATAGCCCACGATACCCTCTCTACCGACCCTGAGCCGGAGGCCGCCGGCCAACGCCCGCCGCCCGCCCTCGCCGGACGCGGCCCGCAACACCGCCCATTCGCCGCTGGAATCTAGCAGAAAGATGCCGATACGGTGAAAATCAAACTGTTCGCTGATCGAAGCAGTGATCCGTGAAAACAGCGTTTCCAGGTCCAAAAGCAAGGTTGTATCCCTGGCAACCTTGGCGGTCGCCTCCAGGTAACGGGAGCGGCGCTCCAGATCCATCGTCCTCGCCGCCACTTCTTGCTCCAGGCCCTGTACCATTTCCTTCAAGCGGAGCGTCATTGAGTGAAAGGCGCGGTTGAGGGCGCCTAGCTCATCCCTACGGGGGAAGGGGCGGATAGCATCCCATTCCCCCTGCGCAACTCTGGTAGCGGTCGCGGCCATCTCTCTGAGCGGCGCGATAAGACGGATGCCAAAGATCAGGCCCACCCCCAGCGACACCAGGGCCACAACTGCGACAAACAGGTTGAAACGACGGTACGCAAGAGCAGACAGCCGCTCCAACTCCGCCGTCATCGCCTGGGCCGGGCGGGTAAACTCGTCCATATAGGTGGTGGCCGCTACTCGCAACGAGGTGCCCTCCACCAGCGTGATGGCCATAAACTTGCGCCGGATACTACCGTCAGCCTCTCGCCAATCGTAATAACCCTCGGAGGTGGATCCATCGAGAGAAGCGGACAAGATGGCCCAGAACTCTGGCAGGGTGTCGGCCATAGTGGATAGATCCACGCCTACGATTTCAGGGTTTACGTGAAAGCGGGTGATCCCCTCAGCGTCAAAGACGGCGGTGTAGCCGGTCTGGCCGACGGGCTGGATAGCTAGAATAGCGAGGTCATGGTTGGTCTCCAGCGCGGCTACGTCGTAGGGGTCTATCTCGGGATGAAGGCTCAGGTATGATTGAATCTGGCGGGCTGCGACGAGAGCCTTGCTGCGGATGGACGCTTTCGCCAACTCTTCCAGAGCGGTCTGGCTACTTTGAATGGCCAAGTCCTGCATCTGGTCTGTAGCCACAAAACCGGCGATCAAGGTCGGGAGCACGCCCACCAACAGCATAACCAGAACTAGGCGAGTTCGAATACTCATACCACCTCCTCCTGCAGAGTTCGCCCTCTCTGGGCAGTGGTCGTAGTATCTCCAAGCGCCGACTCGTCATTCGCCTCTCCCGTCGCCAGGCGAACGATGATCTTTTCCAGGCCCAATGCTCGATATATTTCGTCCGTCGCGGTTCTGAGCACAGTATCCATATCCAGCGTCTCGCGCATGCGAGCCGTGACCTCACTGGTCAGCCGCTCGCGGGCAGCGCGGCGCTGGGTATCCTGGTAGAGCCGGGCGCTTTCCAGGGCCACACCCAGTTGCTCGGTCAGTGTTTCCAGCAAAGCGACCTCGTCCGCTGTCCACGGTTTGATGGTTTGGCCGGGATCTGTGTCGCTTCCCCTTGATCGTGTGGGGTCTGCGCCGGCCGCGCCTTTGCAAAAGCTTAGCGCGCCTATCACCTGGTCACGTACTTTGAGCGGGATGAATAGGGTGTGTTCTCCATCACCATTCCCCTCCCGATCCAAGGACAGCGAAGCGGCTTCCTGCACACTTGCACCTTGCTGAACAACCCGCTGCATCTCGGGGTCCCAGTCGCCATAGGCCGGCGTAACGGATTTGTGCTCATAGTCATAGCCCCAATCGGTGCGGGCGCGCAATAACTCGACCCAGGCTTGACGGCTAGCTTCGCCATAGGCGCGGCGCTCCGCTTCCAGGGCCGTCTGGCTGGCGACCAGGAGCTGCGCGTTATCCAGGGCCACCGCTATCTGATCGGTCATCGTCTGCAACGCGGTGATGGCATCCTGATCAAAAGCATCAGGTTGGTCATCCTGTACGCTCAACGCGCCCAGCACCCGGCCACGCGAGCGCAGGGGCAAGGCCGCCTCGGAACGCGTGGCCGCCAATTCGGGTATGACCAGGCGCACGGTGTCTGTCTCTGCTTTCGAGGCAATGCGGGCCTCAGCGTTGGCGATGCTCCAACCAATCATACCCTCTCCAACCTTGAGACGGTGCCCGCGAGCCAGCATAGCCCGTCCGGCCTCGCCGCTACCAGCCCGTAATACGGCCCACTCGTTCCCCTCGTCCACCAGGAACAGGCCCACATAGTGCATATCGAACCGCTCACGAATCAACTCGACCGCCCGCTGCATCAACCGATCGGTCTCCAATATTGAGGCGGCGGCGCGGCTCACCTCGGCCGCAGCCTCCAGGCAAGCCGCGCGACGCTCCAGGGCGCGGGAACGCTCGGCCACGCGATGCTCCAATTGGGTATAAGAGATCTCCAGTTGGTCAGCCATCTCGTTGAAGGCGGTGGCTAAATGGCCAAACTCGGCCGCCCCCCCAACACTGACCCGTTCCTCCAGTCGCCCGGCGGCCAGGCGGGCAACTGTATCAGTCAGTCGCTCTACCGGGCGGGCGATGCTGCGGATGGTGATAAAGACAGCGCTCGCCGCCACGACTAGAATCAACAGTCCTGCCGCCACAGGGGTCACCTGCATCTTGTAGCGAATATCTCCTACTTCTGCCACAGCAATAGCCCGCCGCTCAACCGTCGCCGCTCTCACCTGGTCTGCCGACTCGGTCACCAAACGTCCATAGTAGGGAATCAACGACCGCTCAAACTGTTCGATCTCCCACCACTTTCCCTCCTCTGCCCGCCGGGGCAAGAGGATCGTCAGGCGATATATATCTTCAGAGCTGGTTGCAAGCCCATAGAGCTTGATTCGCAGCGAGTCATCCGGCGGCAACGCGTCAGCGCTCTCTGCCAAGCGTCCCTCCGCATCGCTCAATGCTTGGCCGGCTTCTTTCACAATCTGGGTAAAGTAAGCGGCGTCATTGGTCACTACTCCTTGCGCCAAAGCCGCAAGCACATTGGCCGCCTCCTTATTCACCTCTAGCGCTATGCTAGCCCGTGCCGTCTCTTCCTCCATCACTGACAAGGCCCGAGTCAGGCGGGCTGCAAACGTGTAGTTGAGAACAGTGATCAGCAAAAGCAAGACCAGAACGGTGAGCAGGGTACTCACAAGTAAGGCGCGAATGCTTATGCGGCGCGCGGTGACGGACACAGCGGAAATTGGCCCTGACGATTTGCTCATCTTTCTTCTTTCCCTTTCCACAATCCAGCTCTGTAGTTAGATCACCAGCGCCTACTCAGGCATCGGTGGCTTCCCAGTTCCCATCCGCACCTTAATCCTGGCAATATCCAGTACCTCTCCAATCTCGCGGATGGCCGTTTGCAGCACTGTGTCTACGTCCAGCGTCTCGCGCATACGGGCCGTCACCTCGCTCGTCAGCCGCTCGCGGACAGCGCGGCGCTGGGTATCCTCCAGCAAACGGATGTTCTCGGCAGCCAGAGCCATACGCTCGACGACGGCCTCAATGATGGCAACGTCATCGTCGCTCCACTGCCGATCCTCTTTATCGGCGTGGACGCCCAGCGCGCCAATAATCTCGCCGCGCAGAGCAATAGGCGAAATCAGAGCGGAATGTAAAGGCGCCAAAGTGTGAGAGGCGTTCTGCAACGCTACTGTACTCCGCCGCTCCACCACTTGCTGAATCTCGGGCAGGATAGCGTCACCCAATGGGGCGTCGCCCGGACGCATGGTCTCGTAGGCAATCTCTTCTGCGGTCTGCGTGTATTCGGCCCACGCCTGGCCCAGATAGCGCCGTTGAGTAGCCGCCATCTCCTCCAGTGCGGCCCGGGCCTCGGCAAAGAGGTGTGCGTTGTTAATGGCCACCGCCACTTGGTCAGCCATGGTCTGCAACACGGCGATGTACTCTTCGTCGAAAGCGGACTCTTTCACGCTCTGCACGGTCATCGCGCCGATGACGCGGCCTCGCGCCACGAGCGGCAGGGCCAGTTCGGAACGGGTCTGCGGCAAAAGGGGGTTATCGAAACGCACAGCTTCTTCGCCCACGTCCAAAGCAACGCGCGCCTCGTTCATAGAGGTGCACTGACCAATCATCGAATCGCCGCCAACTTCCAGTCTGTGCCCCTGCGCCATCATCTGCCGCCCGGCCTCACCCGTGCCAGCCCGAAGCACGGCAAACGTGCGGCCAGAGTCGCTTTCGAGAAGGAACAGCCCTACGTAATAGAGATCGAACCGCTCGCGGGCCAGGTTCACCACGCGACGCAGTAGTTGATCTGGGTCAAGCATTGAGGTAGTGGCACGCCCGACCGCGGCCGCCGCCTGCAAGCCACGCGTGCGCTCGGCCACGCGTTGCTCCAGTTGTGTATAAGAAGCCTCCAGTTGGTCAGTCATCTCGTTGAAAGCGACTGCCAAGCGCCGGAACTCGTCTATCCGCTCAATGGGGACTCGCTCCTCCAGTCGCCCAGAGGCCAAGCGAGTGGCCGCGTCGGTCAACCGTTCCACCGGCTTGGAAATACTGCGATGGGTGACAAAGGCGGTACCCACAACCACACCGACGACCAACAACCCTACCACTATAGGAACCACCTGCAACATGAGGCGGGCAGCATCGACATCAGATTCAGCATCGCGGCGGCGCTCGGAAGTTGAGTTCCCCATCTGTTCTACCAATTCGATCACAGAGATACGATGACGGTAAACTATGATTCGCACGAGCTGCTCGACATACCACCACTCCCCTGCGTCCACTCGCACAATTACGCGGTCTATGAGGGTATGTATATCGGCGGTGCGGGTCGCGAGCCTGTCGAGGTTGATCCGCACCGGATCGTCCACCGGCAAAGAAGCAGCGCTTTCTGTCAACCGTTTCTCCACCTCGATCAATGACTGCTCGGCTTTTCTCACAGACTGGGCAAAGTCAACAGCATCCTGGCTCGACGCCTCTTGCGCCAGAACCAGGAATAAATCAGACGTCGCCCGGCCCACCTCCAGCGCTGCGTTGGCTCGCTCCATCTCCTCACCCACCGCCTTCGATGCCTGGGCCAAACGAAAGACAAAGATATAGTTGAGGACAGTACCCGCCAAGAGCAGAAATATGATGACAAACGAACTTCCCATAAGCAAGAGCCGAACGCTTACGCCGCGTCGCTTCCCTTTGATCGGGGCGGGGCCGCGTGTAGCGAAACCTGGCTTTTTTGCTGACTCGCTCATATCTTTCTTCCCTTCCCACAATCCAGCTTTGACGATCTAGTGCTCCGTCTCGCCGGCTAACCCTGCCGCCACGCCCAGGCGCACGTAGGCGCGCGAGCCGCCCAGAACGCGGTTTAACTCTTCCGCCGTGATGCGTAGCAAAGATCCCATATCCGTGGCGCGCTGCATCTGATCCGAAATCTCGCCCACCAGCCGCTCGCGGGCGGCGCGGCGCTGGACCTCGTCCATCAGGCGCAGGTTCTCGACGCTCAACGCAACCTGCTCGGCGATGGTTTCCGACATGGCGATTTCTCCAGCATCCCACGGTCGCTGACGGCGCGTTTCGTGCAAGGTCATTGTGCCTATGATTTGCTCTCGTAATTTCAAAGGGACCACGAGCGCCGTCTGCGCTTCCCTATACTCATCCTGCTTCCCTGCTCCCTCGCTTCCCTTTGTGCGGGGTGGGCCATCCAAGACCACTGCCCTCTCGTGCACCATTGCAGCACGCTGCGCATCGCGCAAGAACTCGCTATCTCCCAACTCTGCCCCTGGCTGAGCGTAATCCACCCGAGTGACCAGTCCCGCAGCCAGGAATTCTTCCCAAGACTTGGTCAAGTAACGGCGGTGAGCGGCCCGAACATCTTCCAGGGCAGTCTCAGCCTGGCTGAAGAGTCTGGCGTTGTCAATCGCCACCGCTACTTGATCGGCCATGGTCTGCAGGACAGCGACGTCAGTCTCATCGAAAGATGCTTCCCGCGCACTTTGCACGCTCAACGCGCCCAGGATGCGCCCACGGGAATGCAGCGGGAGGGCAGCTTCCGAGCGCGTGTACGACATGGGAACAGCGTCAAAGCGCGCCGTATCCTCTTCCATACTTGATATAACACGGGCGTCCCGACGAACGATGCACTGCCCGATCAAGGTCGTGTCATCCAGCGCCAGCTCGTGATTCATCTCTAACAACAGCTTTCCAGCCTCGCCAGTGGCGGCTTTTAGCACGGCAAACTGCTCACCCGTGTCCCTACTAATCTCGCTGAGCAGAAACAGGCCCACGTAATATACACCTATAGACTCGAATTCTTCCTGGACTCGGTCAACCACCTCGGCGCACAACGCCTCTGGATCCAAAATAGAGGAGCCAGCACGAGCAATCTCGGCTGTCGTCCGCAACCGGGAAGTCTGCAATCGCAACTGTTCGTTTGCCGCCTTCAATTCCTGCGCCTGGACTTGCAACTGCTGGCTGGTCGCACTCATCCTCGCCAGTGCCCCCAGCCAACCCCGGCCGTACGACCACAAGATTAGCGTCAAGCTGGCCGTTATAAGCAGGAAGGAGCCTCCCTCACTGAACCACGTCGTCAGCGCAACCTGATCCTCTGATACTAGAGGAACCAGCCACTTTTGACTAAAAGCAAGGGCAAAGATGGAGTAGGTCAAGATACCGATGGCTCCGGCTGCGATGCCGAGGCGTGCGCCTGCCAGGATAAAGGCCAGGGCTGGCAGCAGTAACAGCCAGACACGCCCGCTGCCAGGCAGTCCCCCTCGGCGAAAGATGAAGACACTCAAGCCATAGACGATCAGAAGTACAATCAACGCGCGGGTGCTGTAACCCAAACCGCGCCATGCCCAAATAATCAACACGATCAACCAGCCGGCAAGGAAAGGAATTACCTCAATCCATCGTTCCAGTACAGTCATATCCTTTGGCAGTGTGACGTAGGTTAGGACTATCGCCACTAGACCGCCAACCGCTGCAACCAACAGTAAACTATTCAGAAACGTGGTGCGGCGGTCCTTGATTTCGCTTTCCCAATCAGGTACAGATTGCATGTCCATTTCACCTGTCACTCCAATCATTCTTCGAGGCTCAACTCGATAGAAACGCGCGGCACTTCCATCGCCTGTGAAATCTGCTCCGCCGTGATCTGTAAAACCTGCTCTACGTCCACGGCGCGGCGAATGTGGTCAACCATCTGGAGCGTCGTCCGCTCCTGTTGCGCGCGTCGTTGCGCCCTCTCTACCAATTGAGCGCGCTCCAGCGCCACCGACGCCTGGCCGCTTAGAACTTCGTATAGGCGCAGGGCGCTATCTGAGAAGGAGCCAGGAGTGGTACGCAGGACAACGACCTGACCGATCACGTCCTCGCCAGAGCGCAGGGGAATGTTGACCAACGCCCGCGTATCTGTCGCCATAAAGACCCGGCGGGCGCTCTGGGGCAATCGGCTATCCTGCTCCACATCAGTCACCGCCCACAGATTGCTCACCAACTCGAAAGGAAAAGGGCTTTCCGAGATTGGGAGCCGCAGGCCGGGTTTGAACTGGGGTTCCCGATCCCGCCGCCACACTCCCCGATACATGAGGGCCTGAGGCTCGCCGCTAGGAGAGAACACAAACTCTACCACCAAACAGCCGTCGGCCCCTGTCTCAGCCACAGAGTCGATGATCGCGTCGGCAACCTCGCTGGTCGTCGTCGCCGTCGTTAGGTGGCGGCTGGCGCGATAGATGGGGCTGGTCGCCTCCAACATCGCCGCCTCGTCAGAGACCCGGCGGGCGTTCTCGATGGCGACGGCGACTTGGTTAGCCATACTTTGCAGCGTTCGCACATCGTCCTCGTCAAAGGCGGCCTCCTCAATGGATTGAACGTTCAATACACCAAGCACTCGCCCGCCGAACATCAACGGGATGCTCATCTCTGACCGGGTGTAAGGAAGCAGGGGGTTGGCGAAACGAACAGCATCCTCTCCCACGTCCAGCGTAATGCGAGACTGGCGATGCAAAGCGGCCCAGCCGACCATGCTGTTGTTGTCCACGGCCAGACGGTGGCCCTGGGTCTTCATCTGCGCGCCGGCCTCGCCGGTGGCCTCCCGAAGAACCGCCCACTTCCCGGTCTCGTCCAACAAAAAGATGCCGGCGTGATAAAATTTGAAACGGTCGCGAATCAATTCGACTGTTGTGCGCAGCAACTGGTCTATGTCAAAGATGGAAGCGATGGCCTGCCCTACTTCGGAACTGGCCTCCAGTTGGATAGCCCGCCGCTGGAGGGCATAGTTGGCATCCTGGAGAGCGCGAGTCCGCTCGGCCACCTGGTCTTCCAATTCAACGTAGGAGGCCTGAAGCTGTTCGGCCATCTCGTTGAAAGCAATGCCCAGGCTACCAAACTCGTCTGACCGCTTGACCGGCACCCGCTCCTCCAGATTCCCCGCAGCCAAATGCCCGGCTGCCTCGGTCAACTGTTCCAGTGGGCGGGCGATGGAATGGACGGTGGTGAAAGCAATAACCACAAACACGCCCCCAATCAACAGTCCCCACACAACGGGGACGGTCTGCACCATATTGAGCGCCGCGTCGGTCTCTGCAAGAGCGGCGGTCTGCTGCTCAACCATCAGCGCGCCGGGTTGCGTCACCGCCTCCTTCAGAACGACGACGGCCTGATCCAGGCGAGAGAAAGCCGCAGAGTAAAGAACAACAGTCAGGGAAAGCAGAGACAAAACAATGAGCACGTTCCCCACGAGTCGGGCGCGGATGTTTGTCACGCGCGCGGAGAGAATTGATCTCAATACTTTGCTCATACTTCTTCCTTCCTTTTCACCATTCCGATTCCGGCTTTTGCCGAGCTGACATATTTGTCATCCGCCGACTCGGGTTTCAGAGGCAATGTGAATGTAAAAGTAGAGCCCTGCCCCACCTCGCTCTCCACCCAGATACGCCCGCCGTGCATTTCTACAAACTCCTTGCTCAAGGCCAGCCCCAAGCCAGCGCCGTTCGGGTGGCGACCATTCAACAGGGAAACACTCCGCTTCCCTTCAATCAGGATGGTACCCTGTTCAAATTGCTCAAAGATACGCTCCCGGTCCTCGGGCAAGATGCCCACACCGGTATCGCTGATGCTTACTAAAACCTCGCCATCGTCGGACCACGCCCGTACAGTGATACTTCCCTCCAGCGTAAACTTGGCCGCATTAGTCAAGAGTAACAGTAACACTTGTCGAACGCGCGCTTGGTCGGCTTGCACTGTAGGCAGGTTAGGCGCAATCTCTTGATGCAACTCGATATCCTTATCGCGCACTAGCGCGCTGGTGGTAGCCATCACGCTATTGATCAAGTCAGCCACATCCACAGCACGGAACTCTAGTTCCATCAAACCGGCTTCGATCTGAGAGACATCCAACAAGTCGTTGATCAGGCCCAGCAAGTGTTGACCATTGTTGTAAATGATCTCCAGGTCGTTCCGGTTTTGCTCCATGAGCGAACCGGCGGAAGCAACACGGCGCTTTCCCTTGATTGAGGCAGACGCGTCAATCTCCTTCAACATCAACCGCGAGAAGCCGAGGATGTTGGTGAGGGGGGTGCGTAGTTCGTGGGACATGTTGGCCAAGAAACGACGCTTGGAGCGATCCAGTTCTCGCAAGCGATCAGCTGCTTCCCGCTCCACGGCGTAGGCGCGGGCGTTCTCCAGAGCAATAGCAATTTGGTTTGCCACGTTTTGAAGGACAGAGACGTCGTCCGCGTCAAAGTCGTCCTCCTCGGTGCTTAGAATGTTGAGCACGCCGATGATCTGTTCCCCCATCCTGAGCGGCAGCGCCGCCTCTGCGCGGATGTAGGGAGAGGAAAACGTTTTCTGCGCGCGCTCAGCGTCCCAGCGGACAATGTGCGGATCTCCCGTCAAGGCAGCCTGACTAACCGCGCTCCCGTTACCAATACCATCCAAGTGCAGCAACGCGACATCCACACGCACCGGCTCCGACTTGGCGGCCATCACTTCCTCTTTGCCGCCCTTGCCTTCTCTGAGCAACGCCCGCTTGCCCGTATCATCCAAAAGGTAGATACCAACGAAGGAATAGGCAAAAAAGCTACTATGTATCAATTGCACCACTTCGCGCAATAGCTGGCCTGGCTCCAGAATCAGGGTGGACGCCTGGCTGACCTCAACGGTGGTAGCAAGTTGGATGGCTCGTCGCTGTATCTGGTAGTTAGCCTGCTGTAGAAGGGCTGTGCGTCGTACGACCTTATTTTCCAGGTCATCGTAAAGAGTTTTCAACTCGGCCGTCATGTGGTTGAACACATAGGCCAGTATGCCAATTTCATCCCTCGACTTGACGGGAACACGCTGCTCCATGTCCCCTTCTGCGATGTTAAGCGCCGACTCGGTCAAACGCACGATTGGCTGCGTGATTTGCCGCGTCACGACCGCAGCGATCACGGCAGTGACCAGCGCCACCACCAGCGTGGCGCCGACGACGGCTGCCGCGACGTTCTCGGTCGGGGCAAAGGCATCCTCTTGAGCCTGCTCCGCCACCAGCGCCAGATTCAATTCCGGCACCCAATGATAGACCCCGATGACAGAGTCACCGGCATAGTTTTCGTAAAGCCCTGTACTCGTTGTCCAGGACGAGTGTCCTTCTCGGTTCTCGCCGGCGTGAGCAAATTCAATACCCTGACCAATCGCTTCTTGCCCCTGAAGCCGCGTTGCTTCCCTTTGCTGGGAGAAAGGCAGCACCACTCCGTTGGCATCCACGAGGTAAATTTTGCCCATCTCTCCCAGATCGCTAGCCGCCTGCAGATCGGCGACGAGATCGCCGAGGTTGAGCCAACCAGCCAACAGGCCAAGCGTCTCGTCATCCTGGCCAGTGATAGCCTGAATAAGCATCAGCGCCCCGCCATCGGTCGCTTCGCTTCCCTCTGATGAGAATGGAGCGGTTGAATCAAGTTGAGGTTCGAGCTGAGTGTTCTCGACCTGTGGGTCAGTGGAAACCAGCACATTGCCCTCGCTATCAAGCACGGCCAAGCGCTGAAAGAGTGAGGCTTGCGAGAGCATGGTCTGTAATTGGAGGCGCAATGCATCACGGGCGGGGTCGGTGTCAACTGGGTCGGTGAGCAGGACGTCTACATTCTCCTGGATAGCGGGTGAAGCCGCCGCAAGCGCCAGATCGGCAGTACAGCGCTCAGTACACCAGCAAAGTTGCGTCCCCATCAGCGCGGCCACGGCCGATAGTTTGGCAGTCACTTCACGTTGAATATCTTGCCGCTCGCGGAGGGTAGCATACCAACTGATAGCGCTAAGGGGTATAATCGCCAGGACCAGGAAGGCGGTCAGTAGAGTTCTGCCCAGCCCTCCGCGCATCCCAGTGGTTGGAATCCGAGGCCGCTCCTGCGAATTTGACGACAACATGGTAGATCACCCGTGTCCTGTGTCCCAATTACCCGAGGTCCCATATCTCTTCGCCTCGCAAGACACGGCGGATTTGGTTGGGAAAACGATCCGGGTCAAGTGGCTTGCCAATGAAACCATTGAAACCAGATTTACGAGCGCGCTCCAGGTTTTCAGTGGATACATCGGCAGTCACAGCAATGATGAGCGTATCCTCGAAGCGAGAGTGAGCGCGCAACTTGCTCAGCACTTGATACCCGTCTTCTTCTGGCAAGAAGAGATCCATCAATATCAAATCAATGTGTGGCAACGACTCGGCGAACTCTAACACCTGCCAACCCGATGCTTTCCACTCGCACTTTTTCACACCCAGGTAGGCCAGCAGGCGTGTGATAAGCACAAAATTCTGAAAGTTATCCTCGACAACAAGTATCGTAGCCTCTTTTGGTTGTACACTCATTATTACCTCTATGACCTATCTATTCTTCTGCAGCGCGGCTTTGACCTGATCGGGCAACCGGTCTACGTCAATAGGTTTTTGAATATAGCCATCACAACCTGCTTCCAGTGTGCGCTCCCGATCCCCTTTCATCACGTTGGCTGTAAGAGCCAGGATGGGCACTTGTTGCAAGCCGGACGTATCACGAAAGCGCCGGGCCAGATCGTAACCATCTATCTCTGGAAGGTTAATGTCCAACAGGATCAAATCCGGCTTTGTTTGAGCAGCCATTTCCAACCCGGCCAAACCACTCACCGCTTCCGTAATGGAATAACCCTCCGCCTCCAGGATACGCCGCACCAACAGGCGGTTTGAGGGGTCATCCTCGATGTAGAGGATTTGTACATCACTCATAAGAAAAGCCCTCCGTAACAGAATTTGCCTCCGAGCTGAGTAAAACAGGCTGTGTTAGTGTATCGCTTCTCATTATAGCAGATTCCAATATCCACGCCAATTCTACTCCGTTACAAATTAGTTACAATTCAGATTGCTCAAAAACTTGTGCTACCCCCTCCGGCCGCGGCTCGAATTTGACACACGCCGTTTTGCAGTATCATTCCACAGTTCATCCGCAGTACATTCGCAGCTCCCTGGCCATTGATGATGTAGGGTTTCATAGAGCCTTAATTCCGCCCCAAAAAGTAACTTCCGCTCTTTCGCGGCTGGACAAGCAGAATCAGTAGATCCAAAATGTTACGACAACAAGACCTCGGAGGTCTCTCAAGAGCGCCTTTGCCGGTAAAAACGGGCGCAATCTAAGCAATTTTGCTGCCAATGTCGCCTTCCGAGACCTCCGAGGTCTGAAATTTGGATCTACTGAGCCTATATTTCGCATCCTGGCGCAGCCTATTTGTGTCTTTTTCAAAAAGCGGGGAAAGAAACCAGGTTTTTTCTGAAAAACCTGGTTTCTCACTGACCCAGACGGCGAATCTGCCCAAATTG
>Ga0164310_10000967_pt1 | contig 15922 bp, 10 predicted proteins | sample GuaBasSedimGuay1_FD_121795 | JGI IMG/M metagenome (GOLD analysis project Ga0164310, IMG submission 121795) | Subseafloor sediment microbial communities from Guaymas Basin, Gulf of California, Mexico - Guay1, Core 4569-9, 0-3 cm | ecosystem: Environmental > Aquatic > Marine > Hydrothermal vents... | reverse complement strand
GGTGTCAATGCTGAAGGATATTATGCTGATGTTGATATTAGTGTTGATACATCCGGTTTTGTAACAATTACAGGTACAACTAATTACCCTGATTTATTAACGGATAGCACAGAAATCTATAGTTCCAAGGATCAAAGTTTTTGGCTGTTAAACATTACAAAAAATGAGGTTTTCTCAAATTATATTTATACGATAACATTCCCTAAAGGAACTTCAATTAATTACATAAAATCAGAAGGTACCTTTAGAATTGGGGGACATGAAGAACATCTTATTATTGATGGATTTGCAGAGAATAACAATCTATCTGTAATCGTACAATATCAAATTGATAAATATGATGAAGGTTCGGTTTCAAATGCATTGAATATGAACCTTGGTTTAATTATTACAATATCACTTTTTATTATATTGTTTATAGTTGTATATTTTAAGTATCCGGATAAAAAGAAATCTTCTGAAATGTTTGAAGATGATATGTTAAAAGGTTTAAATCAACGGCAGAAAGATATTATGAATATCTTAATTAATAATAGCGCACCTTTAACACAAAGCGATATTCAAAGAGAAATTGGGATTCCAAAAGCTTCTGTTTCTAGAAATATCCAAAGACTTGAGTTTAAGGGCCTGATTGAAAAAGAACAGACTGGAATGTCAAATCTGATTAGATTGAAAGAAAAATAACCTAATTATAGCAAATTAAGCTGTTTGTTCCGGTTTGTTCCGGTAGTTTTCGGTGAGAGTATTTATGTTGTTTCATCCAATAAATGATGTAGAAGTCTAAAAAAAATATTTGGCTTCTGGGATGTGTAATATTATGAGAAAAATGTTAAGTGCTATTTTGGTGCTGATGCTCATGGGTTCAATGATACCTTTAGTATTAGCAGAAGAAACAGAAGAATATTTTGAGATAAATAAAGAGACTCAAAACGAAATAGAAATAATGAGTGATAATTATGGTGCCCAGGTTCGTTTACTACAGCTTGAAAAGGCAATTAAAAAAAATATCGATCAAGGTGAATACATTCTTTCACTTTTAAACACCACTGATACGTATATGTTAGAAGCGATTCTTGCTGAAATGAAACTTCTAGTGGACGAGGTTCAATCTGTTGATCCAGATGATTCTGATGCAGTTCAGACTTTTGTCGATTTGAAAAGTGATGCTCATAACTTAACTAAGGATTTTAGAGAAACACTTCATTCACTTGTGAATACTGCGACAATAAATGAATTAAGGTTAAAAAAGAACGAATATAAAGATAAAGAATTAGATATCCTTAGTCGAAGAATCCGCACTTGTATTAGAGCTTATAACGGAAATCAATTTCATAAATTGTATGGATATCTTAGCATAAAGGATAAATCTCTGATTATTGAATATAGTAATGGTAATTGTTCAATAGAGTCGGTGAAACAAAATTTCAGTGAAATGGTTTATACGATTTCATCCGCGCAAAGAAACCAGGTTTATTCAAAGATGAAAGAATCTAAAATCCAAATGAAAGTTCAATCACAACAATGTTTAACTGCTACATCTGCTGATTTTCAGGTACGTAAACAAGATAGGATACATATCAGATTGAATAATTCTTTGGAAAAAGGTGATGGATTAGTAAATCAGCTGATGCAACAGAACCTGAATGATAAATTAGATAATAACATCACTAAGACAAAGGATCTTTCAAATGTTAAGGTCTATGAAGTTAAAGGAGGAAATTAGATTATGAAAAAGAAAACAATTCTTTCTTTAATCTTTGTGTTGATTGTTATTTTATCAATAACTCTGACATATAATATTTATAAAGAAAAATTGGAAAAACAGGACGATTCTTATTATTCTGATGATGCTACGGCTGATGATATCATCGTTGGTATGAATTGGAATTTATTAGATGAAGATGATGAAGTTGAAATAGGTGAAATGATATAGTTATTTTTCATCACTCTTTTTTTCTTTTTATTATTTGCAATATCATTAAATAATTTTGAATATATAGATCAAATTCTTAGAATATTTTTTTTAGAAACTATTAACAACTCATGCTTCATTATGTCTTTTTACCATTTTTTGGGGAAATAAAATCGATGGGCGGTGAGACAGTTGAAACAATTGCAGCAAGCAAAAACATGCAAGAATATTTTAATCATTTACAAAAAGACATCGATCAATGTTATCTAATTGCATCAGAAGCCCGAAAAAAAGGATTTGACCCAATGCAAAATGTTGAAATCCCTCAAGCAAGAGATCTTGCACAACGAGTCGAAGAACTTGTTGGACCAAAAGATATCGCCCCTATTATTAGAAAAGTAACAAAAAAAATCGTAAATCGAGAACTAGTAAGTCTTGAACTGGCACGATTCATTGTCAATGGAAAAAAGTACAAATTTAAAAGCACGGAACAAGCACTTGATCAAGCTATTCGAACGGGACTTGCAATACTTACAGAAGGCGTACTTGTAGCTCCATTAGAAGGAATTGCTGACGTGCAACTTGGATCAAACAGTGATGGATCAAACTATGTAGATCTATTTTTCTCAGGCCCTATTCGAAGTGCAGGTGGGACAGGACAGGCGATGAGTGTTCTGATTGCGGATGTTGTAAGAAGAGAACTAGGGATTGGGGCATATTTGCCAACAGAAAATGAAATTGAACGATACAAAGAAGAAATACCTTTATACAAAAGAATCCAACACCTTCAATACACACCTAGTGTAGATGAGATACATCAAATTGTATCAAATTGTCCAATCTGTATCAATGGCGAAGGAACAGAAAAAGAAGAAATCACTGGTAACAGAGATTTACCCCGTATTGAAAGTAACCGTATTAGAGGCGGAGCATGTCTTGTTATCGCAGAAGGACTCTGTCTGAAAGCACCAAAACTCATGAAACATGTAACAAAGCTCAAACTTAAAGGGTGGGATTTTCTAGATATTTTTGTCAATAAAAATAAAAACAATGACAATGATGAAAAAGAATCCGAAGAAGGTAACTGCATACCAGAAATTCCTCCCTCAACAAAATATATCCAAGAAGTCATCGCAGGAAGACCTGTGTTTTCATATCCCTCTCGAAAAGGAGGATTTCGTCTTCGTTATGGGCGAGCTAGAACTGCAGGTCTAGCATCAACAGCGATTAATCCTGCGTCCATGTTTCTCCTAGATGAATTCATTGCGATTGGAACGCAGATGAAAATGGAAAGGCCAGGTAAAGCAACTATTGGTACGCCCTGTTCAATCCTGGAACCCCCTCTTGTTCTCACATACAATGATGATCTTATTGAATTAAGAAATCCTGATGAAATTGATTATACTTCAATTAAAGAAATCATAGATGTTGGAGAGATACTTGTCCCTTATGGTGAATTCCTTGAAAACAATGCAATACTTCCCAATGCATCATTCTCATTTGAATGGTGGATACAGGAACTGCAAGAACAACTCCAGATCTTACCTAAGAAAAATACCATTGAAGCTATTGAAAAAGCAGATGATAAAACACATCAGATGATACAGGAAAAAACAGGAAAAACAATTGACTTACTCAAACCTCAATTCCAAGAAGCCCTTTTCTTATCAGAAACATATAATATTCCCTTACATCCACGATATAATCTTTTTTGGCATGATATAACCGCAGAATCAGTAAAACAACTCGCTGAACATATAAAAAACAATGGAACCATCAATAATGAAAACAATTTAATTATTCCAAATGATGAAAACATTAAATCAATTCTTGTAGACCTTGGTGCAATACATCAAAAAGAAAATGACATACTAATTATTGATTTTCTGAAAGAAACGCTAATTTGCTGTCTTGGACTTACCATAAAAGAAAATAAAATTATTGAAAGCAAACGATATCAAATAATTAATCAAATTGATAAATATCAAAACAATGCAACCGTTGAATTCGTATCAAAACTAGCTGGAATAACAATTCAAGAGAAAGCACCATTTCGCATTGGAACAAGAATGGGCAGACCTGAAAAAGCAGCAGAACGAAAGATGAAACCCCCGCCTCATGTTCTATTTCCTCTTGGAAACTATGGGTCCAATCAACGATTATTCAGTAAAGCAGCAGATCATAAAAAAATCGATGTTGAAGCAGGGAAACGTGAATGTACCCAATGTGGAAAAACCACTTTTCGATTATTCTGTATCTGCGGTGGACATACAGAGCCAATTGAAGATAGAATCGAAACATTCTCTATTAATATCAAAGATGAATTAAACGATGCGAAAAAACATCTTCAAATTCGAAATATACCCGATACTATTAAGGGAGTTCAAGGAACAATTTCAAAACATAAAACACCAGAACCTATTGAAAAAGGAATATTGCGTGCAAAACATGCTGTTAGCGTCTTTAAAGATGGTACAATCAGATTTGATATGACCGATGCACCTCTTACACATTTCAAACCACGCGAATTACATATTTCAATTGAAAAAATCAAAAGTCTAGGTTATTACCATGACTATCAAAACAAACCATTAGAATGTGAAGATCAAATATGTGAATTGAAAGTTCAAGATATTGTCGTCTCACAGGCCTGTGCTGAATATTTCATGAAAACCGCAAATTTTGTTGATGATTTACTTATACGTTATTATAAAATGAAGCCATTTTATTCATTAAAAAGAATTGAGGATTTAACTGGACATCTTGTCATTGGTCTAGCACCTCATACATCAGGAGGATCACTAGCTAGAATCATTGGTTTTACTAGTGCACAAGTCTGTTTTTCTCATCCATTTTATCATGCAGCGAAAAGAAGAAACTGTTTATCTCCAAATACTGATATCTTGATATCAAACTCTGAAAAACCTTTAATTAAAAATTTGGAAGAATTATATCAAAACAACATTTCAAATGAAATAGTTGTTGATGATTTTGGCACTAAACAGAAGAATATGCAAGGAATTTGTGCATATTCGTTAAATTCTATTAGTGGCAAATTTGAAGTTAAAGAAATAAAATCTATTATTAAATCAAAATCACCACGTCATTTAATAAAAGTTAAATTAAAATCAGGGCGAGAGTTCATTTCATCTCCGTATCATAGAGTTTTAGTATGGTCAAATAATAAAATCCAACGAAAAAAAACTCTCGAATTGGAAGAAAATGATAAGTTTTTCACGCCTCAAAAAATAGATTTAAAAAATAATGATGTAGAATATTTTGATTTACTTTCTGAGTTTTTACATTTTAAAGATAAAAACGATATTGTTGTCAGAGGAATTGATTCGTTAGTTAAAAAATGTATAAATGATTTGGGTGGACTAAGTTCTACTTCAAAAAAACTAAATATAAACAAGAAAACATTTTCTAATTATATTTATCGCGATAGCATCCCTATTCCCGTTTTATTTAAAATACTTGAACTATGCAATCTAAAAATTAATTCTATACCAAAAGAATGCAAACTTGGTGTAAAAAGAGATCATACTTGCATCCCAAGAATCATTAAAGTAAACAAGAAATTCATGAGATTACTTGGATATTATATCGCAGAAGGTCATGCCAGATTTACAAAAAAAAATTGTTATCAAATTGGTTTAGCATGTACTGAAAAAGAGATCTATGATGATATAGTCAGTTGTATCAAAGATGTGTTTTCCACTCATGTTTACTGCGGCAAACATGGAGTTTTTATTTCAAACAGGCTAGTGTATGATTTCTTTGTACATGTTTTAAATGTTGGAAGTAATGATAAGGATAAAAGGATCCCCTCAAGATTGATGTCATTACCAAAACACAAAATAAGAGAGTTGCTTAAAACATATTTCTCAGGAGGTGGATCTGTTGAAAAAAATAGATTGCATGTAACTTGTTCATCTGTTGATAAAGACCTATTGAAAGATATTGGTTTACAGTTACTTAGATTTGGAATATTTTATAGATTAAAAGAAGAAAGAGAGAAAAAAGTAGGTGGACTAGCAAAAAAATTCTATGATAAAAAGGGAGAAACTCCTGTTTTTGATTTATATTATATATCAATTCGTTCTACTTATGCAAAATTATTCTATGAAAAAATTGGTTTTTCATTGCAAAGGAAACAATTAATGCTTGAGTCTGTAATTTCAAAAGAAAGTAAACCAAGAATTGAATTATTTGGAAATTTTATTCTTGATGGCATCAAAGAAATATCTACAATACGATCAGATTTTAAACAGGTTTATGATTTAGAAGTCGATGATTTACATAACTTCTTGATAAATGATTTTGTCATCTCCAGTAATTGTGACGGTGATGAAGATGGTGGAATGCTCCTCATGGATGCATTACTTAATTTTTCTATTGAATATATCCCAGATAAACGTGGTGGAAAAATGGATTTACCATTGATTCTCACCACTCGTCTGGATCCTTCTGAGGTTGATAAAGAAGCTCATAACGTTGATTGTCTTTCCAGATATCCTCTTGATTTTTATCGCGCAACATTACATCATGAACATCCTAAGGATTGGGAGGACAAAATGGATGTTGTTGGATCTAGACTTGGTACACCATTACAGTATGAACAATTTGGTTTCACACATGATACCTTTGATATTTCACAAGGTCCTGTAATGTCTCGATATAAGACCTTAAAGACAATGATGGATAAGATGAATTCGCAGTTGAATCTTGCTGCAAAAATTCGGGCAGTGGATGAAGCGGATGTTGCCTATAAAGTGATTGAACGACATTTTCTCCCAGACATAATTGGTAATTTAAGGGCATTCAGCAAACAATCAGTTAGATGTCCAATATGTAATATCACTTATCGAAGAATTCCATTATCGGGTGTATGTAGAACATGTGGTGGAAAACTGATTTTAACGGTACATGAGAAATCAGTGAAGAAATATTTGGAGATTTCAAAGGAGATTGCTGATAGGTATAATATTCCATCTTATGCACGTCAAAGGATTAATCTAGTTGAAAAAAACATTGATTCATTGTTTTCTAGTGATAAAATTCGGAAAACCAAGTTGACTGATTTCCTTTAAATATAGTTTGAATAATTTTTAGGTTTTGAGGCATAATGTTCATATATATTGTTGTTTATGTATTGTTAAAATATCCTTAACGGAGTTGGCAAAAAAAAATGGTTGATCAATTCATTCGGCAAGTAAGTAAAAAAACCTGGTATAGATGGTCTTTTTATGTGAATATCATCCTCTTTTTCATTATTGCAATCTCATTATTCTTCTTGATTCTTGATTCATATGAAGCTGGAAAAATAGCTCAACGTGGTGGGGGTGACATGCTTTCACAGCAATGGCTTTATATAGGCCGTGATATTGCGTTTTTGTCGATATCATTTGCCTTAGTATTTTTCCAGTTCTTTAGGAATTTGCTGGTGATCATTAGACGTTCATTGTAAGAAATAGAAATTCTTGCGTAAATTATTGTATGGCGATAGATGTAGAATAGACCGGGGTGGTAGGCGTTCCCTGTAACCAGAAACCGCCTTTATGCTGGGGTTGAATCAATAGGGCGATGTAACGCGCATCTTGTGATCCAATCATTGACGATGAGACCTTGTCCTTTGGGATCGGGGGTGATGATCTCATATAACCGGAGGGTTATATGACCATCTTTGTTGCGGAAACCGGGTGAGGCACGGAAGTGAGCAACCTTACCGCAAACTACCGATGCTCATTGGGTTTACGGGGTTGAGAAAGTGGTTGGGCAGTCACTTGTATGAAACGTGCATCCACCTTGCGGTTTCTACATCCGCTAACATACAAAAAAAGGAAAAATTATTAGAATTTATTCTATTGAGGATTGAATGTTTCATTTGGGGGAATCATAAGAGATGGTCATATTATTGAAAGATAAAAGCCTGGTTTCATCATGGCAGATGTTTTTTGAGGAAAACTGTAAATCTGAGATTGAAACAGTTGCGCTTTCGTATCCAGAAAAAAGGAGTATTTTTGTTGATTATTGGGATATTGACCGGGCTGATGCAGAGATTGCTGAATTGTTAATCACTCAACCAGTAAAGGCCATGTTCAATGCAGAAGAGGCATTGAAACTGATTGATGTGTGCGTTGAACAGAACCTTTTGCTTCATTTTCGTGTAGTAAATCTTCCAGATCTCCATAAGATCATTATTCGGCATATTCGTTCGAATCATCTTGGAATGTTGAAAGCTGTGGAGGGTCTTGTGAAGAAACGAACAGAGGTTCGCCCTAAGTTGCAGCTTGCTGCATTTCAATGTAATAAATGTGGAGCGATTATGCAGATTGAACAGGATGAGGACATTTTAAAGGAACCCTCTGAGTGTTATGAGGATAAGGGTGGATGTGGCCGGGTTTCTAGCTTCAAGCTTTCTACTAATCTTTCAAAATTTATTGACTCTCAGAAGATTGAAATTCAGGAGAATCCAGAGGGGCTACGTGGTGGTGCACAACCTGAACGAATCAGCGTGTTCTTGGAGGATGATTTGGTTGGTGAGATTGCGCCAGGAGATCGAGTGATTGTTAATGGTTTGTTGCGCTCTTTGCAGCGTCGACGTGGTACGTTTCGTTTGACCTCATTTGATAAAGTTATTGATGCAAATAGTATTGAAAACCAACAGATGGCCTTTGAAGAGGTAGATATTTCTCCTGAAGATGAGGAAGAGATATTACAGGCTAGTAAAGATGAAAAGATTTATTTGAAAATCCGTGAAAGTATGGCCCCTACAATCTATGGTATGGAATTAGAAAAGGAGGCTTTGGTTCTTCAACTGTTTGGAGGACTTTCTAAAAAAATGCCAGATGGCACTTACATTCGTGGAGATATTCATTCTTTGTTTGTTGGAGATCCAGGTACTGCAAAATCTCAAATGTTAAATTATATGTCTAAGCTTGCCCCTCGTAGTATTTATGCATCTGGAAAAGCATCTTCGGCAGCAGGTCTTACAGCCGCTGCGGTACGTGATGAATTTGGTGAGGGTCAGTGGACTCTTGAAGCAGGGGCCTTGGTTCTTGCCGATATGGGTATAGCCTGTATTGATGAGATTGATAAAATGAGTGAGCAAGATAGATCTAGTCTCCATCAGGCAATGGAACAGCAAGAGATATCAATTGCAAAAGCAGGAATTAATGCAACTTTGAAATCTAGGTGTGCTGTGCTTGCTGCTGCAAATCCAAAGCTAGGTCGATTTGATGATTTTATGCCGATTTCAGAGCAGATTAATATGCCGCCTGCGTTGCTTTCTCGTTTTGATCTTATTTTTTCGATTCAGGATAAACCATCTAGGGAACGTGATACGAATCTTGCATCTCACATTTTGAATACTCATAAAGCAGGTGAAATGGTTGAAAATATAGAAAAGACAGAACATAGCACACATTCAAAAGAAGAATCTGACGAGTTATTGAAACCTGTTATCCCAACTTTTTCTCCTGAATTTTTACGTAAATATGTAGCATATGCAAAAAGGAATGTGTTTCCAGTGATGGAGAATGATGCAATGAGATTAATCAAGGAGTATTATGTTGATCTGAGGAATCAATCTGATGAATCGATTCCGTTTACTCCTCGTCAGCTGGAAGCGTTTGTAAGATTAACTGAGGCGAGTGCAAGGGTGCGTTTAAGTGATGTTGCAACAATTAAAGATGCGAAACGATCCATTCATATTATCAATGAGTATCTTAAAAGGGTGGGTATGGATAAGGAAACAGGCCGGTTTGATATTGACATTATTGCAACGGGAAGTAGTCATTCGCAACAACAACGGATGCGATCGATCCTTGATGTCATTAAACGAATTTGTGATGATTCAAAGGATGGTACTGCAGGTCGTAGTGAAATTATAACAGAAGCAGAGGCCATTGGTCTTCCATCAGAGAATGTATCCAGTGCTCTTGATAAAATGAAACGAAATGGTCAGATATATGAGCCAAGTCATGGAAAATATCGACTTACTAGCGATTAAAAAAAAAGAAAAAATGCTGTATTTTAATTGTTATTTAGATTTTTGGTGAGGAGAGTTTTCCAACAGCTTTTTTTGCTTGATCTCTGTTTTCTTCACCAATTTCATCAACAATGAAATCTAAAAATGTGTTTTTAATATTATTCCAATTCAGTGTTGTCACACCAAAATCATGACGTTTTTTCTTTGTAGCTTTATAAACACCTGGTGCCATATGACGAGTATCACTGTTGTCCATGTGCATTAGATAATTTGGTCGGAAAGCTTTTTTTTCTAGTAGATAGACCTCGAATTTTCTGTTAAAATATTTATATTCGGTGTCTCGGTCATGATAGCGATATTCTAATTCATAGTTTTTATTGATCGAAATTTTTCCATTATCCATTGTGCATCCCTCACACAATTTAGGTTAATAGTTTAGATATTAATAATCTTATTCATAAATAAATAAATAATAAAAAAAGAATAAAAAGAAAGCTAATTTTATTGATATTAGCTTTATTCAGAATAATAACTTGGTGGATTTGGTTCAGATTTCAATCCCTTTCTCTCACGAATCTGAGTGACTACATCACCCTGAAGATGTTTAGGCATCGGTTCAAAACCAAGGTTTTCTGTATTCCAAAGTACACGACCGCCTGTTGCACTACGAATAGATGATGCAAAACCAAACATATCTGACACTGGTGCTTTTGATTCAATATTGATACTATCTCCTTCTGTGATCATGTCTTTAACCTCTGCACGTCGTTGATTAAGTTCTCTGGATGCATCTCCCATGAGTTCTTGAGGGGTACTGATAAATACCTTTTGCATAGGTTCAAGAAGAACAGGGTCAGATGATGCGATTGCACCATAAATAGCGTTTCTTGCAGCAGGGATAACTTGTGCAGGACCACGATGAATTGCATCCTCGTGAAGTTTTGCATCAACAAGACGTACAAAAATACCTTGACAAGGTTCAGATGCGGTAGGTCCACTTTTCATTACAGCAGAGAATGCTTCCTCTAGCAGTGGCCTGGTTTCATGTAAATACTGAATACCTTTTGTGACATCTGCAAAGAGATTCATTCCCTGAACCGCAAAAACACCTTTTGCTTCTTCTTTGCTCATTCCCAGTTCCTGAAGGGTCTTTAAAACCTCGCTTTTATATTTCTTTACATTTTCAGGAATTTCATTGTCATGCAATGCTTTAATAATATTCTCTGGAAGAGGTTCTACTTCAATATAAAACCGGTTATGTTTATTAGGAGATTTCCCCTCAAACTTAGAAGGAGTTTTCTTAGAAACTGATTCCCGATATACAACTATGGGCTCAGAAGTTATAATCTCAAGTTTATGGTCATTTTTAATACGATATTCTGTGATTTCAAGATGTAACTCACCCATACCACTCATCAGGTTTTCGCCAGTTTCCTGGTTGATGTTAACTTGAATACTAGGATCTGCTTTTGAAATGGAACGTAAGACCTCAATAAGTTTTGGAAGATCTTTTGTGTGTTTTGCTTCAACAGCAACAGTTACAACCGGTTCAGAAACATGAACAATACGCTCAAAAGGTTCAGCATCAGGATCACTAGTTACCGTACTTCCTGCAATAGCATCCTTAATACCAGTTACTGCAACAATGTTTCCAGCAGAAACAAAATCAACAGCGATCCTGTCAATTGCAACCATAACATTAACTTGTTGCACACGATTTTTTCCAGGCATACCAGCAACATAGACTTCCTGACCACGTTCAATCTTTCCACTGTACATTCGACCAATAGCAATTTCACCAGCATGAGGGTCTAGAATAATTTTTGTAATCATAAGTGCAAGAGGACCATTTTCTTTACATTCAATCATGCTTTTACCAATTTCACTTTCTTTATCTCCTCGCCAGATATTAGGGATACGAAATTTCTGAGCCTCAGCAGGCGATGGAAGATGAGAAATAACCATATCAAGAATAACTTCATGAATTGGAATTTTTTTGGAAAGAGATTTTTGATCTTCTGCTGAAAGATAATCATAAATATCTTTAAAACTAAGCCCTGTTTTCTTCATATATGGGGCAGAAATTGCCCAATTATAATATGCAGAACCAAATGCGACAGTACCATCTTCTACTTTAACATCCCATTTACCTTTAAGATCTTCAGGGACTATCTTATTTAACAATTCATTATATTTATGAATAATTTTAATGAATCGTTGTTGCATTTCTTCTGGTGTTACCTTTAATTCATTGATTAAACGATCTACCTTGTTTACAAAAAGAACAGGTTTCACTTTTTCTTTTATTGCCTGACGAATAACAGTCTCTGTTTGAGGCATAGCCCCTTCAACTGCACAAACTACAACAATCGCTCCATCAACTGCACGCATAGCACGAGTTACGTCTCCACCAAAATCCACATGGCCTGGTGTATCTAAAAGGTTTATGAGATATTCTTTTCCTTCAAAGTTATGAACCATTGATGCCGATGCAGTATTGATGGTGATTCCACGGTCTTGTTCTTGACCTTCATAATCAAGAACAAGTTGTTTACCTGCTAGATCCTCACTCATCATTCCACATCCTGCCAGTAGATTATCTGAAAACGTGGTTTTACCATGATCAATGTGAGCTGCAATACCAATATTACGAATTCTACTAAGTTTATTCATTAAATTTTTTGCTTTCTCAATATTATCTTCTTTACGTCCCATACTATACACTCCAAATAATTTGATATTAATATTAATAAATCATTAAAGATGAAATTTTATCGAGCGGATTTTGCAACACGTTCCATCTCATTTTTCTTGGAAACAGCAAATGAATTAAGATCATTATCTGCAGCTTTCATGATTTCTTCTGCAAGACATTGTTCCATTCGCTTTTTATTTTTATGAGAAGTATTCACTGAACCCGTTGAAATATTACGAATTGCAATATCAAGTCTTCTTTGAGGTGAAGTATCCACTGCTTTTGGAACAAGAATACCACCAAATCTAAGACGAGTTGCCTCTTCTTTTGGTGCACCATTTTGAATAGCATTCACAAGAATTTGTAATGGATTCTTTTTTGTTTTTTTCTCAATAATATCAAAACTAGATCGGACAATTTTATATGCCTTTATTTTTTTTCCAGTATACTTCTGCGATCGCATAATATTATTAATCAATCGTTCAACAACAGGGATTTTAGATTTTGCAAACATTTTATTTGCAGAAACAGCCCCTAAATAGATGTTTTCTGTATCAAGATTAATATATCTTTCAAGCCCCTGATCTTCAACTTTTACTTCATCGGCATTATATTTTTTAAGCGATGGAAAAAAATTAACTGAACTTGTTTGTACTTTTTTATCGGCCATTTTTACCGCCTCATTGCTTTCTCAATCTTACCTTTTACCATTTGATGAAGGCAAATATCATTGACTTTAATCACTTTGAATCTAACACCAGGAATATCACCATAACTTCGCCCCATTCTTCCACCAATTCCTTCAACCATAACTTCATCATGTTCATCAATAAAACTAATTGCATTATCGCCCGGGGCAAATGCAGTAATCTGACGGCCATTTTTAATGAGCTGAACTTTTATACACTTTCGAATTGCAGAATTTGGTTGTTTTGCTTCAATACCTACTTTTTCTAATACAATTCCTCGTGCTTGAGCAGTTCCCTCAAGAGGATCTGACTTCTTTTTTAAGTGTAAAACTCGTTTTTTGTAATACCGGTCGCTCCATCGAAGTTTTTGCCGGTCATTGCTTAATTTTCGCGCTGCGTTTATTCCTTTTCCCATAGGTCATCTACTCGAAAAGAGTAAGCCAGTATACAAGTTTTCATATTTAAAAGCTATCTTCAAGAAAGGTTTTAATTTTTTTTGTAAATTTTCCTGAGATGTTGGCGTGATATTTTTAGTGATTAACTCAGACAGTTAAAAACCTATCTGAAGGAGGTAATTTGTTAGGTTGATTATTTGTATTGGGTAGTACGTAAATGTTAGTGGTTTTACATTTCAAGGATGTCAATCACATTTTGGTGGTTGTTGTCTAATGGGCGCAGATTTTTGTACAATAACAGACAATATCTTCATGAACAACGTGGGATGTGGCATATTATTATTATTGTCTTCACATAATAACATTATATCAAATAATATCATTATAAATAACACTGAAGGTGGAATTTTTGTTGGTGGTAATAACAATGTTATCCTGATAAATCAGATTAATGATAACGGTTTGTATGGAATAGAGATCGATGGTTAAAATAATTTGATTTATCATAATAATTTAATCGATAATTTCCGCAATACACATGATTGGGGAACCAATATTTGGCATAATTCATCATTAATGCAAGGTAATTATTATAGCGATTATACTGGAGTAGATGCTAATGAAGATGGTATTGGAGACATACCATATAATATCTCAGGTGGAAGCAATCAAGATTTGTATCCTTTAATGAATTCAATTACTTATGAAGATATCCTTCAAAATATCTTCGATCGTGGATTCCCTATTCGTCATGCTATAGATGGTAATTGGGCAGCAGCTCAGAGTTTTATCCCAACACTCGACACTTTAACAAAAACTGAAATATATCTTCGTAAGTTCGGCACACCTGAGTTTAATCTAACTGTTGAACTGCGAGAAGATGATCCTCAAGGAACATTAATTGATATACTAGTATTCACACCTGAACATACGTCAAGTAGTTGGACATGGTTACCATTAGATTTTACTGATACGACAGTAACACCTGGAACTGAATACTTCATTGTATGTCCTCCTGCTCTAAGTGGGGTAACAACATCTTTTGGCTATGAATGGGGCTATGCCTTAGGCAATCAGTATGATGAGGGTAGTTTCTGGTTTACTCGTGATGGAGGAGGTCTCTGGCGCGATTTACCTACGATGTATGAGTTTGTGTTTAGAACTTTTGGATATTTGTAGTTTTCATACATTCCTCCCTTTAATTATTCTTTTCACATTCATCAATTAAATTAAGTGATATTGACTCCTCTTTGTATATATTGCAAAATATGTATTTTTATTAAAATAGAATTTTTTAATATTTTTTTAATGATTACATATAGTTTTGTCAATTATAATTTTAAAGTCAAATGGATATCAATTTTAATTAATAATACGGTTATTGCCTACAACATATACGACAATTATAAATATTAGTTGATATCATAAATAATATATGGTATAGGTTTTAAGAAAATATCTCATGATTATTATGACCTCCATTATATCTTTCTTTTTCATATTTCTCCCTTCACCTACACCTGCCTCCTTTCTATAATAAACCGTTAAATCAGATCATTTAGAAATATTAAACTATGTGGAAAAAAGGATTCAGAAGCATTATTTAAATTAAATGAAATTAAAAAGGAACTGCTCAATAAATACTTGTATTTGCTGAAATTTCCAATGAATATATGTTTTTGGCATAGAAATAGATAAAGGATCTGACCAGGAACTTTCTGCATTAAAAATATCTCTTGCTTTTACACGAATTTCATAGTCTCCCTTATTGTCCCATGCATGAGTTATCTCTATAACTTGCCCTGAGCTTATTGGTCCAATCCACTCTGAGGTTGTTCCATCACCCCAATTAAATTGATAAAAAACATCATTTTCATCTGGATCTATTGTACTACTTGTGAAAGTATATTCAGTACCTGTTTCTCCTGAACTTATTCCATTGGGGGTGCTTGGAGTTTGTGGGGCATGGTTGTCAAACAAATTAGCTAAACCTGGATAATTTGGATCGTATCTTCTAATTTTAAATACATTTTTACTAACCATTGGTGGATCATCATTATAATATTCCCAGACAATCTCGTTATCTGGTGTCACTTCAAAAAAATACCCATGTTCCCCATGGCAAATTAATGTATTTCCATTTGGAAGTCGTTGTGTACCTGAAATATGAGATGCGAAAAAATCAGATGGAATATCTGCTATATATCTCCAAGTGAGAGAGTCCGGCTTGAATGCTTC
>Ga0164310_10000962_pt1 | contig 15956 bp, 12 predicted proteins | sample GuaBasSedimGuay1_FD_121795 | JGI IMG/M metagenome (GOLD analysis project Ga0164310, IMG submission 121795) | Subseafloor sediment microbial communities from Guaymas Basin, Gulf of California, Mexico - Guay1, Core 4569-9, 0-3 cm | ecosystem: Environmental > Aquatic > Marine > Hydrothermal vents... | reverse complement strand
GTCTTTCTTTGTAAATCTGGCTTTCGGATTCGTCGTGGGGATTTTCTACGCTTTGATGCTTGTGCCCATGCTGGCTTTCATGGGAAGCGCTTCAGGGATTGACACCGGTGATCTTGAACTCGGTGGTGCGGTGGCTGGAATAGTCATGATTATGATGCCGTTCGTGTTTGCGATGTTCGCCGCGGTGTTCAACACACTGCTGGGTCTTGTGATGGTGCCGGCGTATAACCTGATTGTGAAAATGACCGGTGGTCTTGAGTTCGAACTCAATTCACTATCTGTCAGACCAATGCCGGCTCCAACTCCCAAGCAACAAGCCACGCAACCATCTTTGAGCACATTGCCACCACCACCACCACCTGGAGCGCAGTCAGGCAGCGCTCCGCCGTTGTCACCACAACCCCCGACTTCACCGCCGGGCTTTCGCTCTGATGAGCCACCACAGTCGAGTCCTTCCGGCGATTAGGATACAACACAATGACGAGCAACCCAGTCAAGGTTCGCATAGCTCCGTCGCCGACCGGCTATCTGCATGTCGGTACAGCGCGTACGGCTATCTTTAATTACCTGTTTGCCAAACACAATGCAGGCGAGTTTGTAGTTCGCATTGAGGATACTGACCTCGAAAGATCAAAACCTGAACTGATAGACCCGATCCTGAGTGCCCTTAAGTGGTTGGGGCTGGAGTGGGACGGGGAGATAGTCTTCCAGTCGAAGCGTAGTGAGTTGTATGCGGACTACCTTCAGAAATTCATCCAGACCGGGCAAGCCTATTACTGTTTTTGCAGCCAGGAAGAGTTGAAAGCTGCTCGCGAAAAAGCAAAGGCCGAGAAGAAACCGCTCATGTACAACCGCAAATGCCTGGGGCTGTCGGCAGATGAAGTCCAGGCGAGAATCAAGGCGGGGGAGAAGCCGGTGGTGAGGGTGAAGATCCCCGACGGGGGAACATCATTTGACGATATGGTCTCCGGTCGCATCACGCGCCAGAACGAGGAAATCGAGGATTTTATCATTGCCCGGTCAGATGGCTCGGTGACGTACAATTTCGCGGTAGTCGTGGATGATCACGACATGGGTATCACTCATGTCATCAGGGGAAATGATCACGTCACGAACACATTCAAGCAGATTATTGTGTACGAAGCGTTCGGTTTTGATCTGCCGAGATTCGGCCATGTGCCGTTGATCCTTCGACCGGACAAGAAAAAGGTCTCCAAGCGACTCGGTGACAAGGATGTAAACGAGTACCAGGGTGAGGGCATACTGCCTGAAGCTATGGTCAACTATCTGTCGCTGTTGGGCTGGTCCCCGAAAACCGACAGGGATATTTACACTACCGAGGAACTGGTTACCATTTTCAACGACGCCAATTTCAATGCGTCCAACGCTGTATTCGATGAAGAGAAGCTGCTTGCATTCAACCAGGAACACATACAGAAGAAGTCTGACCATGATCTGGCAGTGATGGTGGCCCCTATGCTGGTGGAAGCCGATCTTACCACCAAGTACTGGCTGGAAACACGCTGGGAGTACCTGCGAAGTGTGATCCATTTGCTGAAGGGGCGGGCACAGCGAGTTTCCGATATCGTCACACGCGGCGCGTATTTTTTTTCTTTTGATTATGTCTACGATGAAAAGGCCGCCGCGAAGCATTTCAGTGAAGAATCAGCGGGGTATCTTGAAGAACTCGCTCAGCGCTTCGAAGCGTTGGGACAGTTTACCACGGATGCCCTGGAAGCGGAATTGAGCCGGTTGGCGGAAGAGAAAGACGTGAAGAAGGGTAAGATCATTCATCCCACACGCCTTGCCGTATCCGGCGGATCGGTTGGCCCCGGTCTGTTCGATTTGCTGGCAACGCTCGGGCAGTCGATTGTTGTTGAGAGAATGAGGAAAGCCGTTGACTACATCCGCAACAAGTCCTGACGCTCCAGTCGGCTTGTCTGACAGCGTAGAGCGGAAGTGGGAGTGACAATTGTTTTTTGTGTTGCCAAAGGAATATCGGGAAGCTTCACTTGAGGAACTCAGAGAACGTGTTGGTGCAGCCAAAGCAAAGCTGGGCCGCAGGTTGTGCATTCTTACTCATCATTACCAGCGGATGGAAGTGGTAGCGTTTGGCGATCATCTCGGTGACAGCTATGGTCTATCGAAGATTGCTGCGGTTCAGGAAGAAGCCGATATTATTATCTTCTGCGGTGTGCATTTCATGGCTGAGGCAGCCGATATCCTGACGGCAAGGCACCAGAAAGTCTACCTGTCAAACCCGTTAGCTGGCTGTCCCATGGCAGACATGGCGGACATGGCTGATGTCACACGAGCCTGGGACTCTCTGAAGAGATTTGGTGGCGAGAAAACCTTCATGCCGATTTCCTACATGAATACGGCGGCAGACCTCAAGGCATTCACCGGAAAATTCGGCGGACTGATATGTACATCGTCCAACGCCGACGCCGCCCTGCGATATGCATTCGAGCGGAAGGAAAAAGTGTTCTTCTGTCCGGACCGAAATCTGGGGCAGAATGCAGGCATTAAGATGGGACTGAAACCGCACGAGATGGCACTATGGGATTTTTCGAGGGAGCAGGGCGGTTTGACGGATGAAGAGATTGAGCGGGCGAAAATCATCGTGTGGAAAGGGCATTGTCACGTACACACGAACTTCACGGTGCAGCATGTCGATGCTATGAGAGAGAAGCACCCGAACGCTCAGATCATCGTCCACCCTGAGTGTATTCCGGAAGTTGTGGCGAAAGCCGATACTGCCGGATCAACCAGCCTGATTGTCAAATACTGTGCTGACGCGCCGTCAGGCTCAACGATTGCCATAGGCACCGAACTGAATCTCATAGATCGTCTGGCTCACGACCACCCGGACAAGACGATATTACCACTTTCCGAGGCAGTATGCCCGGTGTGTCCTAATATGTATCGCACGACACTCAATTGTCTGGCATACTGTGTGGAGAAATTCGCTGATATTGAACCAATTTCTGTAAGTGATGAACTCAGAAGTGATGTACATCTCTCTCTTCAGAGGATGCTCGAGGTTCAGTAGGTTTTGAGTCGCGGTCGCACAGTACCGCCGGTAGCAGGTTATCAGGAGTGAACTTTTCGGCAAAGAACAACGGTTTGGGGGCTGTGTTTGCGACTCATTTGTTTGTGGTTGCGGGGCTTCTTGTCTGTTCGTTCTTCCCTGATCTGCGTCTGTGGGGCGTGAGTTCTTACGCATACTTTGGGTGGTACGGCCGCCTGTTTCTGGTTGTAGTTGGGTTGGTGACACCTGCCGTAGTCTGGTGGTACTCCCGGTTGCCGCATGCTGAACGGGAGTCAGGGCCAACAAATGATAGGCTATATGCCATCGTCGCTGCACTGATTCTCTCTCTGTTTGTTTTGGCTTTTTACATTTTTCGGGCGCGAACACATTTCCTCGGTGACGGATATCTCGTGCTTGCCAAATTGCAGGAGGTCACTCATTTCGTACAGCCCTGGCAGGCCGGACCGTTTCTGGTTCAGCAATGGCTGTACCGTACGCTGGGGGAAATAACACCGGAAGGCGCACTGTTCGTGCTTCAGTTCTTATCAGTAGCTTGCGGTGCTGTTATACTCCTGGCAGTTGCCGCTTCCGCCCGGTTTCTGTTTTCATCGAATCGAGACAGGCTTGTTTTTCTTCTGGGAATGGGAAGTGGCGGATATATGCTGCTCTTTTTTGGTTATTTAGAAAACTATCCGCTGTTTGTTCTGTCCGTTGTGCTGTTTGTGCTCTGCGGTTTGCTTGCCCTGCGCGGTGTTATCGATTGGTGGGCAATAGGAATTCCATCCGTGCTGGCAGTATTGTTTCATCCGTTCGGGGTGGTGCTGCTTCCGGCTGCTATCTATGCCATGGCAAGCAGAACAGTTGTCGGTCGGTGGTTTGCGGCGAGGGGCAGCAAAATCAAGTGGATTGTCGGTAGTATCCTAGTGGTGGTGCCGGTTGTTGCGTTTGTCTACTTGTACATGACAAACTATGTGTTCCGGCTTGCCCTGGTCCCAGTGTTTCTGGATCGCTTCACCGTTGACGGCTACCACATGTTCTCATTTAAGCATATCGCGGACTACTGCAATCTGCTGCTGCAACTCCTGCCGGGTTTGCCGCTGTTGCTGGTGGCTGGGTTCTTTCTGCCCGTTCGTGAGATGTTTCGTCAGCCCATCTACAGGTTCCTTCTGCTTGCCGCAGTTCCGTGTTTGCTCGCCGCGTTTGTGATTGAACCAAAGCTCGGTATGCCGCGTGACTGGGACCTGTTATGTTTTGCCGGTGTACCTCTGGCTGCGTTGCTCTTCTTCGCATTGGCCGACAAACGAGCTGCTATCAGGCGTCTGGGACCAACCGGAGTTCTGGCAATAGCTCTGTGTGTGCTGTTATTGGTTCCTCGTGTGACCACACAGGTCTTGCCATCAAAAGCAATTGCGTTGTTTGATAACCTGTCCGATCTGGACAGGCACAGGAATCGGAGCGTGCAGGATGTCGTTTTCCTGCATTTTGAAAGACAGGGTGATACTGCGGAAGTCGAGCGACGTCGAGCCGCTTTTCGCGAGGAGTTCCCGGACGTTGCATGGGTTGAGCAGGGTATTGCCCTTGGCAAGCAAGGGGAAGCTGATTCTGCGGCTGTGCTCTACCGAAAGACGATAGAGTACAATCCGTCACACAGCGTTGCCTGGGCCAATCTGGGAGTATATTTCATCTACCTCGAACAGTATGACAGTGCTCTTACCTACATGAGAATCGCTAACGGGATCAATCCGTACAACTGGTCAACCTACAACAACCTGGGACTGGCATACTACGCCAACGGTGACACTGAGCGGGCAGAACGCCTGTGGCTGAAGGCTATAGAGATGAATCCGGATAATGTCAGGGCGCGCGACCATTTGGGCAAGCTGTATCAGGCTCAGGAGAGAGTCGAAGACTACCTAAACCTGCAGTTTGAGATATTCGAACTGGCTTCCGGTGACGATGCTCCGGTCAAGTATATTCAGATGCTTGGTGATTTGCACCTTAGTCGTGCCGATTACCATTCGGCTGCCGAGGCCTATCGACGGGCGCTTGAAAAGGGTCTTGATACCGCTTACGTCAGGCAGAAGCAGGCAGAACACCCGCAACTCCGGGTTATTGACTAGTCGTCTACTTTGATAGAGGGTGTCTCAGGTCTGCCTTTTCTCCGATTCAACAGATGGACGGCAATGCCGGCGGCAACCAGCAACACTGAAACAACCTGGTTGTAGGTGGGTTGCATTCCGAGAAAACTGAAAACCATCTCTTCTTCGTAGTAGCGGACATATTCGATAACGAAGCGGAGAATTGCCTCTGCTACAAATGTGATAGCTACCAATTGCCCTACGTACCGTCTTCTTCTTAGTAGAAAGTGCATCGTTATGAATAGTAGAAATCCGTAGGCGGAGCTGTACAGTTGAGCGGGATGCAACGGTTGCACCCCATACACCATAAACGGAATCGAACCAATTGGAAAACTGACACCCCAGGGTAGATCTGTCGGAGTGCCAAAACAGCAGCCATTTAAGAAACAGCCTATGCGACTGATGCCAATTCCCAGGCCCAGTGTAGGGGCGAAGTAGTCGAAGATATTGAGAACAGGAAGGTTCCTCCAGCGGCAATACAGCCACGATCCACCAATTGCCGCCAGTACGCCTCCGTACAGATTCAGTCCGGCGATTCCGAATCTTCCGGATTGAAACGGGTTGAAAATGGCTCCCAAATTTCCCGAGAAGTCAGGCCAGTGGAGGACTACATAGAAAAGACGGGCTCCAAGCACGCCCCCGATGATCATGATATAAGCGACAGTGAGGATTGGTTCGAAATCGACATTGTCGCGCCGAGCCATACGCTTCAGATAGAAAAGCCCAAATACAAACGAAAGGGCCAGCATTAGCCCCCAGGTTCGGATGGGGAACGGTCCAATCTGGATCAGGTCAGGCCACACGCTGCTCGCTCAACTTTCCGGAACTATCTAAGGTTGCCTTATCGTCAATACCACACTCATTATACTTCCACGCCAGCAGAACTGCAAGGATCCCTATCATTCCCCCGACAACAACATCTGAGATGTAGTGAAACCGTCCCCAGACGGTCCCGATGGCCAGACCTGTCACAAATGGCAGCAGGAACCAGCCAGCCTTACGGTAGTGTTTGAAACAGAACATCAGGATTACGATGGCGACACCCGTATGTGATGACGGCATGGCGCCGCCACGCACTGCTCCATTGTCAATTACATAATTCACTGCTTCTCTAAACACCGGTCCGTCAATAGTGTTGACATAGTCCAGGGCAAAATGCCAGCGCGGTCCTTCGACAGGGTACAGCGCAAACAACAAATACGATACAAAAAATGTCGTCAGACTCGCGGTCAGGAGAGGTCTAATCACATGATAGTCCTTTTTGAGGAAGACAGGTATGAGAAAACCCGGAAGCATCAGGTAGTAGCTGAAATAACACAGCGAGAGTAGCTCGTTGATCCAGACATTAAGGAGGTGGGTATCGATATACAGCGTGGGGTTGAACCCCAGGATCATCTTTTCGAAAGTGACCAGTTGCCAGTCGAAAAATCGGTCAAAATACAGGAACATCATGCCTTCTGTGCGCTGATAGAAGAACGTCGCCATCACGGCAGGGTAGAGCAATCTGAAGAAAGCATGTGTTCGCGATTTTGTATAATCGATATAGCGGATAATCAATACGGCCAGGGCAGCCATCGAAGAGTAGAAGAATATCTCATCGAGATACTCCCCGATTGGACGGCCAAACAGACCAATCAGAAGCAGTGTCAGCAGGCAGTAGCCTATCAGCACGCGGTCGAAGTGGTAAACTTCTGGCTTAGGTGTGCGGGCGACACGTTCAGCGCTCATCACGTTCCTTCTTGGAAGTGATGCCGTATCCTGCGATAGTCAGGACCAGTTCCCCCTTGACTGTGCGGTCTCTGATTTGTTCGAGGATCAGGCTCACGTCCCCACGGATATGCTGCTCAAATTTCTTGCTGATCTCTCGCGACAGACAGACCTGGCGATCTCCCAGTATTTCCAGTACATCCGCAAGAGTCTTGTGAATTCTGTGCGGAGATTCGTAGAGAACTATAGTATGCGAAAGCTCAACAAGCTGGGACAGCCTTCGTTTGCGAGCAACAGATTTGTTGGAAAGGAATCCTTCGAAGAAAAACCGGTCAGTCGGCAGGCCGGAAGCAGTCAGAGCCGGTATGATCGCCGAGGGGCCGGGCAGAGGAATCAACTCGATATTGTTATCAATTGCGGTCCGCACGACGCGATAAGCCGGGTCCGAAATTCCAGGCGATCCGGCGTCCGTGATGACTGCCACATCCTGACCCTTTTGGACGATATCCAGTAGCTGAGCGGCTCGTCTTGATTCGTTGAAATCGTGGTAACTGATCAGCCTTTTCTTCAATCCCAGCTTCTTGAGCAGGTTTCCGCTCTTGCGGGTGTCCTCGCAGGCCACAAGCTCGACTTGCGAAAGCACTTCCTCGGCTCGGTGCGTAATATCACCAAGATTCCCAATTGGTGTTGGTACCAGGTATATCTTTCCGGGTTTCGTCGTCATGACACTTTAACCGTTCATACGGTTGCAACTTCGAACTTGATGCACTGCCTTCATATCACTCTATGAAAGACAACAATACGACAGCAGATCGGCACCATCAAGACAATAATGGCTTACTTGACGAGAGAGTGTGACGTGTCTATATTGGTCAAACGAATTTGGTGGAGAGAAAAGCAATGGGTGTGAACAAGGCAATTCTGATAGGGCGTCTGGGCAAGGACCCGGAACTCCGATACACTCCTTCGGGACAGGCTGTGGCTTCGTTTTCGTTGGCTACTGGCCGGACATGGACCGGTTCGGATGGGCAGAAGAACGAAGCGACCACGTGGCACAATATCGTAGCCTGGGGTAAACAGGCTGAGACAATCAAGGAGTACCTTCGCAAGGGTCGAGAGGTGTTTATTGAAGGCCGTATTGACAACCGTTCGTACGAGAAGAAAGACGGTAGCGGCAAAGCGTACATTTCCGAGGTTGTTGTCGAGAGGTTCCAGTTTATCGGCGGGAGGGGAGATGCGGCTGAATCCTCCGGTTCCGCGCCACCTTCCGAGCCTCCTCCGGCAGGTGGTGCCGGTGGCGATGATGACGATCTGCCGTTCTAAAAACGTACAACATGTCTGAAAACAAGAGAGCCCCGCAAGCGGGGCTCTTCGTTGTCGTTTGGTCGGTGAGAACTCGCCTATCTGTCTGTGTCCTCGAGCTTTTTCACTCGTTTCAGCAGATCTGGGAGTCTTTTCAGAGAGACTTCAATCCTGCGTGCCAGCTTGATATCCTTCGCTGGAGAACCCAGCATCACACTCCCTGGGACCAGCGATTTGGTAACGCCGGACTGTGCGGCAATAGTAGAGTCATCACCGATCTCGATATGTCCGACAAGTCCCACCTGGCCTGCCAGTGTGACCCCGTCGCCGATCTTTGTAGAACCTGAGATTCCGACCTGGGAGACAATGATACAATGTCGGCCGATTTCGACATTGTGGGCGATTTGCACGAGGTTATCGATCTTTGTGCCCGATCCAATCTTAGTAGCCCCGATTGCTCCGCGATCAATGGTAGTATTAGCACCGATTTCAACATCATTGCCGATCTCGACCCAGCCAATCTGGCTTATCTTTTCTACTCCGGAATCAGACGGTGCATAGCCGAACCCATCCGATCCGACGACCACACCCGCATGCAAAATCACTCGATTGCCAACACTGCAGTTATCCAGAATACGTACGCCTGGGTAGAGGAGGCAGTCGTCTCCGATAGTCACATTTCTGCCGACATAAACGGATGACACAAGTTGGCTGTTCTTACCGACCTGAGCACTCTCTCTGATGTGACAAAAGGCTCCAACGCGTGCAGATGAGTCGATGTCTGAGTCGTGCGAAGTTACGCTGGAGGGATTAATACCGGGTTCAATAAGCGGTGTGTTAGGGTACAGTAGTGCTACCACACGAGCAAAGGCAAGGTATGGGTTGACATGTCTGATGACAGGTTTGTGCGGACATGGTGTGTCCGGATCCAGAATAAGCGCCCCCGCCTGTGTGGACTCTACGTACGTGGCATACTTGATGTTAGCAACGAAACTCAGATCGTGGGGGCCGGCTGATTCAATGGGCGCGATATCATTGATGATCGTTTGGCCATCACCCTCAACCGAACCTCCGATGACCTCGGCGAGTTCGGTTAGAGTGAACGGTCTGTCAGTCTTCGATCTTCTCAAGCTGTTCAAGTACCTTGTCGGTTATGTCAAAAGACTCCTTGATGTATCCCAGGCCTGATTGCATTGTGAAGACTACATCAAAGTCATTGTCAATCGCCACTGCTTCAATCGCCTTGTTGACTTTTTCCAGCAGTGGTCCGATCAACTCCATCTGTTTCTGTTCCGCCAGACCTCCCGGCGAGTATACGGCACGCGTTACATAGTCAAGTGAGTCGCTCTTTGAACGAATGGCTCCCTCGCGTTCCAGTTTCTTTTCCTCGGACAGGATGAGCTTCTGTCTTTCGTATTCTTCGATGAGTTCCTGCAACTCAACCTGAATGGCTTCCGCCTGCTCATCCCATGCACTGCGTTCGAGTTCCCATTGTTCCTGTGCCCGCTCCCATTCTTTGAAATCCGTTTTGATGCGTTCATCGTCAATGAAGCCGATTTTGATCGCCTGGGCTTGAGCTACGGAGGTCAGTATCATCACCGCCAGGAAGCTTGCACTCAGCAATAATGCAATTTTACCGGTCGTTCGCATTTGTTTTCTCCTCTATGTTCTGATCTTAGTCTCTATTTGAATGTGGTTCCGATCTGGAAGTGTGGTTTCCAGCCCTTCTCTTCCCCGCTAGGCGGGTCATCGAGCGGATAGGCAAAATCAAACCCGATTGTTCCAATTCCTGGTACCAGGATTCGGAATCCTACTCCAACACCTTTGTACAGGTCAGAGAACGGTCTGATATCATCTGCGTGCAGCCATGAATTGCCGGCGTCGAGGAAAAGCAGTCCGTATATCTGTTGTTCCGAGATCGGTATCTGCAACTCGGCATTGAACACCAGCATATACTTGCCACGAACCCGAGATTTGAAGGGTTGAGATGTCAAAATGGAATCAGGTTCGTCCGTCCCGACAACCAACGAATCCGGATTGTCGAAGTAGTAGAAGATAGTGTCGGCTCCGGTTACCAGCGAATCAGGTGTCAGGGAGCCATCGTCGTAGCCACGGATTGTGCCATCGAAAGCTGTGCCGCCGGGGTTGAAGCGGTCCGAAACCAGAATGCGATTATCTCTGGGGTCATTGGAGGCTGCCCGTATCGCACCGTACTGAACACGAGCGGCAAGAGCGATATTGCCAATGATCGGGATGAACTTGGCTGCTGAAAACCTGTGCCGTTGATACTCCCAGAATCCGCCAAACAATCCTCCCGTGTTCTCAAAGGTATATGATATCTGTGACCCCTTAGTTGCGAATTCAGGAAGGTTGCGGGAGTCACGAGCAATCGTGAGGGAGAGTTTTGAGGCAGTGTGCCATTCCTCGTTGTAGGCTACGATTGTTCCTGGCAGTGGCTCGCCCACAAACAGGGAATCCTTAGACTTATGCACTATTTGGAGGGTTGTATCACCAGCGTCGTCTACATATTCCTCGATTTCGGTCCACCTGAAGAGGTGGTTCGTACTGGCCGAGTTCCTTGTTTCAAACCCTTCGTCATAGTCATGGAAGCGATTGCGTTCCAGGCGATACGATGCATAGGCACGGAAATAGTTATCCGGCCAGCGCAGGCGTCGACCAAACCGGATAGAGCCACCCTGTCGGGCTTCGGTGTAGTCGTCGAACCAGCGCCTGTTCAGTATGAACAAATCGGCGCCGAACAAAGTGGGGCGTCCAAAGAACCACGGTTCGGTGAATGAGATAGAGAACGAGTTACGCCGCTTGCCGAAGTCTGTATTGAAAGACAGGTTCTGTCCATTCCCCCTGAAGTTGGGGATACCCATTCCAAAGGAGCCAACCAGTTTGTCCTGGCTGTTATACCCAGCTCCAGCCGAAACCTGACCGGTCTGTTTTTCCTCGACTTTGAACTCTATGTCAACGTCACCGTTTGGCAGGTCAATAGGCACCGGTTCGACGTTTGCGAAGAAATTTAGCGCCATGACTTCGCGGATCGAGCGGATAAGGAGAGATCGGTTGAACACCTGGCCCGGTCTGACCGGCATCTCACGCCGGATAACCTTCTCCTTAGTCTTGGTGTTGCCGATGATTCGGACGAGGTTGATGTGTGACGGCAGGCCTTCTGTGATGGTATAGGTGATATCGATTAGTGAATCAGCACGCGTTTTCTTCTCGTCGAGAACACGGATGTGCAGGTGACCGATATCCTGATAAGCAGTATATATCTCATAGACAGACTCGTTGTACTTCTCGGTGTTGAAAGTTCCTCCCTGTTTGTACTTCAGGGTTCTCGTCAGGGTCTCCTCCGAGTGAACTTCAGCGCCTACAAACTTCGTCTCACCAAAGTAGTATTTTGGTCCCTCATATACATCAAGGTAAACCGTCATCCTGTTTGTCGCAGAATCAATGACAGTCGAGTCCGAGATAAGGAAAGCGTCCACGTATCCTTTCTTGTGGTATTCCCCGATCACTTTGTCGAGATCTTCCTGATACTTGTCCTGGGCAAAGTTCGAACTTTTCAGGAATCCCCGCTTGCGGTTACGCATCTTCTTGATCAGATCGTTGGCTTTGACACGAACATTGCCCGTGAGAACGACTCGCTCAACTTTGACTTTGGAGTTCTCGGTGATCTTGTATTTGAGGCTGGCTTCCGTGGAATCGCTATTATATGTCAGCTCCGAACTAACCTCAGCCTGGAAATAGCCCTTCTTGGCGTAGGCATCCCGGACGGTCTGTGCAGTTTTATGGATCAGGAAAGGGGAGATGTAGCCCCCAACACCGAGTCCGATTTCCTCTTTGAGATTTTTCGATTTAATTTTCTTGTTACCGGTAAACTCCAGGCCCGTAAGCTTTGGCAATTCCTTAACAATGATGTAGACTTTGAGTCCCCCTGAGATTTCTTCGGCTTCCAGATGAACATCCGAAAAAATACCCAGGCCGTACAATCGACGGATTGTATTCTGAATGATCGTTGGTGTGAGTGGGGAACCTTTCGCAATAGACGAAACACCAAGGATCAATGACGTCGTACTGATGCGGTTACCCGAAACCTCAACATCCACAACAGCACGGTCGTTTTGAGCTGTGACTGTGTTGACTCCAATCAGAACCAGCACAACGGTGATTAGAGCTATCCTTGCTCCAGTAATCATCTGAATCGCTTGCTGAGACCAGCTTTAGGGGGTCACGATCTTGTTGATCTTGATTTCGGTGATATTCTGTCGATGTCCACGTATGCGACGATACTTAGTGCGACGCTTGAACTTATAGACCAGAACCGTATCATCCAACCCGGCCGAGAGGACTTCGGCTTCGATCTTAGCCCCTTCGATAGTTGGAGTTCCTATCAGAGTAGTATCATCCTTCTTCACAAGGAGGATATCAGAGATATCGATCTTTTCGCCTGCCGATCCAACCTTGCTCGGGACTGTAATTGTAGCACCTTCTTCGGCGTTGAACTGGTGCCCCGATATTTCAAAAACGGCGTACATGGTGATCCTTTCAAGACTTCAGAACTTGTTAGTCAGTTTAGAGTTAGGTCAAACATACTACGCTTTTCCGGCCTCAAGTCAAGCTCAATTTTCTCTTTCATCTCCCAGCTTTCGCTTTTCTCTGCAACAGTTAAACTATTTTAATGACACCGGGTTCCACGACAGTATTCCAAATAATGAGATTGTCGCCAACGTTTGATTGGCTATATTAGCCGATCTAAGGAAGTCAGTTTTGTCAATGTCACCAGAATTCAGAGCCAGTGCCGAACAGGGCGATGCCGTGTTTGAGTTGCATGCCCCTTTTTCTCCGAAGGGTGACCAGCCTCAGGCAATCGAAGAGCTGGTAGCCGGTTTGAGGACCGGCTCAAAACATCAAACATTACTAGGGGTTACGGGCTCAGGCAAGACTTATACTATTGCCAATGTTATCGCCCAATACGGCAAACCCACACTGGTAATGTCTCACAATAAGACACTGGCGGCTCAGTTGTATGGTGAACTCAGGGCGTTCTTTCCCCGAAACGCTGTCGAGTTCTTTATCAGTTACTATGACTACTACCAGCCCGAGGCATACATTCCGACCACGGACACATTTATAGAGAAAGACACCCAGCTCAACGAGGATATCGATCGTCTCCGTCTGAGGGCTACGGCTTCACTTCTGGAACGAAGAGATGTCATCATTGTAGCTTCGGTCTCTTGTATCTACGGTATAGGTTCTCCGGAAGAATACAAGCGGCAGATGCTGCTTCTCGAGACCGGGATGGAAGCGGATCGAGATGAAATCATTCGCAGTCTGATTCGTATGCACTACAACCGCAATGAAATCGATTTCAAGCGGGGCAATTTCCGAGTACGGGGCGATACGATAGAGTTGATATTGGCCTATCACGAGTCTGCCCTCCGGTTTGAGTTTTTCGGCGATGAACTTGAGAAGATCACCGAAGTAGACCCGTTGACCGGTGAGGTCCTGGGCGAACGCCAACGGGTTGCAATATACCCGGCCAAGCATTTTGTGACCTCTCGCGAGTCACTCGACAGATCAATTGCGGATATCAAGAAAGAACTGGCCATGAGGTTGGAGGAGTTCCGTCGTGAGGACAAGCTCCTTGAAGCTCAGCGAATCGAGATGCGGACCAAGTATGATCTGGAGATGCTCAAGGAGGTTGGCTACTGCAGCGGTATTGAGAACTACTCGCGGTATCTCACCGGCCGACAGGAAGGGGAGAGGCCAAAGGCACTGATTGATTTCTTCGAAGACGATTTTCTGACGATCATTGACGAGTCTCACCAGTCTATTCCGCAGATTAGGGGCATGTTTGCCGGGGATCGCAGCAGGAAGGAAACACTGGTAGCACACGGGTTTCGGCTTCCTTCAGCACTGGACAATCGACCGCTTTTCTTTGAAGAGTTTGAATCGCTCCAGAAGAACATTATATATGTTTCCGCTACACCGGCGGACCACGAGTTGGAGAGATGCGGTGGCGTGATAGTGGAGCAGGTTATTCGTCCAACCGGGTTGCTCGATCCCAGGATCACCGTGAAACCACTTGAAAGCCAGGTTGATGATCTTCTCGAACAGGTCAAACTCCGGCAGGTCCGCGGTGAGCGCGTTCTGGTGACCACACTCACAAAACGGATGAGCGAGGACCTGACGGACTACCTGGACAAAGCCGGTATCCGCGTACGGTACCTGCACAGCGAGGTCAAGACCATAGATCGCACTGAGATCATTCGTGACTTGCGCCTGCACATGTTTGACGTTCTGGTCGGTGTGAATCTGCTAAGAGAGGGGCTCGATCTGCCGGAAGTGTCACTGGTAGCGATTCTGGACGCTGACAAGGAAGGCTTTCTGCGGTCCGAGAGATCGTTGATCCAGACAGCCGGCCGGGCAGCCCGTAACAAGAATGGTGAGGTCATTTTCTACGCCGACAAAATTACGGACTCTATGCGCAAGGCTATAAAAGAGACCGACCGGCGTCGAGCTAAGCAGTTGGCGTACAATGAAAAATACGGCATCAATCCGGAGACTATTCTCAAAACACGTGATGAAATCCTTCGCTCAACGGCGTTTGCCGACAGCAAGACAGAGCCAGAGAAGGTCTTTGAGAAGCCAAGTCATTTCGAGATGATGTCCTATGAAGATCGATTGGCTTTCATGCTGCAGGCGATGAAAAAGGCCGCCGAGAATCTCGATTTTGAGACTGCAATTATGATCCGGGACGAGGTCGAGACGTTGGAGAAGACTGTGAAAAAAGTTAAAACAAAACGGCGTCCCTGAGAGTTATAATGATGAGAGTTTGGATATGAAGTTATCAAAGTCACATAGTTATTCTGTCCTGGCTTGCATGGTCGCGGCGGCGTTGCTGCTACTCTACGGGTGTGGAGAAAAAGATGTCCCGATTATCGTGGACGAGGAAGAGATTCTGCGGTGCCTTTCCGGGAGGACGGAGTGTCGTGAACTTTTTCGAACGACTGACCTGATAAACCAGAACCCGTATCCTGTCCCGTTTGATGACGCCATCTATTCTGATGTTGTTATTGGGCATACGAGATCAACAGAAGTCTACCTCGTCCCGTTGAGGGTTCTCAAGTGTGACACCCTGGGTTCGTGTGACACCGTCCCAAATGATCCCGACAAGATATTTGCCGACTATGGGTATCTGGGAAGACTTCGAGAGAGTTTGGTACGCGTTTCAGACGATTTCGAAATCCAGACAACAAAACAATATGCAGATTCTGTCGTAGTGGATACGAGTTTCCGTGAGGTTGTTCGCTACGGGTTCTTTTTGAAAATCGGAACTGACGGGCATGACTATGCAGGCTGGTCTATTTGGGGATACAGTGGGATTGGAGACGATTTTCTTCCGGCGTCTATCAGGGTCAGGCGTTGGGACAATAGTACTTTCCGTGGGGATTTTTCGCTTTACACGGAATTACCACGAACGACTTCTCAGACGATTCCCCAAATCTCGTTTGTTCGTCTTTCTGATATCGACACGGTTGTTGTGGCAAGTCGAGTGACGGCACGCGTTGAGTGGTCCGATCCCGATCCACCACCGAACTATTTCGTGCTCATGTCCGATTTCGACAATGACGGTGCATTCATGCGTCCTCTTGTGAGAGATATTTCTGACGGTCTTGACAGTTTGTCCTACAAAACACGCTCAAATAACCCCCTTCACTACAACCTGATCTTCATGCAGGCTTTCTACCGTGATAGCTCTGATT
>Ga0164310_10000961_pt1 | contig 15962 bp, 17 predicted proteins | sample GuaBasSedimGuay1_FD_121795 | JGI IMG/M metagenome (GOLD analysis project Ga0164310, IMG submission 121795) | Subseafloor sediment microbial communities from Guaymas Basin, Gulf of California, Mexico - Guay1, Core 4569-9, 0-3 cm | ecosystem: Environmental > Aquatic > Marine > Hydrothermal vents... | reverse complement strand
TTAATACACACTGGTAGGGAAAACAAACCAGTAGAAACAGCCTCGAGAGGAAAATCTCTGATAATCTCCACGGGTTTTATATTCAATGCTCTGGATATCTTGTTTACATCCAGTTTAACTTTTTTAAATACTGGTTTTTTCTGTTTCATCATAACCCTTTCAATATTTTCTCCACTATGGTAGATCTTTATTTCTAACACACCTGCTTTTGTCTCCTGTTTAACCACTGTTTTTTTATCCTTTCTACTAATATAACCTTTCTCTCCTAGTGTGAAAAATGATGCTATGGTTGCATGACCACATAGGTCAACCTCTCCAGAGGGGCTAAAAAATCTAACCTTAAAATAATTCTCCTTATCTGATTGCATGATAAAAGCTGTTTCAGAACAAGACATCTCTCTTGCAATGTTTTGCATTTCCTCGTCAGTGAGACCAATGTTGTCTAAGACAACTCCAGCAGGGTTACCTGAAAATAGTTTATCAGTGAAAGCATTTACCCTATAGCATTCTAACCAAGTCTTTTCATATTTTGAAATTCCACTCATCTCGACCATACCTCTCCTGTATCAGTTTTTCTATTAGTTTTTTTTCATACTTTGTAAAATCATTTTTTTCTAATCTAGCACCAAAGGTTTTGCTAAACTCATCTGCTAAGGCCTTTTTAATCTCATCCATAAGAGGCAATTCACCCTTGCTCTCTATTTCCAAGGTTGAAACTGGTTTATGTTTTTTCAAAACCTCCCTCATAACATCTAAATTGGTTGAGACCAGTATTGTACCATGTATTAAAACGGAGTCCCCCTTTCTAACCTGAGCGGAGCCTGAAATCTTTTTACCATTTACCAGTATGTCATTTGGTGTTTTGTATTCTGCATTGATATGAAATCTTTGGAGAGCACATATTATGGATGAGCAGGTTTTTTGAAATATTTTCAAAGGATCATATGTTTCCAATCCTGGGGAGAAGGTTATACTATATATTAGACATCCCTCATCTGTATATATTGTCCCCCCTCCGCTTTTTCTTCTCACTACTTTAACACCATATTTTTCGCATTTCTTTATGTTCACGTCTTTTTCTATTTTTTTTGTTCTACCAACAGAGACACCCGCTGGTTTTCTCCGGTAGAAATGTATTGTTGGTGGTATAATGTTTTTTCTAAAAGCTTCTAATATGGCCTCATCTGCAGCTGTGACATAATACGGATGTGCGAGGTCTGTATCTATTAGCCTCCAAATCATCGAAAAACCTCAATATTCAAATAAAAGTTTATAGATTAAATGTTTCTAAAAAAATATTTTTTGGTGAGGAGCAATGGAGTTGAAAGAGGTTATAATGCGAAGATGCAGTGTTAGATCTTTTAAAGAGACAGATTTCCCATTAGAAATTGTAACTGAGATATTAGAATATGCAAATATGGCTCCATCTGCTGGGAATCTACAAGCGAGGGATTTTATTGTTGTGACAGATGATGAGATAAAATATGAGCTTGCATCAGCTGCGTTTGGGCAGATGTTCATTGTAGAGGCACCAGTTGTAGTAGTAGCATGTGCAAATCTAAAACGTATAGCACCTTATGGGAAAAGAGGAGAGGATTTATATTGTTTACAGGATGCCACTGCAGCAATAGAACATATACTCTTGATGGCCACAGATTTTGGACTGGGATCCTGCTGGGTTGGAGCTTTTAATGAAAATAAAGTTTCAGAAATACTGAATCTACCCTCCTATATAAGACCAGTTGCTATAATCCCATTGGGCTACAGTGACGAAAAAGAATCAGAGTCCTCAAGGATGGATATCAAGGAGTTGATACACTATAACAAGTGGTAAAAAATGAGGCTTAGGATATACAGATAAAAAAATCGATTTGGACATTATAAACCTTTTGAGGGATTTTTTACAATAGGGCATAAGAGGGGGGATCATGGATGTAACCATAGAGGAGGATGAGCTGAGGATTTCACAAAACACTTTTAACCTACTAAGAAACCAGTTTAATGTATCCTTACTTCACAGCATCTTCTCAAGATGGGGCATAAAGAAGATTTAGCTAGGCAAAAATCATTCGATTTTTGTTCTATAATATTTATAAATATAGTTTTACAAAATATTTTGTGTAGTGGTAGGTGATAGTCTAAGATGAAAACTAGTATAATATTATGCGGGTATATAATAACAATATTATTATTCTCACTACTAACTGGTGTAATAATTGATGCTAAGAGTTTAAAATTGGTGCCAAACAATGGGAATTTTGACATAAGATTCACAAATGATACTGGAAAGGGTTTTTTAGATGGTGTTAAAAAATTTATAAATAACATCGTGAACAACAATGTTGAGGTTAATGATGAGATTGAAACTACATTGAATGATTTAAGGGATAAGCTCATTGACAAAACTGGTTTTAAGAGAGGCTTGGTTGTGACAACTGTTGATGAGGTTGAAGAAGGACAAAACTTTTCGGTAATGGTTACGGATTACTCTGGTGAACCTGTGAAAGATGCCAAAGTTTCTCTCGTTGGTATTCTTACCTTTAGTGGGGCATATGAGACAAACGAAAGCGGCATGGTACAAATTACTGCGCCAAATGTAACCTCTTCTGAGGAAACCATTATGATACTAGCGGAGAAGATACTCTACATACCTGGTTTTAAGACTGTAAGAATCCTTGATGTGGATAAAACCTTGACTATAGATGTTAGAAGTGGAATAAATGCAGGGGAACAATTTGAAGTGTTTGTGAAAACAGCTGATGGGAAACCTATAGAGAATGCAACAGTTGAATTCGATGGTAAAAACCTTTCCACTGATGAAAATGGTAGTGTTATATTCACAGCTCCTTTGATTACAAATGATAGATATTATGAGATAACAGCTGAGAAAAACGGTTATAGTAGCGCTAAGGTAGATATAACCGTGTTTGGCAAAGAAACCAGTTTTCTTTCACTGATAATTGGAAACTGGATACTTATAAGTGTTATAATCGCTATTGGCACTATCGCCTTGTTTGCTGTATGGTGGTACAGGCAATACTAAAAAAAACACAAAAGCTGTTTTTATTCTACAAGGTTTAAACCTAGTTTTCTTGCATATTCTACCGCCTCGTTGAATTCCTCAGGTTCTAATGTCGTGGAGATGTCATCATATTTGTGTGCTCTGAACTCTGGTCTGTACTGTGGCATTATGTTCACAATTGCATATGGAGTGTTTTCCTTTATCCATTCTAACACTGGTTTTGTACAGCATTCTACATGGTTTGGTAGAACAAGATGTCTGATTATCATCTCACCCTGCATGTATGCTATCTTATGGTTTCTCCTGACAACTTTCATATAGTTATCAACTAGGGAGAGACGTTTTGCACACTCATCTCTACCATATTTAAAATCTGTTAGATAAAGATCGATCACACCATTTAACAGTTTCATGGTTTCAACTGAGCAGTACATGTTGGAGTTCCAGATCTGAGGAATGTTCACATCACAAAGTTTTAGCACCCTTAGTATATATGGCAGATTTGGTATGGGGTCACCACCTACCCAGTTCACATTTTTTGCGCCACTCTCAAACCGATGTTTTATCATTTCAGCAAGTCTCTCTGGTTGGATATACATTCCTGCTTTTGGGTTTTGACTGATATCCCAGTTTTGACAAAACACACAATGAAATGGGCAGCCGCTAAAAAACACTGTGTAAGATGGTATAAGCATGTATTCCTCCCCAATATGAAGAAACTCAGATGCAACCCTGCTCTCTCTCACTCCACAGTTTCCTATTTTTTCTCTTCTATCCACTTGACATCTTCTCTCGCAAAAAATGCAACTTTGGAAAATCCTACTAGCAATTTCTATTTTCAAATCAAAAAGAGACAACCTCGGCGGTTTTTCTTCAACCCTCATTTCTTCAACAGCATTATCATGTTTAACCCATAGCTCATCCAAGGTATCATTATACTCAAAATCAACAGGTACATGTTTACAGAGAACATATTTTGCAATATTATTACCCTCTAGAATATCATAATAACGTGGTAGGAACATTCTCATTTTTACTAGAAGATAGTAAAGTCTTAAACTGGTTTTATATGTTTTCTAAATCTATCGTCATACCATCACTGGCAGCAACAACCTTTACACCCAGTTTTTTAGACAATGATTTAGCTAACTCCCATGGTTTCTCCCTTAGCATAGTCATGCCGAAATGCGTGAGCACTGTTAGCCTAGGTTTGTTTTTCCTAATAATCCTTTCTGCATCAGCGAGGCATAAGTGATCAAGGTTTTTCATCGGTTTAAAACGAACCACGTTTATAATCACTATATCACCTGTGTAAAATCTTTCTAAACCGTTGAAATATCTCGTGTCAGAGATCAGAGAGAGGATGTTTTCACCAGTTTTGTTTTTAAAATTCAACCCATAGGTTTCAACACCATGTACATGTTTCACAGGTGTCTCAAAAACAACGTTTCTAACGTGGTAATTTTCTTTTTCATGAAGCACCTTCACATTGCTCACCATGTTTCTAACATACTTCAACACTACAGGGTCATTCCCTTCTAAGGCATCTCTTGGCGCATAAAGCTCACCTTTTCTCTTAAAGCCACCATTGGTCATGGCTTCAACCATAATGTTTACATCATTTGAATGATCTAGGTGGCGATGTGTTAGAATAATTGCATCCAAATCCATTGGGTCAAGCCTGGGTTTACTAGAGTTACATTTTACCAGACAGCCTGGGCCAGGATCTACCAGGATGTTTGTCTCATCTATGTTAACCCATAATCCACCAGATGCTCTCAACTGTTTCATGACTACGAAACGGGCACCAGCTGTTCCGAGAAACTTAATCCATGACATAAAACTATTATAACCTCATAACCAATTAATTGTTAACCCCTCCAGGGGTATTATTATTTTTCCCTCCATGTCACCAACCTCTGTGGTTTTATACTCCAGAAATAGCTTCCCAGTTAGGGCGCACAAGTAGGCGTCAAGTTCATGCCTGTTTTTAACCTCAACCTTTAAGATCCTTGACATTTTAACATAACTTTTATCGTATATACCAAGTATTTTTGCAGTTGCTGTTGGGAAAACCTCAATGATTTTATATCTCATATTCTCAAGTTTTTTAGAAAGAGTATACGCTCTTATAGATAAACATCTCATGCTTTTCATGGTTGGTGGCATAGCACCATATTTTTTGAGCAATTTATCAGCCATTCTCATCTTTGGTATACCATTTTTCATAAGTGGAGCATCTACTGCTACAATGGTTTCAACAGGAGGGTAAAAGAAAATCTCCTTCAATATCTCCTCATCAGAATACAAGGTTTTTAAACACATAACCTCCTTATTTTTTTCAACTAAAACACAAAAACCAGTTGGGTTGCATGTTTTGCCTGCCAGATCTATACCAATGGAAAACATGTCTGATTTTAAAGAAAATATTTTCATCATGTAAAACATTTTTCAATACTAAAATATGTTTGATTTCTTTGAAGAAGTATACAAGCTCACTCGTCAGATACCAAAGGGTAGAATCTCCACATATGGTGCTATAGCAAAAGCCCTTGGAGACCCGGTAGCAGCGAGAGCTGTTGGTGTAGCATTGAACCTAAACCCTAATCCAGATTACACTCCATGTTACAAGATTGTAAACTCAGATGGAACACTTGGAGGATTTGGCTTAGGAATAGAAGAAAAAATAAGGAGACTAAAAAAAGATGGCATCCTAGTCACAGGAGGTAAGATATTAAACTTTGAAAAAATATTATTCGATGATTTCAAAACGAATTATCCTCTTAAAATATTGAGAAGAGAACAAATCAGGTTAAGTAAAAAAATTTTTTTAGAAGATGCTACGGATGATGTTAAAACTGTGGCAGGTGTTGACATCGCGTATTCAAAGAAAAACAGCAGAGACGCATGTGGAGCCTTTGTAACAATTAACATAGACGATAGTAAGATTATAGAGCAGGGTTTCATCAGGATGAACACTAATTTCCCATACATTCCAACCTATTTGACATATAGAGAGCTTCCGATAATAAAAAAATTGTTTAAACATATGGAGAACAAACCAGATGTTATCATGATAGATGGAAATGGTATACTTCACCCATATGGTATTGGTATAGCCTCCCATGCAGGGTTAACACTGGGTATTCCAGCAATAGGAGTAGCAAAAGGTCTCTTATATGGTATAGAAACCACTGAGAGACTCGCCAACAACACCAATAAGATTACCGATGACAATGGAAAAATGATTGGTTTCTCATTAAGGGTGAATGAAAAGGTTAAACCAGTATTTGTATCCCCAGGTTACAAGATATCGTTTGATAAAACATTAGAAGTTGTCAAAAGACTGCAGAAGTATAGGATACCAGAGCCTATTAGGCAAGCTCATATACTAGCAAAGAAACAAATGAAATCAACATTATAAAGGCTCAAAATCTTTTGTTCTAAAAACCCTTATGTTATTCTTTTCTAAAATCTCTTCGAACCAATGTACCTTGGTTTTCTTCATAGATTTTCTATGTATATACGCTCCAACTACATCTGATGTGGCGTTAAAAGCCTTTAAAACCATCTCCTCATCAACATTACCAGCTTCAATTTGGTAACTTGGTATCATGTGCCCAAAAGCAACTTTTCTCCTAAGAGCAAGCTCTGTGAATCTAGGAGCATAATGACCACCACCTATCCCTATAACAATTTTGTTATCCAGGAGAAAATTTTTATTATTAATATATGTTTCTAGAGCTTTTATCAATGATTTAGCAATTATTTCGCCAGGTAAAGGGTTTCTCCATTCATCTTCAGTACTTCCAATCTCTACAAACATAGCTGGAACTTCTAGATATGGACCATGATGAGTCACTTCAAAACAGACATCGTGATATAATCTCTTTTCTTCCACGTTTTTATTTAACACCCTTAGTAGATAAGTCATAAGTGTTGGTATAGCTGGTACTAGTGTCTTTGTTTTTCCGCCAAATTTTGCCTCTCCATAATTGCCAAGGGGATGTGTAGTTAATGTTGGCTCGCCAGTTTTGCTTCTATGTCTAGATACAACAATTATTTGCTGAGGTTTGATTTTTAATTGCTCTTCCAATTCTTTATCTAAGTTTTCATGTCTAATATGTCTATCATTTATTGTTGCCAAAAAAATATTATCCAATATTTTATTCTGGTAGATGGGGTTGTTATCAAACTGCTTATCTAATTTGATCCATTTAGATTGTTCAAGTAGATTATTTTTTATATTGGTACTAGCGGGATCCTCATTTGAAGAAATAATAAACAGACTCATTATGAATGATCAAAAATAGATACTAGGATAAAAACTTCTCTTTTTATTCAAAAAATAGAAAGAAGAGCTTATCTAAAGTATCTAGTATGGTGGCCAGAAGATATGACCTGCAACAAGCCAGAATAGTGGCCAAACTGCAACTGTTGCTCCTACTAGGATACCCTATATTATGGGAAGATTTTGTAAAGCCTCGATTTTCCCCCACCACCAAAGTGCTGCTGGTAGTGCAGTGAGAAATGATGCTCCTCCGCTTAATATCGCATATATAACTGTTCCTATGATGGTTCCAATGCCTGGTAGCATCATGGTACCTGCTAACCCACCGAGAACACCATCCCCAGGCAGCTGCGATAAATATTCCAGTCCATATTATGATCAATGCTATAGTGACTCTTATATCACCTGTTGAAAGCGTGTTTTTGAAGAATGCCTGGCTTCCAGGGCTGTTTAAAAGCCTGCTAATTTTTTCCTTGAAAACATACATATATTCTTTTTTCTTTTATATTCCTTATTATGTTTCTGGCATTGTTTTTTCTGAGATATTCGTAGAGATTTTTCATGTTTTTCTGAATTCTTTGTCTGCTAGAAGTTTTTTAATTTGATTGATGATCTGCCGATATGTTATCCTCAATGATTTGTGATATGGCAGAGTAAATGATTTTATTTTCTCCATATTTTTTCTTGCTAAAAAGTTTTTCCGGAGATACATGGTAAGATGGTTACTGCTGAGAGCAAAATAGCTATTGTTATTATTGCTTTTACATACATTACCTTTTTATTTACCACATTTTATATATTTTCTCATTAGTATAGATTAAAATATATAAATTTTACTATTGGAATATGCCCGCACCGGGATTCGAACCCGGGTAGAAGGCTCCGCAGGCCTTCAGGATATCCAAACTACCTCATGCGGGCTTATAAAATCCAAAAACAAAACTAGTTTTAAAACTATTTCAATATATCCACCATCGCCACTTTTTCAAGAATAAGTTTTTCATATCTATCCTCTCCTACTGTATCAAGCTCGTTTTTGGATATACCAAACCTCTCTAGTATTTTTTTATCACCCTTCAACATGCTATCATTTTTAAACAAGTGAAGCTCTTCCAGCATCTTATCTATATCTTTATCAGATATTTTTCCTCTAGCGTCTTTTATATCTGCAACATCATCTACAATTATAAAAACAAAACTTTTAGAATTTTCTTTTACCCCGATTTTCTCAATTGCATTTTTTATCTGTCTTTCACCAGCTGCATAAAGTAAAATTTCCATAGCTAAAGATTTCATAGAGTTTGTTCCTCTTCTCATTGCCCTAATAGCATGCTGAGCCGCCGAATATAGATGATTAAAACTATATACAAGATTAGCATCAACTACTTGGATAGCAACATTGAGTGATTTACTATACTCTTCTACTTTCCTAATGAAATCATCCCTGTTTTTAATTCTCCCTTTCACTCCAACTACCCTTATCATACTAACCTAAATGCTCCCTTCCACGTTTTGATTCAACCTGTTTTTTAATACTCTCCGCTAGTCTTTTACCAATTGTTTTAACCCTTGCTATTCTCTCGACATCTGCTCTTCTGAGATCTGATATTGTTTTGAAACCAGCGTTGAACAACGCCCTTGCTCTGACACGTCCTATGCCTCTAAGCTGTATCAGGTTAAGTAGTTCTTTTTTACAACCGTTTTCTACTCTCACGATTAACTCTGTTAGTTCTGGTACGCAGTTAAAGTTGTAGATCCTAGCTAATTCCCGCATTGCGTGTAAAAGCCATCTCGTCGTCTCTATTATGTTGTAAAGGTCACCAGGGCCGATATCATATTTTTTAACAATCTCGTTTTCAGGCATCTCGTTGATCCAGTCCTCTAGTAGAAAAGCAGTTTTTGCATAGCTTAGAAACCATTCATACTCTGATTCATAGTAATTTGGTACATCTGTCATTATAGCATTTTGTCTCCTTTCGATTTTTTCTTCAACCCAGTCATCGCTGCTTTTGATGTAGAGAGATCTCATATCTGGCGTGGAGCAAATTGCATGAAGATATGATAATGGCTCTGTTTTTATCCTGTGAGATGCCTCTAAAGCCTCTTTCATTATCAAGGCGGAGAGTGGATCAATGTATAATGAAGATGTTTTACTTCCTAAAAGTGTTGAGATATACCATGTATTTTGTTTTTCTATAAAACCATTCTCTAGCAGAAAACTGATTACTTTGTCTATGTTGTCTTGTAGCATTTCTAAATCTGATTGTTGAGCATAGAAGCAGTTACTCATGAAATCATATATTTCCTCAGTAGAATTTGCAATATTTGTAGAAATAGTAGATAGGAGATGCATTCTCAAGGCTGATTCATTTCCTAGTTTCGAATAAATTGGCTCTGTATCAGAGAGCAAATATCCATATAGGATTTGATCCTTTTGTTTCTCATTATTTATTGTCACTATAGCTTCTCCCATTTTATCATATCGTGGTCTCCCTGCACGACCCGCCTGCTGCTTGTATTCAAGTATGGGAATAGGTTTCATTCCAAAAAGAGGATCATATCTCCACAAGTCTCTAATAATAACCCTTCTAGCTGGGATGTTAACACCAGCAGCTAAGGTAGGGGTAGCAACTATGCATTTTATTATGTGGTCTCTAAATTTTTTCTCCACAATTCTACGTTGGAAACTTGATAAGCCAGCATTGTGAAACGCTGCTCCGTTTTCAACACATTTAGCTAATGTCTCCCCGATTATTGTAGGCTCTGCCTCGCTATGGAGTATCTCATCTGAAATCTTTTTCAACTGTTTTTTCTCTTCTTCGCTAAGTAATTTTTTAACCTCATTTGCTAGTTTTTTTGCTAAAGCTACTGTGGATCTTCTTGTGTTTACAAAAACTAGAACTTGCCCTCCTTCATTTAGTGAGTCTACCACGAGAGCAGGTATCATGCCTTTTTTTGTATCAACCAACAGGATTTTTTTAGTTCCATCTGTGAACTCTACTATGCTGTCATAACATACACCTTCTTTAAGTGGAACTGGTCTCCAATCTGATTTAACCAGTTTAGCATTTAACCATTTAGCAAGTTCATCAGCATTTTTTATCGTAGCAGAGAGAGCCACAACTTGTATGTTTTTATTCATCAGTTTTAACCTTGCAATCACAATCTCTAGAGTTGGCCCTCTCGTTGGATCGTTGATCAAATGTATCTCATCCACAATAAGTACTTTAACCTCTTTTAACCAATGTGCTCCATGTCGAAGAAGCGAATCAGCTTTTTCTGAGGTGCAAACAATTATATCATATTTACCCAGTCTGGGATCTGTTTCATCTAGGTCACCTGTGGATAGTGCTACTTTAAACCCTATTCTTTTGAAGGATTGTAGTTCTTCATATTTTTCTCTAGCCAAGGCTCTTAATGGGACGACATATAAAGCCTTCCCCCCTTCTTTCAAAAGCTTGTTAAGAATAGCTATATATGCTACTAGGCTTTTACCAGCAGCAGTGGGTATAGAAAGCACCAGGTTCTCTCCCTTCAAAGCCCATGGTATAGCCTCAGCCTGTGGGGGATAAAACTCTTCTACCCCCCATTCTCTGAATATAGAATACACTTCTTCGGTAAATGGTAACTCGCTTATGTTCATGTTTGTTATAATGCTTAAATTGATAACTAAAATATAAATTAAACCCCAAAACCTATACCAAAAACTACATAAAAAACCAGGTTATTACTGGAAGTGATACAAATGGGAAGGAGACAAACCCTATTAGAAAAATTCAAGCAACAAATGAAGGCTTATAAAAAGAAGAGAATGATGAAAGACAACACACCATATATGCCAGAGAATGGAGTAGTTTATGTGATGGATACCATGAACCCTGAGAAAAAGATTAAAGTCGAGGTTTTAAAAACCAAAATAAAAAAACACAGAGAGATAATAGAGTCTATAGCATGTCCCATATGCAACAACCCCATGTACTGGGATGATATATGGGAAGCTTTTATATGTGAGAAACATGGTAAAAGAGCCATTTATGAAATAGTTAATGAATAAAAGAAGGAGTGAAAAAACTATGGTAGAGGAAAAAATAGGAGTTGTTGAGCATTTTTTCACAAAAATAGGAGTCGCTGCTATAAGAATAACTGATGGTGAGCTTAAAATAGGGGATACGATTCATATAGTGGGTGCAACAACAGATTTCAAGCAAAAAGTAGAGAGTATGCAAATAAATAAACAACCTGTTGATGTAGCAAAACCTGGTGATGAGATTGGTATAAAGGTGATCGACAGGGTAAGAGAACATGATGTAGTTTACAAAGTTAAAGAGGAGTAGATGAAAAATGAAGGAAATGAGTGAGGTAAGGGAGCTGAAAGTAAATAGATACATGGTCATAGATGATGAACCATGTAAGATAGTAAGCATAACAACTTCTAAGCCAGGTAAACATGGTGAGGCCAAGGCAAGGATAGAGGCTATAGGTGTTTTTGATGGTCAAAAGAGAAGTGTTGTTTACCCGGTGAGACACAAGGTTCCAGTTCCTATAATTGATAAAAGAGTTGGACAGGTTTTATCAATCACAGGTGACACAGTTCAACTTATGGACATGGAGACATATGAGACATTTGAAATGGAGATACCAGAGGAGTTCAAAGATAAACTAGAGCCTGGTAAAGAGGTACAATATATTGTAGCTCTCGGAAGGAAAAAGATAGTGAGAGCATAGCCTTTAAAGGTTGGAAATGTTAAATCAATTTCCTAGTTTTTTTGCAGATGCAAACTCCAACTATAATGCAGCAGAGTTTGTAATATTTGGCATACCATATGATAAAACATCAACTTTTAGACATGGAGCAGCAGAGGCGCCATCTGAGATAAGAAAAGCCAGTTGGAATTTCGAACCCTATCGGTTTGAGACCGGTGTGGATTTCAGAGAGGTTAGAGTACATGATTTCGGTGATTTACCAGTAAAAGATTTATCACCAAAAGATATGGTTAAAGAAGTTGAAATATTTGTGAAAAAGATTAAAAAAGATAGAAAGTTTCCAGTTGCCATTGGTGGTGAACACTCTGTTACCCTAGGAATAGTAAAGGCTCTAGGAGATGAAGATTTTTGTGTTTTATCTTTAGATGCACATCTTGATTATAGAGATGAATACGAGGGTGAGAGATTCAACCATGCATGTGTTATCAAAAGAATCTCTGAGGAAATTGGCATAGAAAAAATAGCAATCCTTGGGTTTAGATCTGCAGATAAAGAGGAATATAGAAATGCTATCAATGATAAGCTATTTTTTAAAGATATTTTTAACCTTAACAAACTAGGGTTAAAAAATGTTTTAAAGGAGCTAAAGAAGTATTTTGGTAAGAGTAAAATATATCTAACACTGGATATTGATGTGTTAGACCCTGCATATGCACCTGGTACTAGTACGCCTCATCCCTTTGGGCTGACAACGTTTCAACTATTAGAAATAATAGATGAGTTTTCAGAAAAATTGATAGGTTTTGACATAGTAGAGGTCTGCCCGCCATATGATAATGGGGAGACCTCTCTGCTTGCTGCTGAGCTGATAAGAACTACAATAACAAAATATTATTATAATGTTTTAAAAATTAAATAATTTGATTAGATTAATATAGTAGTAAAATATTCCCCTACCAAAAAATTTTGAAAGAGATGAAAAAATATGAAATTTGAAAAAAGCTTTGTTGTCTCATTAACATTATTGGTTTTAATAGCCACAGGTGTTACTGCATCCTACCTATATTTTAAATACATCTATAAGGAAGAAAAAATTGTAGGAATCGGTGACTGTATCGAAATAGAATATGTTGGAAGATATGCTTCTAACAATACTGTTTTTGATACAAATAATGAGACAGTTGCCAAGGAAGAAGGGATATATAATAAAAACAAGACATATGAGCCTTTGAAAGTTTACATTAACCCTGATGATAAAAAAATCCCACCAAAGGGTTACGAGGGTTATAGAACTGTCATAGAGGGATTAAAAGAAGGATTAATTGGTATGAGAGAGGGGGAGGAAAAAACCATTGGTCCAATCCCACCTAAAAAGGGATATGGTATGCCAGTTACTGTTAATACAACTTTTAACACAAGTTTGTTCACATTTGGGAGATTTGAACAAGAATTTAAAGTGACAAAGGTTGGTAAAAATTATGTGGTTTTAAGATGGGAAGTAGAACCTGGGATGAAGTTTACAATATTCCCATTTTGGGAAAATGGAACCAGTGTGTTGAAGGTAAACGATACCAGGGTTTGGTTGATAACCACACCCACTCAAACAGAGAACTTGACCATATTTATGGAATGGCCAAATTTGACCAGTGTGGTATATAATGAGACAAATATCACATTTATACAGAACCCAAAGATTGGTACTAATACAACTAATCCTTTTAACTCAGCTGATCAGCATTTCTACAAGATTTTAAACCTAACTGATAAAAAAATAATAGTCTCCTATAAAGATAAAAATGGAACAGAGCACACAACCGAGTGGAATAGAACTGTCTCAATAGCTAGAATAGTGAATCAGACAAGGATATACAATGTGAGCAGCATGTTTTACCCCTATCTAGAAGACGATATCTCTAGGTATGGACTTAGTTTTAACAAACTAGCAGGTGAGACATTGTATTATGATGTTAAGATATTAAAAGTTCATAAGTTGAGCTGATTTTTTATCTCTTTTTCTAGTATTTCTAAAAACTCTTCTTCTTTACCCTTGGGTATGGTTGCGCCTGCAGCAACATTGTGACCCCCACCTACACCATTTAGTGCCTCTGCTGCATTTTGCATAGCAACTGACAAGTTTAAACCCTTATCAGCAAGTTCTCGTCTTGCTCTAGCTGATACTTTAACATCACCGTTTTCAGTGTTTGCGAACCCTATGAGAGGCAGGTTTGTGTTGACCTCGCCAGAGCTTAACATCATCCCTGTTACAATTCCAACTATGGTATCTTTTATTCCTTCACCTGCATGGAAATATTGTAAAAACTTTCTCTCAACTATTCCCTCATCTCTTGCTAGTTGAAGCCCATTTACAAGGTTTTGTCTGTGGTTCCTTAATAGATTACGTGCTTTTTTAAACCATTTATCTCTATCTCCTAGGCAAACGTTTAGTCCAACTTCTGACTCTCCATATCTTGCAGTGGCGTTTAACATGGTGGCGAATTCTTTTGCATCATGAAGCTCTGTTCCCTCATCCTCTTTTGTTAAAATATAAACTTCTCCTAAAACCCTCGCTGCGATTTTATAACCAAAACCTTTTACGAGTAGTAGTTTCATTATTTCAGAAACAATTTTTCTTTTTTCCTCCAATTTTAAGTCTATCCATCTTCTCCAGTTATCACCATCTTTTAATGGGATGTTGTATTCATTTAGAAAAGAAATACAGGCATCTTCTCTACCAGTTAAACCAGGGATCAAGGGGTCAGTAGCAAATTGTAATAACTTGTATACCGGTCTAGTTTCTCTGCCAAAGTATCTTATATCTATTTGTTTTTTTAAGACACCTGCTCTCTCGCCTTCCTCTAATATTTTTCTATTTAAACCCTGTAGTTTACACTGCTTGACATCTTGGAGATCGCCGCAGGCACCAACTATTGCAAGATATGTTAAATCAATGCAATCTTGACATAGCTCTTTTGCTACAAGATATGTCACTCCTGCACCGCTTATCTCTGTTGACCCATCTAAGCCAAATAAATGTGGATTAAGATGAAAAACATAGTCTTTATCTCTGGTGCAGACATGATGATCTGTTATAACTTTATTCACTTTTTCATAATCTGCTACACTGCTTCCTATATCTGTGAACCATACAAGTTCATGTTGTTCTCTTTCAAGTTTATATAATATGTTGTTATCTAATTGTTTAACAAACTGAATAGAAAAAGTCTTATCAATTCTTTCTAAGGTAGAGGCTGCTATGGCACCTGCTGTAACACCATCTGCATCTATATGGGTTACAATATGAATCTCCTGTGCCTTTCTGATTGTTTCAGCTATTTTTTTTGCCCTGTTTCGCAGAGAAGTACATCCCCTTTTAATAATATTTTTTTGTTAAACGTTTTTTTATCTTATGTAATATTTTGCATTTTCAGTAAATGTTGGATTTGAAACCCATCCATTAAAACCTTCTACTTTTATTGTTTCATTGTCTATCATTTCCACTAGTAGAGTAGCCTTGATAGAGGTCTCCCCGTATTCCTCAGTGCCTTGAAGTTTATAAACCACTTTTCCACTTTTTAGAGATACATCTGCTGGATCTGGGGTGTTTCCATATACCTGGTAGAGTATTGCCGGTATGCTAAGGGAGCCGCCGACAGCAACGCGTATAGGTTGAGGATCCCATACATCGTATACAAATGATAGATGTTTAGTCCATTCTGCAAGTGGATCATTCAAATTTATATCCTGCAAAAACCAGTTTCCCACGAGTTTTCCCTGTTGATCGAAATCAGCTTTTCCCCATAAAGGTTTAGCTGTTCTCTTTACATTTCGATCCGGCACCCCTATTTTGTCTATCAGAGAATCTTTTAAACTCTGATTGCAGTATTCAAGAAAATGCGCTGAATGAGCATACCAGCCATATCGCTCTGGGTGGATATATTGCAGGGT
>Ga0164310_10000960_pt1 | contig 15974 bp, 15 predicted proteins | sample GuaBasSedimGuay1_FD_121795 | JGI IMG/M metagenome (GOLD analysis project Ga0164310, IMG submission 121795) | Subseafloor sediment microbial communities from Guaymas Basin, Gulf of California, Mexico - Guay1, Core 4569-9, 0-3 cm | ecosystem: Environmental > Aquatic > Marine > Hydrothermal vents... | reverse complement strand
TAATGCTTCACCAAAATCGAGATTCAGGGCGCTTCAGCGTCCTTTGGCCTTTCAGCCTGGGGGTTCAGCCCCAGGCGATTGAGCGGGCACGTTACCCTAAAAACTTTTGGAATGAACCACTAGAGGGGGGCGCGATCCGTGCATAGCCACGTTGTGAAATCTGAAAACGTACTGCTTTGGATTCAGGCTCATGAGAACGTCCACGAAGCAAAACTCAACGCAGAGCACGCTCTGTGGTATACTTCCGCTGGATAAGCCCGCCGGATGGACGTCTCACGATGTCGTGGCCCGCGTGCGCCGTCTGCTGGGTGTGCGCCGCGTCGGTCACGCGGGTACCCTGGATCCCATGGCCACGGGTTTGCTTCTGGTGTGCGTTGGACAGGCCACCCGCATCGCCGAGTACCTGATGCGAGGGACCAAAGTCTACCGGGCGCGGATTCGCCTGGGAGTCACTACCGATACCGACGATGCCACCGGCCAAGTTGTCGCCCGGCAGACCGTGACCGCCGATGAGGACGCCGTGCGTGCGGCGCTGGCGGATTTCGTGGGGACTATTCAGCAAGTGCCGCCTCGCTACTCCGCCATCAAACAGGATGGCCGTCCGCTGTACAAACTGGCCCGCGCCGGGATCGAGCCGCAGCGCAAACCCCGCCAGGTGACGATACATCGTATTGACCTGCTGGCCTGGAATCCGCCGGATTTGACCATCGAGGTCACTTGCGCCTCGGGCACTTACATCCGCGCTTTGGCCCGTGACCTGGGAGAGCGCCTGGGGTGCGGTGGGCATTTAACCGGCCTGACTCGCCTGGCCAGCGGCCACTTTACCCTGGAGCACGCTCACAGTCTGGCCGAGGTGGAGGCCGCCAGTGCAGAGGGGCGCGCGGCGGAGCTATTGCTGCCCATGGATGAGGCCCTGCGCGACATGGAGATACTCACCGTGGACGCTGAGGCGGAGCAGCGCATCCGCCACGGACAGCAAATTGCCGGTCCCCCCGTTTCTGACGCCGATTCAACGCCCTTGCGTCGTGCCTACTCCGTGACAGGGGAGTTCCTGGCCATCATGGCCTACGACCGGCGCACCAGGCGCTGGCAGCCGCGTAAAGTCTTTACCGTCAACCAGACGAGGAGCCACACAGATTGCCATGCTGGTGATTGATGACCTGATCCAGGTTAATCTTGCCCAGGAAACAGTGCTCACCATCGGCGCTTTCGATGGCGTACATCGTGGTCACGAATACCTCATCCGCCAATTGGTGAAAGCTGCTCACGAAAGCGACCGTCTGGCCGGGCTGATCACCTTTCATCCCCACCCGGATGTGGTGCTGGCCCGCCGCCCGCCACTTTACCTTACCACTCCCGGTGAAAAAGTAGCCCTTCTGGAGCGGCTTCACCTGGATCTGGTCACGATTCTTCGTTTTGACCAGGAGATGGCACGCACCTCGGCAGCGGATTTCATTGCCATGCTTTGTCGCCATCTGCACATGGTGGAGCTGTGGGTCGGGAGGGATTTCGCGCTGGGGAAGAATCGCGAGGGAGACATACCCGCCTTACGTCGTCTGGGCACGAAACTCGGCTTCACCGTGCACGTGGACGAGCCCCTGCCTGCAAATGGGGACCCCATCTCCAGCACACGCATCCGCATGCTGTTGCGCCAGGGTAACGTGCGGGAAGCAGCGCGGCTACTGGGGCGTTATCCCAGCCTGAGTGGACAGGTGGTGGCCAGCACAAAACGCAAGCGTCATCTGGGCGTGCCTACTGCCAACCTGGAGGTCCGCGCTGAGCGAGCCATCCCCGCCGACGGGGTGTACGCTGTTTACGCCGTGCTGGGCGATGTGCGCTATCCCGCCGTGGCTAACATTGGCCGCCAGCCCGGCTCAGAGAATCACACGCGCACGATAGAAACCCATATCTTGGACTTCGACGGAGAGATTTACGGCTTTGACTTGGTGATTGAGTTCGTGGAGCGCCTGCGCCCCGAGCGGCAATTCGCCAGCACCGAGGAACTGCTCGCCCAGATCCGCGAGGACATCCGCGCCGCCCGCGAACTTCTGGCCGCCGAAGAGCGCGATGCAAAGATGCGACGTTAGGGGCCTTGGCAGGGGAAAGCCTGTCCGCCCCTGAACCTGCGGTGGGGGTAGGGGTCACCACTGCGCCAAGTCACCCATAGCTTCGCATCATACCCGAAGAGTGAACTACACTTGATTTTGCCGGAGTTCTGTGGGATAATGTAATGCGGGGGGGAGATGAGCGTTCGGGAGATTGCAAGCCGATGTTTGAGGAGCAAAACCCGCTAAGTGAGCGGGAGATGGAAATCTTGCGGTTGGTCGCTACCGGAGCCACTAACCGCCAGATTGCCCGCGAGCTGTTCATCAGCCCCAATACCGTCAAAGTCCACCTGCGCAACATCTTCTCCAAGCTGGAGGTGGAATCGCGCACTGAGGCGACGATGGTCGCCGTCCGCCAGGGTTGGGTGGTGGTCAATGAAACTGCGGCTATGGAAGTGGCAGCTCCGGCCACAGTCGCGGAGCCTGTGGCGCGCATTCCCCTCTGGAAACGAGTGGCTTTTTTCGTGACGGCGGCACTCGTGCTGGCCGTCTTTCTCGTGGATCAAGTCTCCACGGCGCGATCCGTTGACCAGACGGCGAACGCCCTCACCGACCGTCAAGCACTGTCGTCGTCTTCCGTTCGCCGCGAAGAGGCCTCCCGTTGGACGCCTCGGCCGCCGCTGACAATGCCTCGCGCGCGCATGGCCGTGACGTCCATTGAGGATTTGGTGTACGTCATCGGGGGCGACACGGTCACGGGGGTAACCGCTGCGGTAGACGTGTACGACTCCAGCACAGGCGGTTGGACATCTCTGGCGGCCAAGCCCACGGCAGTGGCCAACATCGGCGCGGCAGTAATTGGGAACAATATCTACGTGCCGGGCGGCTACACGGTTGAGGGACAGGTGACTGGCGTGCTGGAAATCTACGACCCGGCCGCCGACGCCTGGGAGCAAGGAGCATCTCTGCCGATGCCCCTGTGTGCGTATGCCATCGCTGCCGTTAACGATCAGTTGTACCTTTTCGGTGGTTGGGATGGGGCCAGATACGTGAACTCGGTCTACGTCTACGATCCGGCGTCTGATCAGTGGTCGTCCCGCGCGGCAATGCGCGTCGCGCGCGGATTTGCCGGGGCAGGCGTGATCCGGGGAGTGGTCTACGTCGTGGGGGGATACGACGGGGCACGAGAGCTGGCCCTGTGCGAGGCATACGACCCGCGCACGGACACCTGGTCGTCGTGCACGCCGATGTCCGTGGGCCGTGGCGGCGTCGGCGTGGCGGTGGTCGGCTCCACACTTTACGCCGTGGGTGGTGGATGGGAGAGCTACCTGGCCTTCAACGAACGATACGAACCCGACGCCGACGCCTGGCACGCTTTCGAGACCCCGATCGCCGGGCAGTGGCGTAACCTGGGCCTGGCCGCCACCGACGTGAACTTGTACGCCATCGGCGGGTGGGGTGGAGAGTACCTGGCGGTGAACGAGGAGTATCAGGCCCTGTTCCGCATCTTCCTCCCCGCTTCGCCTTGACTTAACCTCCCGCAGGTTTGGAACCTGCGGGAGGTTCACCGCTCAAAGAGCTGGCCCGGCCAGCTTTTTGAGTTTCTTCACCGTCTCATTCCAGGTGATGCGCGAGAGTCCTAGTTTCTGGCGCAGAGTCTCCGAGGGCATACCCGATTTGTAATCTCGCACGGCCGCCGTCCAGCGCAGAGTCTCGAATCCCACCGTCACCGGGATCTCGGCCAAGCGTCCTACGTCACGGAGCACGTACTCCAGATTCCGCGCCGTGCAAGGGAAGAGGTGAGTCTGCGGCTTATACTGGTCCAGATACTCTTGCAGGATAGGCACCAGATCGGCCGGGAGTTTGAGCTTACGCTCCTTGTGGCGCATTTTGGGGTTGTCGTAGTGGATGTAGAGCGCGGGCGCTGCTGGATCAGAGAGATCAATGTGGCTGAGTTGGATGGACATGCACTCGCCCTTTTTGATGCCGGTGCTGAGCAACAGGCGCACCAGAAAATGAGGCCGGGCATCGGGTTTATCACCCTGCATCAGGCGGCGGGTGGTCTCCAGTAACTTTTCAACCTGATCCTCGTACAGGATGGCGGGCAGAGGAGTGGATGCCGGACGGTGGACCACCGCCGCAGCCGGATCGCGAGGCAGCACACCTGCTTCAGCCAGCCAGCCGAAGAAAACCTTGAGGGTGGTCACCCGCCGGGCGTAAGATTTGGGACTGCACGGCTTGCCCCGATAGTACAGCAGGTAGAGGAGGAAATCGTTTAAGTTCTTGGTGGCAATCTCGCCCACGGGCTTATCTGCGCCCAGGTAGCCACTCAGGATGCGCAAGTCGCCCAGGAAAGATTTGATGGTGTTCTCGGTGAAACCCTGGTAGATCATGTGCTCGTGAAACTCGTCTATCGCCGCGCTGAGGGGCGAGCTGGCGGTAAGAGAAGTGATATTTGCTGGTCGAGTGTACTCGTCCGGCTGCCCTTCTTCGGACAGTAGTGGAATCTGTTCCTCCGCCATGGACACAAACCTCCTGGTCTGATTGTGGCTGATCTCTTCGTGTAGCCGTGTTTGTTTAACATAATTGTACACCAGATTGAGAGGGTTGTCAAGGGAATCCAAAGGTGCGAGACATTTGGGAAGCGCGTCGTACCTTGTACCCCCGGCGCGGGCTGGATTTGACAGGCGGGCACATCGGGGTATAATACCTGACTACGATCTTATAGTTTTGAGGAGACGTATAATGCCAAAACGAACGTACCAACCCAAGAAAAGACGCCGGCGCAGAGTTCACGGCTTCCGGGCACGGATGAGCACGAGGGGCGGACGGCGAGTTCTGCGCGCCCGGCGATTGAAGGGGCGTAAACGCCTGACTGTGTAGCTGATGCATTCGGGCGAGCAGCGGGGCCACCAGCGAGTATACACTGCACGGGTAAATGGATAAGACGTATCGTCTGCGGAAGAATGAGCAGTTTCAAAAGGTGCGAAGCGAGGGACGGTCCCGGGCTAATCGCTGGTTGGTGCTCTGCACTTTGCGTAACGATCTGCCGTATAGCCGCTTTGGGTTCACCGCCAGCCGACGTGTGGGATCGGCCGTGGTTCGCAATAGGGCCCGGCGGCTGATGCGGGAGGCGGTCCGTCTGCGGCGAGAAGCCATCGCTCCTGGTTGGGACATCGTCTTCATCGCCCGCAGCCCACTGAGAGAAGCGACTTTCCACGAGGTAGATCGAGCCGTCGAACAGTTACTGAGACGCGCTCGTTTGTTGCTGGTCAGTGATGAAGAGACCTGTAAGCAAAGTGTGAGGCACGACGTATGAAAACCATCGTTCTGGGTCTCATTCGATTCTACCAGCGCACCATCTCACCCGCTTTGCCTCCCACGTGCCGTTTTTATCCCTCTTGCTCCCAATACACGTATGAGGCTATCGCCAAGTATGGCCTGGTCAAAGGGGGCTGGCTGGGTGTGAAACGCATCACCCGCTGCCATCCTCTGAATCCAGGAGGGTATGACCCTGTTCCCTGAGTGCCCCTCCCACAGGTTCTAACAGCCTCTCGTAAGGCGGGCTCGCAGCCGAGTGCACCGAGTAAGAACACGGCGCGCTGTGCTCCTACGCACTCTGCTGAGCTACGGGACTGCCAGGGAGTCCTGCGACCAGAAACCCGCGACGGTTGTAATAGCTGCCATTTGATTGGAGGTCTCGAATCTTGATGAAGGTTCTGAAGAAGAAGTGGGGCTTTTTGCCCACCATCGTCATCGCCATGCTTTTTATGACAAGTTGCAGTGGCTCAGCGCCGTCAGCCAGTTGGCCAGAGTTGACTGTGGCCGGAGGGACAGTGTACGCTGCGCTCACGGACGGGCGAGTACATGCCCTCGACGCCGATACGGGAAGCGAGAAATGGGTGTTCCCGGCCGAAGTGAGCAAGCCCTCTGGACTGCTGGGCTGTTCTGCTCCCAAAGCAACCGAGGGCCCGATTTACGCCGCTCCTGCAGTCAGCGATGACCTGGTGTACGTTGGGTCGTACAATAGCACCCTGTACGCCCTCAATACCCTGGCCGGGGTCAAGCAATGGGAGTTCTCCACCGGAGACCGGATAGTTGCTGCCCCGGTAGTGGTCGGTAACACCGTGTACCTGGCCTCTGCTGACCAGCACGTGTACGCTCTGGACGCGGCGACCGGCACGGAGCGATGGCGTTTTTCCGCCGGGAACTGGGTCTGGGCCTCACCGCTGGTAGACCAGGATTCCGGGGCAATGTACGTGGCGACGATGGGCCACAAAGTGTACCGGGTCCGTCTGTCCGATGGTACACAAGAATGGGAATTCACCACCCAGGGCGCTATCGCCGCTGCACCGGCCCTGGCCGGTGATCTGCTCATCTTCGGTTCGTTCGATGGGCATGTCTACGCTGTGGATGCGAGTACCGGCGAGGAGCGTTGGACTTTCCAGACCGGTGGCTGGGTGTGGGGCACACCATTGGCCGTGGACGGCGTGGTCTACGTTGGCTCGCAGGATCGCAAGGTGTACGCTCTGGACGTCGAGAGCGGGACGAAACTCTGGGAATTCCAGGCCAATGGCGCGGTGCGTGACACGCTGGCTTACGGTGAGGGGACGTTGTACGTCGGCTCTGAGGACAAAATGGTGTATGCCCTCGATGCCCAAACCGGCAAGCCGAAGTGGACGTTCACTGCCGAGGGATCCATCCTCAGCCCGCTGGCCCTGACCGAGAAAGCACTTTACGTGGTGACCACGAACGGGCAGGTGTACGCCCTGGATCCCGTGGACGGCGGGCAACTGTGGCATTATCCACCGGCGGAGGAGAAAAAGTAGTTAAAAACCTGCGAGAGGGTCAAAGGTGTTAAGGAGGTTATGTCTGTGGGACAGTTGTGGAACGAGTTTTTTATCCAACCGATGATTTATGCTTCGCTCTGGCTGTATCAGCTTCTGGGCCACAATTTTGCACTGGCGATCACGGTGCTGACCATTGCTGTGCGCCTGCTCACCCTGCCGCTCACCCTGCCCGCGCAGAAATCGGCTAAGAAGCAGCAGGAGCTCCAGCCTAAAATTCAGGCCCTTCAGAAGAAATACGCCAAGGACAAAGAACGCCAGAGCCAGGAGTTGATGAAGCTCTACAAGGAAGAGGGAATCAACCCCATGGGGGGCTGTCTACCGCTCCTCATCCAATTGCCGATCATCATGGCCTTCTACCAGTCCATTGCTAAAGTGCTGGCCGATACGCCGCTGGCGCTGTACTCTCTGGCGGGCTTCGTCGCTGGTAACACGGCCATGACGTCGCTGATCCCTTTGAGCAGCAAATTCCTCTGGCTGAACCTGGCGCGTCCTGACCCACGGTACGTGCTACCGATCCTGGTGGTCTTTACCTCGTGGCTCCAGCAGAAGATAATGTCCCCCGGCGCTTCCACTGATCCTCAGGCAGCCTCGATGAACCAGACGATGCAGGTAACCATGCCGTTGATGTTTGGCTTTCTGACCATGCAGTGGCCCTCTGGCCTGGCAATTTATTTCGTCGTCACGAATATCGTCAGCATCATCATCCAGGTTGTCATTGACATGCAGGGCGGTAAATCGTTCCGGGACGTGCTCCAAAACCTGTGGCCGCAGGCGGCGTCAGGTAAAAGAGCACAGGTTAAGGGGAGGAAAAAGAAGAAATGACAGTGGACGAGAAAGTTACAATCGAGATACAAGCGCCCACCGTTGAGGAAGCGATTAGCCGTGGTCTGGAGGAACTGCATGCAGACCGCGATGAAGTGGAGATCGAAGTCCTGTACGAGGGTAGCCGGGGAGTTCTGGGCCTGGGAGCAAAAGAGGCTCACGTGCGGCTTACGTTGACCCCGAAGGAAAGCGAGGAGCCGGCAGAGGAGGACGAAGCGAGCAAAAGTGAGAACGAGGATGAAAAGGCGTACTCCCAGGAACGTCTTGAGCGGGTGGCCCAGGCGGCTCTGGAGGAACTTCTGGACAAGATGCAGGTCAAGGCGCAAGTGGTCATCCGTCGTGACGTGGAGACTCCTGCCCAGGAGGATGCTCCCCCCCTGATACTGGACGTGCTGGGCGACGATCTGGGGGTGCTGATTGGCCGGAGGGGTGAGACCCTGGCTGCTTTGCAGTACATCTCCCGTCTGATCGTCAGCCGGGAGATGCAACGCTGGGTGAACCTGGTGGTGGACGTGGAGCGTTACAAAGTGCGCCGCGAGCACTCTCTGCGCCAGTTGGCGGAACGGATGGCGGAACGGGTGGCCCTCAGCCATCAGCCCGTGGCCCTGGAGCCGATGCCTCCCCACGAGCGGCGCATCGTGCACATCGCCCTGCGCGACCATCCCATCGTCACCACCCAGAGCGTGGGCCAGGGTGACGCCCGTAAGGTGACCATCATCCCCCGCCAGTGAGTGCGTGACCTGGTTGAGCCTTGAGGTGCGATGTAAGGTGCGACGTACTTTGAAAGTGCGTCGCATCTTATTAAAGAAGAACGAGGATACATGGTGAAAATTGAACCTGTGGATTACCTGGTCATCGGGCACGTCACGAAGGATGTGCTTAATGGCGACTTCACTGTGGGGGGTACGGCCACGTACTCAGCGTTGACGGCACGGAATTTCGGCTACCGGGTGGGAGTGGTGACCAGCGCTGCCCCGGACCTCGACCTGGACAGCGTCCTGCAGGGCGTGGCCGTGGTGCGCCAGCCCTCTTCGGCGACGACGACTTTCCAGAACATCTACGTGGACGGCGCACGCCAGCAGTTCATCCGCGCCGTGGCCGATGACATCCGCGCGGAGAGCATTCCCCCCGCTTGGCGGCGTACACCCATCGTTCACGTGGGACCGGTGGCCCTGGAGTGTTGCGCCGCCGACCTGGTGCATCTGTTCGCGGGGACGTTGGTGGGCATGACCCCCCAGGGGTGGATGCGCCAATGGGACGATCAAGGGCGCGTCTCGCCCCGGTTGTTAACCGGCTCGGAGCACATCCTGCCTCTGGCGCGGGCGGTTATTCTCAGCGAGGAAGACGTGGGCAGCGACCTGTCGCTGGTGGAAAACTACGCGCAACTGGTGGACATCCTGGTGCTGACAGCCGGCTGGAAGGGCTCGACGGTGTACCATGGTGGGCAGGTGCGACGTTTCCCGGCCCGCGACGTGCGCGAGGTAGATCCCACGGGTGCAGGCGACATCTTCGCCACCGCCTACTTGATCTGCCTTCACGAGACCGGCGACCCCTGGACGTCGGCACGCTTCGCCAATTGCGTCGCCTCCGGTTCGGTGGAGCGGGCGGGTCTGGACAGCATCCCCACACCCCAGGAAATCGCCCGATGTCGGGCGCAAATACTCCATCCAAAGTAGGTCGCGCTCTCAGCCCGGCGAAAGTGTGCAGCAGCGACGGCGGGCTACGAGCCCAATGCTGCTAACTTTCTACATAACTCGTAATGCTAAGAGGAGTCCGCGCTCTCTAGCGCGGAAGGAGGTGGAACGGCGTTAGAGAACGCCTCCTCCTCGTAAATTGAATTTTGCCGCATTACAGGAACTTGTGAAAAGTTAGTGCCATTGGGCTACGAGCCCGCCCTACGAGGCCAAGGGCCCATGACCAAGATCTACGCCTTCGCCAATCAAAAAGGTGGAGTCGGGAAAACGACCACCGCCGTCAACCTGGGGGCTTATCTGGCTGCCAGCGGCCGGCGAGTGCTCGTGGTGGACGTGGATCCCCAGGCCAATGCCACGTCCAGCCTGGGTTTCGACAAAAACAGCCTATCCCTGTCCACCTACGACGCACTGATTAACCGCGTGCCCTGCTCCCAGATCATCGCGTCCACCAGATGGCAGCACCTGGAGTTGTTGCCCTCAGCCCCGGCATTGGCCGGCGCCGAGGTGGAGATGGTACACCTCCTGGCCCGCGAGCACTTGTTGCGCAAGGCGTTGGCCCCAATCGCCGACCACTACCATTACATTCTCATTGACTCCCCACCCTCCCTGGGATTGCTCACCGTCAATGCTCTCACTGCGGCAGCGGACGGAGTGATCATCCCCGTACAATGCGAGTACCTGGCTCTGGAGGGACTCACCGAACTGCTGCGCACGATCATGATGGTACGCGATAACCTGAACCCTCGCCTGTACGTGCGCGGTCTGCTGATGACCATGTACGATGGCCGCACCAATCTCTCCGCCCAGGTAGTGGCCGAGGTGCAACGTCACTTCAAAGATAGGGTTTTTCGGACGATCATCCCCCGCAGTGTTCGCCTGAGCGAAGCGCCCAGCTACGGTGAACCCATCCTGGCCTACGCCCCCCGCTCCAGCGGCGGATTGGCCTACCAAGCGTTCGCCCAGGAGTTGTTGAACGGCGACGAGGGGCAAGGTACAGCGAGAGTGGGGGGCAAAGGGCCACAACGGGCTTCAACTGTGGCCCGGCGACAGGAGGTGTGAGCATGACCAGGAAACGCGGTCTTGGAAAAGGGCTGGAGGCTCTCATCCCCGTAGCCTCTGGCGAGCGTCCAACCGGCCTGACCGAGGTCTCCGTGGACGACATCGCGCCCAATCCCATGCAGCCCCGCCAAACGCTGGATCCGGAATCCCTGGAAGAATTGGCCGCCTCCATCCGTGAGCACGGCCTCATCCAACCGCTGATCGTCAGCAGCACGGTGCCGGGCATGAGCAGCACGCCCTATCAGCTCATCGCCGGGGAGCGACGGCTGGAGGCCGCCAAGCTGGCCGGGTTGTCCACTGTGCCGGTTATCGTTAAAGAGGCCACGTCCCAGGAGATGCTGGCCCTGGCTCTGGTGGAAAACATCCAGCGGGCCGACCTCAATCCCCTGGAGGAAGCGAATGCCTACCGCCAGCTCATGGACGAATTCGGGCTGACCCAGGAGCAAGTGGCGGCCCAGGTGGGCAAAAGTCGCGTGGCCGTGGCCAACACAGTGCGCCTGTTGCGTTTACCGGCGGCGGTGAAATCGGCCCTGGCCGGCGGCCAGATCAGCGAGGGGCACGCCCGGGCCTTGCTGGGCCTGGACGAGGAGGAAGCACAGCTCCGGGCGCTCAAAACGGTCATCAAGCAGCGCCTGAACGTGCGCCAGACCGAGGAATTGGTGCGCCGGATGCTGGCCAGCCCTCAGCCACGTCAGGAAAAAGCTGCTTCTCCGGAGACCGAAGCGCTGGAGCGGAGGTTCCGCGAGCGGCTGGGCACCAAAGTGCGCCTCTTCCGCAGCAAACGCGGCGGCAAGCTGGTCATTCACTTCTACTCTGAGGAGGAGCTCCAGGCCATCTACGACGTGATCGTGGGTGAGGAGTAGGCAGGTTGTGACTTGAACGATTTCTCCATTCGTGGTATAATGTTTTTTGTTCCCGGAAGGGTGCTGGAGTGGACGATCAGGCGCGCCTGGAGAGCGCGTGTGCAGCAATGCACCGTGGGTTCGAATCCCACCCCTTCCGCCAGTGACGAATCCACGGTAACGCTTGTGGGCTTGCGCAGCGAATGTCCATCCTGTGCAAGCCCTGCTTGTTCGTGGATTTGACTTTTTGCCCCACCTGGGGTAACATTGACTTCGGTCGTGCTAGACGGGGAGCTAGCGGTGCCCTGTACCCGCAACCCGCTATAGCGGGGTCGAATTCCCCCTCGAGGGCCAGCGTCCCTGAAACTACCGGAGTCAGGCGGTGCAGAAGATTGGGTCCTGCGCGGCAGGAGCCTGTGAACCCCGCCAGGTCCGGAAGGAAGCAACGGTAAGCAGTCACTCCTGGGTGCCGCAGGGGTGCCTGGTCGGAGCTGGCTGGCTCTGGCAAGTCAGGCGACCTGGTTCGACGGGGGGTGCACGACCACCTTTTGATTCATCTGCGGGGCTGGTCACTGGGGCCAGCCCTTTTCTTTGGGAGAGAGGTAAGTGGTAGGGGAGCAGCGGGTGGCGGTGGTCGGTGGCGGTGCGGCCGGGATGATGGCCGCCTGCCGGGCTGCCGGACTGGGGGCCCAGGTGTGGCTTCTGGAGAAGACAGATCGGCTGGGCAAAAAACTGCGCCTCAGCGGGAAAGGTCGCTGCAACCTGACCAACGTCGCCGATCTCCGAACTTTCATTGACCATTTCGGGGCCACCGGCCCTTTCCTTTACGGCGCGTTCAGCCGTTTTTTCAACGAAGACCTACGCGCATTCTTTGCAGAGCGGGGTGTGCCCACTGTAGTCGAGCGCGGTGGGCGGGTGTTCCCCGCCAGCGGTGATGCCCATCAGGTGGCCGAGGCTCTGGTCACGGAACTGCGTCACCTGGGCGTGCGCATCTGCCTGCGGACGGCGGCCAGCGCGCTGGTGGTAGAACAAGGGCGCGTCCGGGGTTTGCGCACCGGCTCGGGGGAAGAGATTGTCGCCGGAGCGGTGATTGTGGCCACGGGCGGAGCCTCGTACCCGCGCACCGGCTCCACCGGCGATGGCTACCGTCTGGCAGAGAGCGTGGGACACACGGTAGTTCCCATCCGCCCGGCCCTGGTACCTCTGGTGACCGGCGGTGACCTGGCTCCCCGGCTGCAAGGGCTCAGCCTGCGCAACGTGGAAGCCCGTCTGTTGCTGGATGGGCGGGAGATTGGCCGCGAGTTCGGGGAGATGCTCCTCACCCACGATGGAGTGTCTGGCCCCATCGTCCTCACCCTCAGCGGGCGGGCAGTAGATGCCCTGGGCCAGGGTCGGTTGGAGCTGAGCATCAATCTCAAACCAGCACTTTCCGAAGAACAGTTGGATCGGCGGCTGCTCCGCGACCTTGATCAGTACGGCAGAGGGACTTTTCGAGCCATTCTCAAGGGATTGTTGCCGCGCAAGCTCGTGGACCCTTTCGCCGCGCTGGCCAGCATTCCAGGCGATAAGCCCGCCCACCAGATCACCGCCGACGAGCGGGCCCGCGTGCGGACGTTGCTTCAGGACCTGCGACTGGTCATCACCGGACACCATCCCCTGGCCGAGGCGATTATTACGGCGGGCGGGGTGGACACACGGGAAATAAACCCGAGGACGATGGAATCGCGGCTGGTGCGCGGGCTGTACTTCTGCGGTGAGGTGTTGGACGTCCAGGCCGATACCGGAGGGTATAACCTCCAGGCGGCCTTCTCCACCGGCTGGCTGGCCGGGGAATCGGCGGCGCGGGCGATGACTGAGTAGTACCACGCCGATAGTTTGAGGAAAGCGATTGAGCGCTGAATCTGTCCCAGCAAAACCATACATCCGCCCCGGGCCGCGCACATTTGTGCGCAGTCTGCTTCACTGGCGGCCCAAAACTGGCCTGTGGGCACTGCTCGTCATTCTGGCCCTGGGCAGTCTGCTCACAGCGGGCTATCTGCGCACCGGCGAAACGATCACCGTAGTGGTCAATGGCCTTCCCCGTCCGGTGCGCACTCATCAGACCACGGTGGGCGACCTTTTGTGTGAGATGGGGATCGTACTTCAACCGGAGGACATCGTCCAACCCGCGCCCGACACCCCATTGCACTCCGGACAGGTTGTGCTGGTACGTCAGGCGCGGGCGGTGAGCATCCAGGCCGACGGGCGCACCATCTCGCTGCGCACTCACGAGCAATCCGCGGCCGCGATCCTGCAGCAGGCGGGCGTGAGTGTAGGCTCCTATGATCGAGTGATGGTGGATGGCCGCGAGGTGAACCTGACTCCTGACACCGAGGCGACGACATCGTCGCCCCGGGCCGTCAGCGGCCGGGGTGTGGGCCGGGCTTCCATGCTATCCGGGTCACCTGGTGATCTCCCGCCGCTCCAGATCGCAGTACGCCGGGCCATGCCCCTCTACCTGAGCGACGATGGGGCTACATCCATACTCTACACCACCCTGCCCACCGTGGGCGAGGCCCTCCGGGCCGAGGGCATCACTCTCTACCTGGGCGACGAGGTACATCCCAGCCTGGGCAGCCGCGTGTCCAGTGGGATGCGAGTTTACATCCAGCGGGCCAGGCCGGTGGAGATCACGGTGGACGGGCGGACTATCAGAAGCCGCACCCGCCGCCAGACCGTCGCCGAGGTGCTGGCCGAGCAGGGGATCACCCTGATGGGGCACGATTACGTCGAGCCCGACCTGACCGCGCCCGTGACTGACGACATGCGCATCCGCGTGGTGCGCGTGCAAGAAACCACTGTCATTGAGCAGGAGCCCATCCCCTTCGAAACGGCCTGGCAGCCCGATGCGGAGATGGAGCTTGATCAGCGGCAGTTGGTGCAGGAAGGGGCCGATGGAGTACACCGTAGTCGGCTGCGGGTGATCTATCACGACGGGCGCGAGGTCAGTCGCACACTGGAGGATGAGTGGGTGGCCGTGGAGCCCACCACCAGGATCATTGCCTACGGCACCAAAATCGTCATCCGCGACCTAGAGACCCCTGATGGCACGTTCCAGTACTGGCGCAAGATTCGTATGCTGGCCACCGCATACACCGAGGCTACTTGTGGCAAGGACCCAGACCATCCTTATTACGGTATCACTTATCTGGGATGGAGGATGCATCGTGGGATTGTGGCCGTGGATCCCCGGGTGATCAACCTACGCTCCAGGGTGTACGTTTTTGGCTACGGTGAAGGAGTGGCCGGGGATACTGGTGGGGCGATCAAGGGACATCGCATTGATCTGGGATACGACGTGGACGATTACGTGCCGTGGTACCGCTGGGTGAACGTGTACGTGCTCACCCCGGTGCCGCCCGCCAACCGTATCCACTGGATATTGCCCAACTGGCCACGAGAGCGCAGGTGAGCGAGCATATACTGAGCGTGTGAGAAGCGTGAACATAGTCCCCTGTTTAACGTCCCTTTGCCTGCCGGTAAGCCGTGATGCGTAAAACGTGATTCGTGAGGGCCACGATTCACGCTTCACGTCCTGGGTCAAAAATGCACATCGGATCTGACTCTGTTTTCACTGAACTGAATTCCGCTGGGTGTCGAAAAACAGTCCGCCAGCTACTACGCGCCTACAATCTGCGTCCGCAAAAGGGGTTGGGCCAGAACTTTTTGGAGGATCCGGCCATACTACAGCGCATCGTGGACGCCGCCGAATTAACGCCGGACGACTCGGTACTGGAGATTGGCCCGGGGCTGGGCACGCTGACCCGCCTGCTGGCGACCAGCGCGGGACGGGTGGTGGCCGTGGAGCTCGACGAGCGCCTGGCCGCTATTCTGCCCGAGATCTTGGCCGATTGCCCCAACGTGGAGATCATTCACGGCGACATCCTGGCCCTCGATCCCGCTGCCCTGTTCCCGGAACGACGTCCCGTGTACAAGGTGGTGGCCAATCTCCCGTACTACATCACCTCGGCTGTGCTGCGGCACCTGCTGGAGAGCCCGGCCCGCCCCCGCCTGATGGTTCTCACCCTGCAACGGGAGGTCGCCCGGCGGCTGGTGGCCGGCCCCGGCGAGATGAGCTTGCTGGCGGTGAGCGTGCAGTTCTACGGCCAGCCGCGCATCGTGGGCCGCATCCCGGCCGGCGCGTTCTACCCGCCACCGCAGGTGGACTCCGCCGTGGTGCGGATTGACGTCTACGACCAGCCCCCTGTGCCTGTGGACGATGTGGAAAGTTTTTTCCGCGTGGTACGGGCCGGATTCGGCCAGCGGCGCAAACAACTGCGCAACGCTCTATCCCAGGGGTTAGGCCGCCCGGTCGAGGAAGTGGTCGCCGCCCTGAAACGCGCCGGGATCGCCCCGCAGCGTCGGGCGGAGACCCTGAGCCTGGCCGAGTGGGCCGCCTTTTGGCGGGAGATCACCAGCGCCAGTTGACGTGGTTAATGGGGTTTCTGGTGCTTCTGCCGTCAGACCCCTTTCAGGCAACTGTCAAGGTGCTGTAAGAAGGCTGTGTTATACTCAATGCGATTTTTGTTGGGTCTCCGGGAGTTTGCAGGGGTGATGTATCGGAGTCTCGAACTTATTCGGGTTCTTTGCACCGCGCCCCCAACAAGTTGGGGAGTCCAGCAC
>Ga0164310_10000959_pt1 | contig 15977 bp, 28 predicted proteins | sample GuaBasSedimGuay1_FD_121795 | JGI IMG/M metagenome (GOLD analysis project Ga0164310, IMG submission 121795) | Subseafloor sediment microbial communities from Guaymas Basin, Gulf of California, Mexico - Guay1, Core 4569-9, 0-3 cm | ecosystem: Environmental > Aquatic > Marine > Hydrothermal vents... | reverse complement strand
TGCTCATAAACTGGCCCTTTTACAAATATATCTTTTTCAAGCCGCATAGCTTTCATTATATATCCGATAAGGGCAAAGTCAAGTGTTTTAATGTTTATTCCATTGAACTGGTTTATCGTATCTTTGTACCAAACACGGTCAACGCGCTTGCCTTTATGCTCGACTATGAACGATATTGTACCTGGTTCCGAGTCCTGTAATTTTATTACCAGACTAGTCATCTAACGTATACTTTCCTGTAAATGGACTTCTCGTTGTTCTCATTATGTCGGAATAAGTCTCTCTTTGTATCGCCAAAAAAGGCCACATGGTAAATACTCTACCTGTATTTAAAACTGGTCCCCAAGATAGGTCTATGGGTCTGTGTTCATTGTCAGCCAATATCTTTTCTAACATTTCACACGCTTCTCTACGAATAATGTAGGCATGTGTTGTCCATCCTCTGTAGACCTTTTTGAGATTGGAACTGAAGCTGTCTACTTTTAATGGAACGCATCCAAGAAACAACATTAGCCAATCCGTTGGTAGTTGTTCTGCGTAATGAGATAGCAGTTCTTTGAAGTTGTTTTTAAAAAGAACATCATCTTCAAATACAGCAAGTTCCTGCCAGTTATTGTCCAGTGCCATAGTATATAAGTTTCTATGGCTTCTCAAACACCCTATGATAGCTTTAGGGTCTCTATCTCTCTTGTACCCTTTGTAGTTGTGTGCTACTTCATCAGGCAGTATTTTAGGGCCATCTACCGCTGAATATCTTTGTACCTCCAATCCTACCTTCTTGAACTCTTCTTGTGCTTGTTGCCATCTATCTGGTCTTCTATCTAAATTAATACAAAAAGCGTGTTCGAATAAACTAGTTATATTCCTCTCCACTCTTTGTTCTCCTTATGAAGTTTTTCTATTTCCGGAGTATAATAACAATAATGTTTATATTTAGATTTAGCATAAAACGAATTAGTTCTATAAGTAGGTTTCGGTCTTACTGGCATATTGGGCAACGCATATCCCTGATAAGGTTTGTACGTAATGCCTGGATACCATTTGAATGCTTTGCAATGCATGCACGTTGGCGTTTTTTCGACCTCTCTTCCATCAGCTGTGATCATCTCTGGCATTGCCAGCATGACGCTGAATCTACTTCTTTTAAACTCTTCAAATTCTCTGTAAAAAGTGGGGTCTATTTGTTCATCGGAATCGAGTGCTATTACATGTCCTGGTTTTACTTTGTCTAGTTCCCTTATTAGTACTTCCCTCCATTTCCACTGACTCCATTTTACATCTGATTCTATTACTTTATATTTACATCCCATATAATCCAAACGCTCTTTACATTCTTCAAGTATTTTTCTGTCACCCGCGCCCCCTTTTTCTTTGGGGAGATCAAACCATAAAACAAGATAATCTACGTATTTGGCAAGATCACTCACCAATTCTGCGGATAGGGGAAACCATGAGACAGATACCAAACCAGCTGTTATGTTTTGATTAGTAGGGCCATATAATAACGGTCTAAATTGTTTTTCCCATATGTTATTAAAAGAAAACTCCCACTGATATTTCCTATCTTGCGTTTTATTTATAATTTCCTTGGCCAAGTTTTCTAAATATTCTTCATGGTGTATGATCTTTTTGGTGTCTCCCTTTAATCCATCTTGAATCCCAGGAACTTTGTGTGTAGCATTGAAATAAATAGCATTGTTACCAGCGAATTCTCGCGCGCAAGGAAGACCTTCTGACATAACCAATAAATTACCATTTATTTTTGCTTCTAATACCACATTTGGAGAGACCTCTCTCCAAGAGGCAAATACAAATACGTTAGACACTTGAAATAAATCAGCCACCGCTTCCCTTGGCAATGCCCCATGATTTTTAACTATATCGGAAGTAAATAGAAAATCCCTTTTGTCATACAACCCCAGCGCATGCATTTTATTCTTTTTGTGTTGAATAAGTTTTTGCATTTCCTTCGTGCTGGAATTACTGTTGGCAAAAATAAGCGCAACTTCTTTGTCTTGTTTTTTTATAGCAGCAAACACCTCTATAACAGCGTCTATTCCTTTGGAGTCCATCCTTGTAGTGCAGTGCGGGAATAGTTGTATAATATCTTTGTTTTGTATGTCCAATATATCTACTACTCTATACGATAATTTATGAAAGTTGTTAAATGATCTATAATCCTTAGTATTCCATACGCATGCTATTTTGTCCAACGGCATGTTGTACATTTGAGCAACGCCTTTTAATTCACTTTCATTCATATAAACAAGTGTTGATTTATCTAGTGGTTCGAATCGTAAATTCTCTGGATACTCTTTCTCTTGTCGTTTTACCCAAGCAGAGTGGATCCAATGGAACCATTTACAATCTAACTTAGGAATTACATTGCGAATGGCTTGGTTGTATGCCAAAAAATTTCCGCCGCGCTGATAAATCAAATCAGCTGTCAAAACAACATCATATTCTTGAAGTATTTCCATATACTGATTTTCAAAGAACTTCACACGCTTTTCAAACGGTTCCCCGGAAGGTATTGTTCTCAACACATTTTTAGTGTGTGGAAACGTGTTTGGCGAAACATGACGATCCACCAAAAAGTCAAAATCTTGATTATAATATTCTAACATTTTGGCGCGTTCCAGCCAGCCTACGTGAAGTGCGTAACCTGGCTGGAAGCTTCCAAAATGTGTTAGTATTGCTATCTTCATTTATATCTTTACTCACCACCAGCAGCTGTAGTGGTTGTTGTAGTAGCCGCCTGCGTCGTGGTAGAAGACGTAGTGCCTCCCGCCGCCGTTGTGGTAGTAGACGTAGTGGCTGCAGCAGTGGTTGTCGTTGTTGTAGCTGGTCCTGTCCAAAATTCTATATTATAACAATCTACTGTTGTTCCTGTGTTACCAATGTATAGGCTACTAATATCAAAATCACCTACGAAATTTAAATTATACTCCACGCCGCTAATTACCTGATTAGTTCCTGTATTTAATACATCATATCTATCTCCACCAGTACCAGCTCTAAGAATCATATGCAGTTGCGCTGATGATGGAGACATTGTTACTCTAATCTTTGATGGTCTAAATCCAACCGGCCACGAAGATTTCGGAAATAGTTCTATACTGAACGATGCGGAGCCTGGTTCCCAATGATCAGTAACCCATTGACATTGCCATGTTTCGCCGCCATTTTCCCAATCATTATTATCAAAATGTTGTACCCAAGTTGGTGCCGCAGTAGTAGTTGTACTCGTTGTTTGAGTAGGTGGCGCAGTAGCAGAATAAAATGCTATGTCATCTAATTTAACAATAAGAGACGTTGGCGTCCCGTCCACATTGACTATCGCATAAATCCTATGTATGTCATTGCTAGTAGCAGAACCCTTAAACGTAATGTTGGCAGAGAGATAATATTTTGTATCAAGCGCCGGATTAGACGTAGTAGCGTAACCTATAAGATTGGCACTAGCATCATATAAACACAGTTGTATAGATGAAGCAGTTGTACCCGCTGTTGCTGCAAATTCCACACTTGCTCTAATTTGAGCAGGTCTATAACCTGATGTCCAATTACCGATATCTCGTATGTCTACAAATTTAGCATTGTTTTGTGTATCCCACAAGGTATTTGCCGAAACCCACAGCGTATCAGAGTCATTTGGTTCCCAGTAAGCATTACTATTGACATTATGCCAGGATTTAGTAACCGTTGTTGTGGTTGTGGTGGGAGGTTGACTACCAGGTAAGTACTTGCCATAAAATTCAATGGTTTTAATTGTAAAAGGACCATCAGCGCTGACTTCATGATAGATCTTGTCAATATCAAACGCCGCTGTTGTTCCTTGGTAGGTTATCGCGAGTTCTACTGTTTTATAAACATCATTTGACAAAGCAACATAACCAGAGTCGGCAATAGTGTTTCCTGATGCATCGTAAAGACGCATTCTGCCTTGTTCCGGTGATCCGCCGGCCTTGAATGTGATCTTAATCTTGGTAGGCCTATATCCCCTGGCCCAGGTACCTATATCTTCAAGATGGTAAGTACCATCATTTGTGTTGTTTATCCAGTATCCATTAGAAAAGGTGGCATTAGTAGTGTCGCTTTCCCAAAAATCATCTGATTCTACGACATACCATTGAGATGCCACTGTAGTAGTGGTTGTTGTGGGCGGAGCAACCGTAGTAGTAGTAGTCGTTGTTGCTGCACTATCATCAATAGTCACAGTGGTTCTATCTGGCTTAAAATCTATAATATCTGTGTCGTAAGCAATTCCTAAACTTTGTACTACATCATTTGGTCCTGAAGGAGGTGTCTGCCTTATTCTACCTGGATAGGTGTCTAGGTATAAATTTGACCCACGTGTAAAATTCCAACTGGTGTTTCTCACGTAACCCCGTCTCAATACTCTAATATCGTCCCCAGTCCCTTCTTCTAACGCAATTACTGTACCAGGAGCAGTAGTAATAGAACTCGCATCCGCTTGAGCATAACCACTGGCTGTGGTGTGCAAAACAGCAAACTTGCCCCTAGAATTAGAATCCACTTTTACTAAACTTGTAATACCACTATAATCTCCATGTGACAAGCTTGTTTTTAATTTTGTCTGTGTAATAAATTCAGAGATTCCACCCATAATTTATTATCCCCTTATTGTTTAGTATGGAGCAGTTGGCGGTGTAAAATTAGATGTCCAAGCTGCTGTTCCTTTCACAATTCTTAATTCATCTATATATCCATCTGGATACCAGTACCCACCAGTACTGAAATTATAATCATTCTTTCCTATATGTAATTTTCTGCCTGAATTTGCAATAGTCACATCTAAAGTCTTTGTAATTATACTTTGTCCATCAACATAATAAGTAAGTATGTCATTATGTCGTACTAATGCTAAATGATACCATATTCCAGTAGTAGGTGACCAAGTTCCAGTTTCCAATGTATGATAATCACTGCCCGTAGTAGAATACGAAAACATTAACTTGTGTGTATCTGATCTATAAGAAAATGCCCATGAGTTATTATTATTATCCCCCATGACATATTGTCCTACAAAATATGTATATTTATCAGTTACGAAATTGTACCAAAAATCTATAGTAAAATCTCCAGAACCAAAATCCCAATCATCAGAATCTGCTAATTCTAGATATGGTCCATTTGCGAGGCATATAGAGTTACTCCCAAATTTATATACACTATTATCAAATATAGGACTGCTTTCAAACGTTAAACCATGTCCACTATCACTAGCATCCCCATCAGCATGTATTAGTAGAGTAGTATATTGATCATCAGAATAAGGACTTGTTGGTACAGAGAAATTGGTCGTCCATCTAGCAGATCCTTTTGATATCCTCATTTCATCAACATAACCATTTAAATATGTACTGGAACCATGTCTAATACCCATGAAAAGTCCGTGTCCATTACTGTTTATGTTGTATGTAACACCAGTTTCTGTATCTTTTAATACACCGTCTCTGTAGATCTTTAGTTCACTACCACTTCGTACTAAAGCAACATGGCACCAAGTATTTTGTGGAATATTATCCGTCTCAACTAAAGTAGTCCAACTTCCAGGACCGTCGCAGACGAATCGTATTTTAGTGCCAGTATCATCAAAAGCAAATGACCAACCAGCCAATCCTGCATCTGTTCCTTCTATTATACTCGCATAATTGCTTTGTGTGGCTGTTATATAGAGCCAAAAGTCTATTGTAAAATTACCAGTACCAAAATCCCAATCGGTAGAATTTGGTGTAGATAAATATGCAGAACCAGTAAAATGAAGTGAACTACCCCACTTAGAAACACTACTGTCGGTTTTCAAATCATTGTATACGGTTATTCTGTGAGATGGAGAAGCAACATCACAGTCAAAATGCAATAAAAGGGCTGGTGACACGTTAGTGCCTAATTCCAACCCTAGTAGTTCATTTAGTTGTGTTACATCTTTGCCATAAATTTCGCTTATATCATTTATGTTTTTGCCTGATATTTTAGATACACTTGCCATTATTAGACCTCGTTATCTTATTTTTTAAAACAAGGCTAATTCTATGAAGCGCGGTGGTTCCCGTATAATCACTTTTCCATACGGCAATCTGTTTGTTACCGGGAACCCCGCGCAATCAATTTATTCAAATATAGGTGCTTCAAAAATACTAGTTTCAGTACCTGTACCAGTACCTGTACCAGTTCCAAGTTCGGGGCAACATTGTTCACTACTATCGTTGAATGGTGAACTATATGTTGTGTTTCCCTCTACGTTTATACCACCGCCGTAAGCAGCATTAACGTCTTTACCAGCCTGCCAAGAGTTGTTATCGCCTATAGCGATATTTCCACCTGAGTGACTAGCCACGCTGTCAACAATGTTTTCCAATGCTTTGCCGCCTAACCAAATAGAAGTGGCCACACCGGCAACGCCAAGAGCCTTTGAGGCCAATCCCCACATTGGGGAAGGTTGTCTCTGGGCAATACGCGGCATTGGTTGTCTTTCATAAAGCTTAAACCCACGTATCTTTCCATCAGTTCCTATGGTAACATCTACCAATGGTTTTTGTTCTTTTGTGGCAAAGGCCTTGTAAGCCTCAGTATATGCAGCATAGTCTGCATCCACATGTCTTGATGCACAGCCAAACAATGTCACACTGGAAAATGTGATCACGGACAATACGCACAATAATTTAACAAAAGCTCCTTTCCTCATCTTAAAATCCTCCTTAGTCGTTGTTTAAATGATAACCCTTGCACCCGCCACCACACAATTTATTTTTAAAAGCACAAGTATCACATTCATCGAATGCTGGCTTATAATTTTTAAAATAAATATTCAGATAATTTGTTATATCAGCAAACTCATTAAAATCCGACAAATTAACTGTAGTTTCACCTGCTAATGCAGCGCAATGAGCTACTTTTAAACCAGGTAATATCTCTACTTTTGTAGTACATACAAACTCAAAACCAGTCATTGGTGAGGTATATAATTCACCAATCTCCGATTTTTCGAACTTACAAATAGGCATTCCGCAGTCAAATATAAGTCCAATTTCCTTATTTCGTCTATATTCTGTAACGCTAACAATTTTTTTAATTTGATCACTATAATTATCTAGTGATAGCACCTTATATGGATTATTCGGAACTGGCAAAGACATTCCTACTTTCAGTATTGGAATCATAGGAACTTCCGCCATTTTTTCACAAATACCCATAATATCTACATCATAAGGGCCAAATACAACATTTCCAACAGACCATCTACCGATCTTTTCTATTGCGAACATTAAGTCAGTATTACTGTTACTAAATCTGGTCATATCCAATAGAAAACCTATCTTATCATCTCTATTGGCACTATTTGTATTTGAGGCAAGTTGTGCCAGTCGCTCTACTATATCACCATCCGCAACATCCTCATTACTTAGTGCAGTTCTTACATAAACCTCTTCTTTCATGCAAGTTTCTATAAAATCAAAAAATTGCGGGTGCGCCGTAGGGTTTCTCCCTATTAAAGCCACAAATGGCAATTTAGATTGTTTCATAAATTGAAGAATAGAGTTAAACTCATCCATTCTAATTTCAGTTTCCTCAATAGCAGGGTTGTATCCCTTAGTCCTCAAAACAATATTCATAGTCCTGTAAATCCTCCTGTTTATAGGGTTTTAATTCTAGATGAGTAATGCCTGATATGCTTTTAGAAATGTATTCTAGGGTTGTATCAGACAATTGTCTCGTCCTGGACCCATGTATTTCTATCTATTAATAGGTTAGTTTATTCTTTCTCCTTATATAGTCTTTGAACTATCTTTATCCGTTTATTTGCAGTTTCAGTTACTATCCACACTGGTGACCTATTTCCATCAAAATCAGCTTCATATAACATGAATGACTGATAAGGGTTTTGTCGACCATCTGGAAGAAACGCCATAACTCTATATGTCCCCAAACGAATGTTGATAGGTACCACCCAAGGACTAGCTTTTTTATTCTTTGTTCCACGGGCTTTAGGTTGAATGAAATGATGCTGAACCAACTTCTGTTGATAGATGTCGATCATTTTTATTTCAACATCATAATGAGTGGCATTAACCAGATAGGCCTTGTGATCAACATAGAATTCCGGATACATCATCTTGTCTACGCTATCAGCCACGGCGCAGGACGTAAGCATCATAATAAAAATTATGGCATATAAATATATAAAAAACTTTTTTAACATAATTCACCTAAATTAGATACGTTCATCCTGTCCAGCTCTTCCTGAGATGGATTAAACGCGTATTCTTCATGCTCATCATAATCACTGTAGAATTTGTTAAAATTATTCTTGGAAATCGCAAAAACAAAGTCATCCTTAACACACCTTAGGATGACGTCGTTGTTTTTCTGATGAATTAATTCAACTATCATTCCTTTGCTATTTCCAAATTCTTGAACATAAAAAATAGACATAATTCAATTCTCCTATTGATACATTAAGCATTAAAATAAAAATGTCAAGTATTATTCTAAAACTAGTTGGCCCTTTGAGTATGCCAATTGTCTTGGCGCAAAAGTATATTCAGACGTAAAACTAAACCAGATCTCATAATAATTTTTTTCATTGGCCAGTAAAGTTCTTTTGTTTACCTCTTTTTGATTAGGCCAATAACACCAATCCATGACACACTGAGTGTCATCATCACGAACATAGGTGCAGTAGGCGTGACCACCACCCTTTACGTGGCCAGCACATACTCTAACTTTCCAATCAGGTATGCCGGCGATTAAAGAAAGTGATTTGATTAGAATTGCCCCATCTTCACAATCACCTTTCTGTAAAGTCAACGTATCTTCTGGATTTTGCCAAAATTCTGTTTGACCTTTCAATTCCTTGTCGCCAGTGTATTTAATAAATTTTTGAACAAAAAGCAAACAAGCCAAAATTTTGTCGTTGTCATTACCTTTGTTCAATCTATAACTCTTTACAACAGGTTCTAAAATATGGCTTCTTTCAAAAATAAAAGTTCTTGGGTCTCTTGGTCGTCCATATTGCGCATTGTAAATAACAGGTTTTTTAGGGAACATGTTAGTCCACTTCTCAGCTCTAGGATCCATTTATACCCTCCGTATAATAGAAAAGGGCATTCTAGATTAATTCTTATAAAATTAAATCTAAAATGCCCTATATAATGTAATCCACCTATTATACGGAAGGTTAGTTTATTCCAATATTCCATTCTCTATCATAAACAAAATTGCTTCTTCTATCTCTTCCTCAGTCCATTGAAAAGCTACATCACCGTATTCATCCACAAGACATATTGCTGGGCGTATTCCAGCAATAACTTGATCTATTTGTTCCCATACCCAAGTGTTATCCTTTAGTTCGTAACGATACAAAGCTAATTCAATTTTATCTATTCCTATAATTGTGACTTCGTGCGTTCTTGTTACGAGTGCTTTGTTTTTTACATATATACCAGTAATAGCCGAATAGGGATCTTCTTTCATGAATCTATCCTCGTCTATTATAATTCCGCCATCACTTTGATTTTTTGAATCAAACGGAAACCATTTCCCCTGACTGGTCAAAAAATCGATTGCTCTAGCATTAAGGCCAGGAAACACGAATGGTTGTTCTATGGCTCTGAGATGCATTTATTGTTCCTTTTTAATAAGTTCCTCTATTTTTAATTGTCTTTCACATAACTCATCCAATGCTTCTTTACTAGGCACGTTTCCATGCCTGTGTGCAGCTGTGACTTTGTTAACTTTATTCAAAAGTTTGTTAAGCAAATATTCATATGGTATATTAGTACTCATCTATGAAATAATACCTTATCAATTCACACGCTTCTTCGTGTGTTTTTACCCAAGTCGTCACTGCTTGATTCACAAATGGATGTCTAGTATGAAGACCATTCTTTTCTCTATCTCCGGCGTACACGCCAACAACTGTTTTATCTGGATGCATATAATACCAAGCCAATTCAAAATACGAACCAATTATAGCTTTCTGTGGATCATAAATATTCAAGTCAGCAATGGCGATGGTGCTTCTTTCTACAAAAGAATAATCCTTGCTAACTAGAATGTCAATACCTTGCTCACCATAAACTTGTAATCTGTCTTTGTCCAAATGGGCATATTTCTTTAACATTGCTTGATTAAACCCATTGTTACACGGATCAATAATAACAATATCATCATTATCCTTGAAATATTTTCTGACCCGACTTCTCCATTCGTACGTTTCTGGTAGATCTACTGAAATTTGACCTACTAAATACACATACTCTTTCATAATCCTTCTCCTTTATTCCATGTGTTCTATTCTGGGAAATTTCCCTGGTAGGTATTCCCTTTTTCCGCATTTGTTACAAATGTGTAGGTATTTGATTGGATTGTTCCCCATAACAGTACAATCACCTGCCCCGGTTTCAAATAGAATCATTTTTCCTCCACAGCCGCACTCATACTCCAATCTTACGGCCCTCAACGGCGTTTTTTTAATTCTCATATTCATTCCACGTCTCCGTTTTCCTTTATTTTTTCATCTTCGTAAGGTGAGAGAAAACGCCTTCTTATTTCTTCAGCGCATTCTGTTAATTCGGCAATATAGTTCTTATAGTTATTGTAACTAGGTTCAACTGTGTCTTTACAAAACTTGAACAATACATAGTTGAGTCGACCGTCTGGCTGAACGTCCATTGCCTTCATGTTTTCTACTACAAAATTCAAAGTGTGCCTATAGTCTGGTATTACGTAAGGCATTTTAAGCTCCTTTTACAAAATTCTTTTCCTTTAACTGATTGACTATTCTACTAGCCACGTTACGGAGCAGTGTTTCCTGATCAGTTGCTAAATCTAATTGCGCGGCAGTAAATTCATGGCGAATGTTATACACCCCATCATGCCCAGGCAATCTTGTGGATATTATAACACCAAAATCAAAACCACCTCCTATAGATACTTCACATTCAGGAAATTCCTGCTTAATTATTTTTTCCACTTCAACTAGCGTAGATATTGGTATCAAGATGCTCCCCTCCTTTTAGTCCCCAAGGCGGAATTATAGATCTATCCACCTTGTTTATTTCTTGACATATGTTGTTCCTAAACACAGCCTCGTATTCATAATAAACATTGTTTACAAATACATAAAACACTAACACGCCTTCATAATCAATAAATTCATTTTTATAGTGTGTGTATCTTAATGATCCAGCCGCTCTGGCCTTTTCTGAATCATGCCATTCTTTGGTGCCATAATAAGGTCGTTTATCTTCTGGGATGACATGGTGAACCACGTCGTGAAACATAAGACGTCCGTCAGTTCTTATAGTGTAATAATACATCAAACGTTTTAAATCTCTGGTTTGGTACAATACATCTTGCGGTCCTTGCTTTAATGGCAGTTTGCATTTTATTATATCATACATAATACTATAAGCATTAATTTCAATTTGTCAACATTTAAGCGGCACTTGCCATATTGGCACAGAAAATTATTTGCTGTTTAGCTGCGCATTCTTTACAAGTCCCCTGTAAAATAAATGTACCATATTCTAAATAACCAGTGAACATCAAATTAATGGCTACTTTAAAAAGCCTGTTTTCGTCTAATTCCAGCATTTGTTTGCCACAGTGGCGGCATACGTATAAAGTTTTTGTCTCCATGATTACTTCACTATCCTTTTAAAATGTTTTTCAAAGTCTTCAAGTGTTAGAATCTGCCAAGGTACGTCTGCATCTATATTTAAACATACTACGGCATAATCTTCTCCTGTAAACATGTGTTGAGCTACACTGATTTTTCTATATTCAATATCATCCGGATCAATGTATACTTCTTGGGCCTCATTCATTATTCTACTCCTCATCAAATAAAAATTTGGCCAACGCTTTGTCCAAGACGGCCAATTTTAATAACAATAGGTGAATTACCAGCTCTGCTGTGGAGCTACTTTGTATAAGTTTGTGAATGTCTCTTAGAGACAACTCGGAAGATAGTGATATAGCGTGTAATAATGCATTGTATTCTATAAACGCTGTGTTGACTATCTCATTGGCGCTGTCTTTTGAACTTACGCCAACCCATTTTAATAAATTAAGTAAACTATCTTTTATTAGTTGTTCTTCCATAAAAGATTCAAGATCGCTAAATGGTTCAGCACTAACATCCTCTATCCAACATGGACACGCTGGGTGCCACCACATGCCAAAACCTTTACAGTATCCTTGGCCAATTAAAGTATCCCCATACACACAATCCTTCCAGGAGCATTTGGCAACATGGTGTTCAGGCATTGTCATACCTAATGATTTATTTGAAGACACTATTCCTCCTTTGGTGAGCCTAAGGTTAATAATAACAACTCCTCTATTTCGGTTTCATATTTATCTGTCATTTCGAATATATCTGAAATAAGAATATCGTCTATTTGTTCCTTCATTACGTTAACTGGTATTGTTCTACTCCCGTCTGGGTTTATAATACACGCCCTCAATAAGGTTTTAGCCCAATCAGCTCGCATTTTATGTAAAATTTTGGCAATTGCAATTATGTCTTGCATCTTCTCATCCATGAGCGTACCCCCAATGTCAAAATTAAAAATTTAAAAACCTTTTAAACAAAAGGACCATTATGTGTCTAACGCTTCCAGTAAAATCAAGTGGGCCATAATACTACGTGCCGCGTCTCTATCACCATCCACTCTAAAATAATTAATACATTCTCTGTGTAGCAACTTTTTCAACTGGGTTCCTATTGTGTCGCTTTCTTTTACACTTTGTATTCTTCCATACGTTTGATACTCTTTTACTCTATCAATGAAAAAGTAATATTGATCAAATGTGTCTATCACATCTCTCACAAAAGTTCTAAACGATTCTGGAAGATCGGGATCGGTGTAATAAAGAGACACCAACAAAGGACTGTCCGTCACTACGTAATCCACTACGCCTCTTAACCTTGATAGTCTACGATGTTGTTTAGCAAAGATGTAGTTTTGATCTAAATATTCTAACCTATTTTCATATACTAGATCTTTTGCATATTCTGTTACAAGTTCTGCTTTCAATCCTTCTAACTTCATCAAACTAAACAAACCGGCAGCCGTAGTGCTTTTTCCGGCGCCGGGAGGGCCGATTAAATTAATTACTTTCATATTGTTTTAATCCCTTACCATATTTTAGATACAATAGTCTATTAACAACATAGTCAGTATAACTAGCTTTCTCTATTCCTTTAGGCAATCCTGCTATAATACTGGCTGTGTTGGTTCTCTTAGGTTTTAGTTTTCGTTTTTTCCCACGAGCCATCAGATTCTCCTTAGTATATTCCTAACTTGAACATCTGGGTTTTCTACAACACCTTCTGTAAGATCAAATATAATCTTGTCTAATTCTAGAATTCTGCTTTTTATCATTTCTTCCAAATCACTGCCAGCAGGAATGTTGTCCAAACGTTCCAACAGGAATATTTTCTTGGCTTTGCATTTGCGGAGATATTTCTTCTTCTTGGTGAAGTGTTTTTTGTTTACTGCCTTGAGCATCTTTTCACCTTCTTTGAGAATCTTGTTTTTCACTTTACCGCATTTAATGCAAACTTTTCTGCCTGGAAAGCGCACCTTCATCACTTCTGGCATTACAATGTTGTATCTATCTAGAATACATTCTCTTACTTGATGTTGTATCAAGGGGTCATGTGCCTTGACAATCTTCTCCATTACGTCATGTAATGATATGTGTTCGTCTATCTTGACGTATTTATGCAGACCAACAGAACATCTATTCATTGAATTACCTCCAAATGATAGGACCTCCTACCCTTCTATGTGCTTGTCTAGTGCTTATATTGGGGTAGATATAAACAGGGTGTCTTCTCAAGTGACGTTTTTTGTAATACAAAGGTCTGTAAGCATGATAGTTAGTAGTCATATTACAAGTGTAGTTTGGTGGCTGGTATGCTGGTCTCATTGCAGCCATCTCAAGAGCTCGTGCCTTTCTGGCTTCAATTTTAAGTTGAAGCTCCTTCAGATCCATCTCTCTTTCCTTGTCCAGAGATTTTCTTAATTCTGCGTCTCTAGCCAATCTAATCTTGTGCTCTTCAGCGTTGAATTGAAGCTCAGTCCAAGACTTGTCATAGTTGTTGATCTTTTTGTTAGTGTAAAATTTAACACCATCAATGGTGGCTCTGTAAATGGTTCCAGCGGAAGCGTAAAAAGGGAACAACAGAATCAGCAAACTTGCAAACAATAATTTCTTCATGGTAAATCTCCTTTATAAATCTCTAATAGTATAGTATAGTATTAGTATAAATACTATAGTGTATATGATGATATCCACAGCATTAACCTGGTCCTTTACGTATTAGGTAAATAATGTAAAAACCTAGTCCTGCTAATATAAGATATGCTACTGCGGAAGCAACGATGTCCCAGATCATTAAAATCCCGCCTTTTGTTTTTTGTATTCGAGCGGAGTGTATATATTCCACATGTCAGATAGGTCCATAACACCTACTGGTTTATGTTTATTGCACTTCTCAATAGGATCATTGGGGTTGAGTGTAAAATCCAAATAACCACATTTGGCAAAATACTTTCCCCACCTTGTTTCAGCAAATTCTAGGTGTTCACAATCCGAGCACATTCCAAGGTCCTTATTGATTTTGTGTTGTTTTAGAGAACCTTCATACTCGTCTATTATTTGTGAAGCCTTACTTCTTATTTTTTTGAATTCTTTCTTTTCTTCATCAGTGCCTGGCGTGTCAAAAAGCATAAATATTTCCTTTCCGCGCGAACTAAAATTTTAAATCTATTGTTCTGGATCTTTCGAGTATTTGTGGTTGGACCGGTGGGGGCACTGGTTCTACAGGAATACCAAATAATTTTGATGGTCTGTATTTTTTGTTTTCTTCTTTCCAGTACTCTTTATATTTGAGTTTTTTAAGTTTCCCTGTGTCTTCCATATGAACTTCATCCACCATCCTATCCCATTCATCTTCAGTTAGAACAATCTTAGCGGGGTCTTCATTGTGTAACGCTTTAAACAATCTCAGTTGTTCAGCTACATCCTCAACTACTTTTGTTTTTTTAACAAGTTCCATATCTCCCTCCAAAAGATTATCTCAATCTTCAGTCTCCACTGACACAAAGATTATTTGCCATTTTCTTTGCCTTTTCAATACTTTCAAATTCATCCGCTTTTTTTGTTATATCATGAACTATGTCTTTATATGCAAAAACTCTGTTATATTTTATAAGGCCGCACCTAACGCATCTTGTATCTTGTATGCGTTCATTTGAATTGTACTCATTTTTCAATGCTTTGAACACATATTTATAAAGATCTGATTCAGCGTCTCTAAAAACAAGTTCCATAATTTCGGCAAACATTGCTGTCTTGCTTGTCTCCGCACCTTTTATCGGTTGCAACTTATGACGACCTAGACTGCATAAAAGACTCATTTTTTCTCTCCCAATTTGTTTTCTCGTTCAATGACTAAATCCACTACTTTCCCATCTGTGAATTTGGCTTTCAAATCATAAAACACATTATTAACCATTGTATGAAAATGGACATATCCGTGATATTCTATTTTTTCTTTTCCAGTTTTTTCGGTTTTAATGGAGCCAAACATTTTATAAATAGGATAGTCGTCCCATTCAGATGTCCCATAAAAAGGTCGCTTTTCTTCTGGGACCATGCTCCATTCTTTTATAGTCCGGACAAGCTCCCCATCTTTCGTAATTAAATACTCATCCAATAAGTTATCAAACTCTTTCGTTTGAAAACCCTCTTTTTGAAGAAACTCATACCCTTTCGGCATGGGATAATCACATTTTAGTTCATCGAACATTCCCATATTTAATTCTCCTATAACCTATAATATAAGCATTAATCATCACTTGTCAAGGTATTATATATTTTTTCTGATATGTCTTGTATAGAATACGGTTTGTGTATAAAATATTTTATTC
>Ga0164310_10000958_pt1 | contig 15993 bp, 12 predicted proteins | sample GuaBasSedimGuay1_FD_121795 | JGI IMG/M metagenome (GOLD analysis project Ga0164310, IMG submission 121795) | Subseafloor sediment microbial communities from Guaymas Basin, Gulf of California, Mexico - Guay1, Core 4569-9, 0-3 cm | ecosystem: Environmental > Aquatic > Marine > Hydrothermal vents... | reverse complement strand
TTCCCGGCTGAAGCCAGGCCTCCACTCAGGTCTTTCGGTACACTCCAACAAGGCTTGGAAAACCCGTCCTTCTCAACCCCTGATACCCGATGGGAGGTTCACCGGATCACGCGAAACGAGTCCATATACATCTGTAAATCCTCCCACACCTGCACCGGCTGGCCCGTCTGCGGGATATAAACCACCTCGACCTCGTAGTAATTCTGCGGTCCCTCGGCGACCAGTACCCAGCGCTCCAGAGATAGGTCACCTTCGCGTCCATTCACCTGTACATCCTGCGCCTGCCACGAAGCCTGCATCAGGATGTAGTCGCTTCCCTTGTTGGCAATGATGCGATTCATACCACCTCGCTGAGTCATCGCCCACTCCAACGCCACTTCTGCCAAGGTGTAACCGACGGTCACCTCTTTATCTAGAGCCAGTATCGTGATCTCGTTGGAGAGATGGAAAGTATCGGTGTTGTACACCAGATGCATCATCTCCATGTCTACCGCGACGCCGTTTACCTGCGAGCCGTCGTGGTATTGCACCTCAACCGGCTCTCCGTACCGGATGCGGCGCAGCGGCTGCTCATCCCACCACGAGCCGGTATACGTTCCCCGCTCGACGTGAAGGTCACGATAGGTCAGCTCCTCCACCCCGCTCCATCCCTCACGGGGCTGAGCCAATACGAAGCCCAGTTGCGGGACGACGTAGTACTCATCCTGGTTGAGCCCCATCGCCTCCTCGTATGAGATCCCGATTTGCTGCGTGTCCACCGTCAGCGGCTTCTCGCTGCCGGGCGCCGGGAGATCCACCCGCTGCATCTCCCGCTCGACACGGTAGACGGTCACGGCGGCGCTGATCGCCGCGCCGCCCAGCCCCCCGCAGGCTGTCAATACTGTGCCGATCAGCCCGATCACCGCCGCTCGCACGGCCTGGGATTTCTGCTTCTGTGTCATCTCCACCTCCCGCAACACATTTCCGCTACCATACCACACAACTGTCCTGGCTGTCAAGTCTGGCGTACCGCCACAACATGATGTATAATGCAGCCGAACTGACGTTCTACAGGAGAGCCTTATGCCCAGGTTTCAACTCGTCTCCGAGTTCCAACCCACAGGCGATCAGCCCGAGGCTATCGCGAAACTCGTCGAGGGCGTCAGAGGGGGGTACAAACACCAAACGCTGCTGGGGGCCACGGGAACCGGCAAGACCTACGTCGTGTCGAAAGTCATCGAGCAGGTGCAGAAGCCCACCCTCGTTATTGCTCACAACAAGACCCTCGCCGCCCAACTCTATGCCGAGTTCCGTGAGTTCTTCCCCCACAACGCCGTCGAGTACTTCGTTTCCTACTACGACTACTATCAGCCGGAGGCCTACCTGCCCAAATACGACCTCTACATCGAGAAAGACGCCGACATCAATGAGGAGATTGACCGCCTTCGCCTGGCTGCCACCACCGCCCTCTTCTCCCGCCGCGACGTCATCATCGTCGCCTCGGTCTCCTGCATCTACGCCATCGGCGACCCCGAGGAGTGGGGCCGGGTGATGCTTGAACTGAGGCGGGGGGAGCGCCACCGGCGCGACACTCTGCTCCGTCATCTGGTCAGCATCTACTATGAGCGCAACGACTTCGAATTGAAGCGCGGAGCCTTCCGCGTGCGGGGCGATACGCTGGAGGTCAGCCCTGCCTATGGCGAGACAGCCTACCGCATCGGCTTCTGGGGAGACGAGATCGAACGCATCACCGAGGTTGATCCCCTCACCGGCGAGGTGCTGGCGGAATTGGACGAGGTGCGCATCTTTCCCGCCAAGCACTTCATCACCCCTGAGGAGAAGCGGGAGAAGGCCCTGGCCGACATCGAGGCCGAACTGGAGGAGCGGCTGGCAGAACTGAAGGCGCAGGGGAAACTCCTGGAGGCACAGCGGTTGGAGCAGCGCACAAGATACGACATCGAGATGATCCGTGAGATCGGTTACTGCCCCGGCATTGAGAATTACTCCCGCCACCTGCAGCAGCGTCCGCCTGGCTCACCTCCCTGGACGCTGATGGACTACTTCCCCGCCGACTACCTGCTCATCGTGGACGAGTCGCACATGACGATCCCCCAGGTGCGCGGGATGTACCACGGTGATCGTAGCCGCAAAGAGGTACTGGTCGAGTACGGCTTCCGCCTTCCCTCGGCGCTGGATAACCGTCCCCTCACCTTCGAGGAGTTCGAGGTCCGCACCAACCAGGTCATCTACACCTCCGCCACCCCTGGCCCCTACGAATTGGAGAAGAGCCAGCAGGTGGTGCAGCAGATCATCCGTCCCACCGGCATCGTGGACCCCAGAATCATCGTCAAGCCGGTGAAGGGACAGGTGGACGATCTGGTAGGGCAGATCAACGAACGGGTGGCACGGGGCGAGCGCGTGCTGGTCACCACACTGACCAAGCGCATGGCCGAGGATCTGGCCGACTATCTGCGTGAACTGGGCATCAAGGTGCACTACCTGCACAGCGAGGTGCAGACCATCGAGCGGGTGGAGATTCTGCGCGATCTGCGGATGGGAGCCTACGATGTGGTGGTGGGGATCAATTTGCTGCGAGAGGGGCTGGATTTGCCGGAGGTGAGCCTGGTAGCGATTTTGGACGCCGACAAGGAGGGCTTCCTGCGCTCCGACACCGCCCTTATCCAGACGATGGGCCGGGCGGCACGGCACGTCAACGGCACCGTCATTATGTATGCCGACCGCATCACCGACTCGATGAGGCGGGCCATTGAGGAGACGGAGCGACGGCGAAAGATCCAGATGAAGTACAACGAGGAACACGGCATCGTGCCGGCTACCATCATCAAGGAGGTGCGTGACCTGACGGACCGGGTGCGGGCTAAGACAGCCGCCCCTCCGGAGCGTGGATTGAGCCTGGTCCAACTGCCTAAGGATGAACTAGCCCGCCTGATCCGGGAGTTGGAGAAGCAGATGAAGGCTGCAGCCCGGGACCTGGAATTCGAGAAGGCGGCTCTTCTACGCGATCAGATCTTCGAACTGCGGGCGGTGCTGGCGGAGAAGGAGGGAGCGGAGATGCCGGCGTGGGAGCGCGAGCGGCGGCGGGCGCGGCTGGGAATCGAAGGACCGCTTCGGAGGCGTGAGGTGGTGGCTTGACGCCGGGGGTGGGGTGAATATAATACAGGACGCAGGATGCGGGAAGCAGGATGTAGGATGCGGGGTGCGGGAAGGAGATGGGAGTATGTCGCTGGAAGCAGTCGTTTTACCCCCTGTGATCCTTCGCCGCCTACCCCGCCTACCCGTCCGTGAGCGGGCCTGGCCGGAGCAGGGCGAGTGGACCTATGAGGATTACGAGAGATTACCCGACGATGGGCGACGCTACGAGATTATCGAAGGAGTGCTATACGTGACCTCAGCACCGAACTTCGACCATCAGTACACCGTTGGCGAAATCTTCGCTGCACTGCGGACTTACGTTCGAGAACACCAGTTGGGCATAGTCATCAGCGTGCCCTTCGAAGTACGCCTGCCGGACATCGCCCCGGTGGTCCAGCCCGATGTGCTTTTCATCGCTGCAGAGCGGACACCCCGCCCGGGCGCGGCACGCTTCATCGGCCCGCCCGATCTGATCGTCGAGGTCACCTCCCGCTCCACTGCCCGCACCGACAAGGTGGTCAAGTTCAGTGCCTATGAGCGCGCCGGTGTGCGTGAGTATTGGCTGGTGGACCCACGTCCCCGCTCCGTCGAGGTCTACTCCCTCTCCGAGGAAGGTACTTACGAACTGGCCGGTCAGTACACCCCCGGCGAGACGGTCACGTCCACCGTGCTGAGCAACTTGGCGCTGCCGGTGGACGAGTTATTTTTAGAATAAGGAGATCATTATGCCCATCAAACTTCCGTGGCTTACAGGCATCTTTCCCGCCCTCGTCACCCCCTTCGTGAGGAAGACGGAGGAGGTGGACGAGGAGGCTTACCGCCGTCTCATCCGTCACGTCCTGCCCCACGTGGACGGGCTGGTCACCAGCGGCACGACGGGCGAGTTCCCCTACCTCACCCGCAAGGAGCAGCAGCGGCTCGTCGTCATCGCCGTAGATGAAGCGGGCGGCAAGCCGGTCATTGCCGGCTGTGGTGCTTCGTCCACCCAGGAGGCGCTCGCGCTTGCCCGCGACGCGAAGGAGGCCGGCGCATCGGCGGCGCTCATCGTCACCCCCTACTTCCTCCATCCCTCCGACAAGGGCGTCTACCAGCATTTCTACGACATCGCCACCGGCGTGGATCTGCCCATCATCCTCTACAATATCCCCCAGGTGGTGGATCGTTACCTGCCGCGCACCGTCGTCGAAGACCTGACCGACCTGCCGAACGTCGTCGGCCTCAAGGATTCCTCCGGCAATCTGACCTACACGATGGAGTTGCTGGAGTACGTCGGCGACCGGATTGACATCTTCATCGGCCACGACGAGGTGGTGCTGCCCGCGCTGGCCGGCGGCGTGAGCGGTATGATCCTGGCCAGCGCCCAGGTCTACCCGGAGGTGTGGCAGGAGGTCTTCCGCCTGGTTGGTGAGGGACGGCTGGAGGAAGCCCGCGCCCTCCAGCGCAGCGTGCAGAAACTCTCGCGCATCTTCTGCCGCTACGGTGGGGGTGTGGCGGTGAAGGCGGCGCTCAGGATGATGGGGCTCGATGTGGGACCCCCGCGCAAGCCGCTCAAGGGGGTTGGCGGGGCGCTCATCCACGAGACTCGCGCCGAAATTCGCCTCGAACTGGAGAAACTGGGCAAGATTCCGGTTGAGGAAACCCCCTTCGAGTACCCCAGTGGCCCGCTGACGGAGCGCTTCGGCGATCTGGAGATCACACCGGAGGTCATCGCTGCACACCACATGCGCATCGGAAGCGGAGTGGCCGGCGAGGGGCTGAACAAGGTGCAGATTGACCTTATCGCCGGCGGCAAGGAGACGCCGCTGGGCGAGGCCTACGCGCTGCAACTGACCTACCCGCTGCACGGGCGCGAGGCGCTGACGACTATTCTGGAACCGGCGCTCACCGTGCGCCCCGCCACGCTGCTTCTACCAACATTGCCACAAAAGAACCTGCGCCAGGCCAATATGATCTACGGGCCCACGCAGTCGGCGCTGGCGCGGGCCATCGTGGACGCGCTGGAGGAGGGGCTCATCCCGCCCACAGCAGTTGACGACGAGGTGATGGTCGCGCTGGCGACGGTGCACCCCCGCGCGTTGGATCGCCACGCGCTCTACCAGTCCGTCTACGCCGCCGCCACCCAGGCGTTGACGCAGGCATTCGCCAGGTAGAACAAGTTGTCAACTTGTTCTACTAAGACTAGGAGGGACACGATGGGTTACAAGACCGAATGGCTGAAAGGGATCTTCCCGGCACTGGTGACGCCCTTCACGTCTAAGGGGGAGTTCGACGAGGGGGCCTATCGCGAACTGATCCGCTTCGTGCTGCCCCACGTGAACGGCGTAGTCCCCTGCGGCACGACCGGCGAGTTTTCGTATATGACATTGGAGGAGCGCAAGCAGGTCATTGAGGTCTGCCTGGACGAGGTGAGCGGGCGTGTTCCGGTGGTGGCCGGGACCGGCTGCCCCTCCACCCGTGAGACGGTGGCGCTGACCGAGTGGGCCAGGGACGCGGGCGTGACCGGCGCTCTCGTCGTCGCCCCCTACTACCTCAAGCCCACTTTCAACGAGGTCTACGACCACTTCAGGGCGGTGAATAAAGTGGGGCTGCCCATCATTCTCTATAACATCCCGCAGTGCGCCGGCACCCACTTCAAGTGGTGGACCGCCGAGGGCATGCTTCTCGACCTGGACAATGTCATCGGCATCAAGGATTCTTCCGGCGACCTGCCTTTCCTGGACGCGCTGTTTGAGAAGGTGAAAGGGAAGGTGTCCATCTTCGTCGGCCACGACGAGGTGGTACAGCCGGCGCTGGCGGCGGGCGCCGACGGGGCCATCCTGGCCAGCGCCAACCTCATCCCCGACATCTGGCAGCGCGTCTACCGCGCCACGCTGGAGGGCGACCTGGAGACGGCGCAGTACTGGCAGCAACGGGTGCAGAAACTGGTGCGCATCGTCGTGCGTTGCGGCTCCACCCAGGCGGTCAAGGAGGGGCTGCGTATGATGGGGCTGCCAGTGGGCGATTCGCGCCATCCTATCATGCCCGGCGGCGCCTTCCGCCGCGAGGACCGCGAGGAACTGCGGTTGCAACTGGAATCGGCGGGCGTGGACAAGATCAAGAAGGCCCCGGTCACGTATGATCTGGGGGAGAAGCAAGTGGAGACGGAGGTCTTCGCCACGCCACAGACGCCGCGCACGATCTCCGGCTTTGCGCTGAAGGTGGGCGAGGGGTTCGCCGGCCCGCCGTTCCAGGAACTGGCGCATGTGGACCTGCTTCTAGGGCTGAAGGACGGCCCGGTGGGGCGAGCCATCGAGCGGGCTATGGCCGGATGGGGGGAGGAGCGCGGCCTGCGCATCATCAACGAGCGACCACGTACGCTGCTGGTGCCCACTGTGACCATCCGCACGGCCAAGCAGCGTCGCCTCTTCTACGAGCACGCTGCCGAGGGGGTCAACCTGGCCGTCCGGTTAAGCGTCGAGGATGGTTTCCTACCTGAAGCGATCTTGGACGACGTGGTGCTCATCGTCAACGCTTTTGTGCATCCGGCTGCTTCTATCGCCAAGCGAGTGGAGTTCAACAACTACAAAGCCACGCGCCACGCCATCCGCAAGGCGCTGGAGGGTCGTCCCACGGTGGAGGAGTTGATCAACGAGAAAGCGGCGGCGCGGCATCCGTTCCGCTACGCGCCATAAATCGGTAGATTGAGGAACTGGGGCTCTCTGGGAGTTGCCGTGGTGGGCGCACCGGAGGCCCGAACTTGTTCGGGTTTGCCGACGGGTAGCCCCAACAAGTTGAGGCATCCGAATCCTGGCCACGGGAAATCCCAAACATCCGGAGGGGAACTTGGAGATCAAAGCGTTAGATGGGCATTATCTGATCCGGCTGGAGCCGGGCGATGAGATCATCGAGTGCCTCAAACGCTTCGCCGACGAGCACAAGATCGGCTTCGCCGCACTGAGCGGTATCGGCACCTTCCAGCGGGTCACGCTGGGCTACTTCGACACCACCGCCAACGTCTACCGCCACCGGACGGTGGAGGAGCAGGTGGAGGTGCTGAGCCTGAGCGGGAACATCAGCCGGGGGGAGGGAGGCGAGCCCATTGTTCACGCCCACGTCACCATAGGCCGCTCCGACTACCACACGCTGGGCGGGCATCTGGTGGAGGCCACCGTCAACCCGACGCTGGAGGTCGTGGTGACCGTTGCCCCGGCGACCGTCCGCCGCCGCCGTGACCCTGTCACGGGCCTGATGATGTGGGACCTGGAAGCGACCACGCCCGTATACGTGTGACCGTAGGTCTGAGCGTCCTCATCACCGCCTTCCGCGAGGCGGCGACCGTGGGCCGGGCGATTGAGGCGTTTCTCCCCCAACTGCCCGAGGGTGCCGAGATATTGGTCGTATGCCCCGACCCCGAGACGACGGCTGTGGTGAACGATTACGCCGCCCGCTATTCGGCCGTGCGCCACGTGGCCGACTCCCAGCGGGGCAAGCCGGCCGCGCTGAACGTCGGATTGCGGGCAGCGCGGGGTGACATCGTCGTGCTCAGTGACGGAGACGTCGTCGTCGCCGAGGATGCGCTGGCCCCGCTGCTGGCCCCTTTCGAAGACCCAGAGGTGGGGGCGGTGAGCGGGCATCCCGTCAGCGTCAGCCCGCGCGACACGGTGCTGGGCTATTGGTCGCACCTGCTCACGGAAGGGATACACCGAATGCGGCTGGCCCGCGACCGGGCCGGTCAATTTCTGCTCTGCTCCGGCTACCTCTTCGCCTTCCGCCGCGCGCTGATCGGGCGTGTGCCCGAGGATGCACTGGCGGAGGACGGGGTGATCTCGCATCTCATCGCCCGCCAGGGCTACCGCATCCGCTATGCGCCCCAGGCGCGCGTCTTCGTCAAGTACCCTGCCTCTTACCGGGACTGGCTGCGGCAGAAGGTACGCTCCGCCGGGGGCTACGCCCAGGACTACGTACGCAAGTCGCCGGTGCGTATGCGCTCGGCCTGGCTGGAGGTGCTCAACGGCACACGGCTGGCTTTGTGTTACCCGCGCAGCCCGCGCGAGTTCCTTTGGACGCTGCTCCTCTTCGCCGCCCGGCTGCACCTGTGGCTGCTGGTCTTCGTCAACGTGCGACTGCTTCGCCGCCCATTGACCACTCTCTGGCGGCGAGTTGAGACAACGAAGTGAATCTCCCCCGCAATGCTGAAGCGCTTGCTGCCCGTCTCCCACCGGAGGCAGAAGCAGAGGTCTGACTGCCTAGCCGCCTGTCACTAACCTCCTCCACTAGGGTAAGCGGGCGGTTCCTCGACCGCGAACGAACGGCCTCTCGGCGTGGTCGGGTAGGGAACAGCACGCAGGTTGACTTTGGGAGGACGGGCTAGTTTGAGCCCCATCTTCTCCTCCACCACCCGCCGCGCCGTCTCGACGATTTGCTCGGCCCTCTCCGGTACATCAACTCCGGCTGCTGTCTCCACATCCAGTTCAACCACGACACCCTTTCGCCTGGCCGATACCTTCGCCTTGGAGCGCAGGATACCGGGTAGTTGATCTACCTCGTATTTCAGGCGGTCGGCAATGGAAGCAACGCTGATCTGTACCTCCCCACCGGCGGCTTTCTCGACGCGGATGGCTTTCGGAGTGGGCCGGCGCACTTCAAGGATGATGAGCAGGATAAAGATAACATCCAGCGTCAGAGCGAAGAGGATGCCCAGGGGCACGCGCACGTACCACTGAAGGCGGCTGAGGAAGTCAATCAGCGCGGTTAATTGCCCCCCGATTGCCTCCAGCACCGGTATCGGCAGCACCAGCAGAATGGTGCACAGCGGGATGGCAATCAGGAGCAGGACGACCACCAGTATACGGTTTACTGCGTTCATCGTTTTTCCTCCTCTGGGTTTTCTTCAGTGACTGCGCTCATTATAACATCACGCTTGGCTTTGGACAACACGAGGGCGGCAATGACGGTCAGGCCGGCCAACCCCATCAGGCTCACGCCCGCACCGACGCGCAGACTCACCGGACGGAAGGTTAACACGACGCGATGGTCTCCGGCCTCCACGGCGATGGCACGGAACAGGACATTGGCTCGCTGGATCGGCACCGGCTTTCCGTCCACCGTCGCCCTCCAACCGGGATACCAGGCGTCGGTGAGCACCAGGTAGCCGGGGGCCGCCAATTCCACCTCGATCTCCACCGCCTCGGGTGTGTACGAGACAATTGTCGCCGTCTCCGGCCCGGGCCGCCCGACGCTGAAGCGTCGGGCTGAGCAATCCAAGCCCGCTGAAGCGGGCTGAGCACGCACCGAGGACGGCTTGAGCCCTGGGCTCACCGCCAGCACCACTTCCACCGCCGGATCGAACACCTCATCCTGCATCAGCGCCAACGCCGCCTCGTCACCATCGGTCATCACCGCCCTGTGGACGATGAACGCCCGTGGTAGTGCGTCCAGGTTCTCGTAGATCTTGACGTCGCCGGAGTGGACCAGCCGGAAGCGGCCTCGATCGGAGAGGACCAGCGACCGGAAACCGCCGGTGCGCTCGTCTATCAGGCTCACTCCACGCACGACCAGTTTCCCCTCCGGCAGCGTCGCCCGCACGACGACCGCGACCGGCGCAGCCGGCTCCTGCCACCGCAGCCGCGTCACGTAATCGTTCCCCTCCGGCTGTCCCGGCCAGAAGTGGCCGCCGACCGTCGCCTGCGCGTGGGCCACATCCGGGCCGTACAGCCCCTCGGCAGTGTGTTCCCCGGCCCGTAGTTCAAAGGTGCGCGTGATTCCATCGCCGAAGCCCACCTCGACGACGCCGACAGGCGTGCCATCGGGCAGCGCCGCTCCCCCGCGCAGGTAGGAGACCAGCCCCAGCGCCGTCGCCTCGAACTGCGGCACGTGCGCGACCGTGGCCATCTCCTCACGCGCCAGTTGAGCCCCGAACTGAAGATCGTAGAACACGTCGTCCAGCCAGGCGTCGTGGAGTTTGTCGGTGATGACGTACCGGACGTTGAAGAGGCTCAGCCAGCGCCCGTCGGGGATGCGGGTCAGATTCTCGCGCAGCCGGCCGTCCATAGAAACTTTATCTCCGGGCAGAAGTAGGTGCTGGAGCGTGACGTAACGCGCCAGCGGCAGCACCCCGCCGTCGTAACCGTCCACGGCGGGGACGCTGAAGGCCAACGGCAGGTTGGGGCTGAGCACCTCCTTGTGCTTGGCGGCAATGACGTAATCGTATAGCGCGTCGGGCGAGAGTTGCGGCCCGTAGATGATCTCGATCTCGGGCAGGTCGCCTGGGTCGAAGGTAATGGCGGACATGCTTAGGAAGCGCGGCTCCCTCAGCCCCTCCCCCTGCGCGAGCAGGTGGGCGATGGCCGGGCGCAGGCCGGTGAACGCCTGGGACGCGGTGGCCCGGGCGTGGGGAAGCGACTGCCCGGCCGCGAGGAGTTCCACGACCAGCAGCCCCAGCAGGCCCAGCGCCGCCGTTCGAGGTGCGCGACGCGCCACGAGCAGCAGGCCCGACACCGCGATCATCCCCAACGTCCAGCCGAGGAGCGTCGCCCGGCCCGGTCGCCCGCCCAGCGCCCCCCACACCCCCAGGCCGACAAGCAGGAGCGCGAACGCCCGTACGCGCCGCCAAGTCATGCGCACGCGACCGCGCCACAGGTAGTCCATCCCCACGCCTGCCAGCGCCGCCATCCCCAACGCATAGAGCGCCAGCCAGCGAGCCGGCACGCGAAAGTGGGCGAAGCCGGGGACGAAGCGGGCCAGGAGGAGGTAGATGGGGTTATGGAGGCCGAGGGAGAAGAAGAGGCCCAGGGTGAGGAGAAGGATTGGAGAGCGGAGGTTGGAGGCTGGAGATTGCACGTTGCGTATTGCGATGGCGGCGAGGGCAAGGGCAGCGATGCCGACGTAGGCAACGTGCTCGATGTGGCCGGGGGGCACGGGCTCGGCGAAGCCGGGGAGGAGCGCACGTGCCAGGTAGAGCGGCGAGAGGGAGAAGGAGACGCGCTCATTGAACGGCAGCCCGCCGGCGCGCACCGAAAGGCGGGAAAGTTCCCAGGTGGGGATCAGTTGCACCGTTGCTAACGCCGTCCCCAGTCCCATTGCGGCAGCCAGAAGCGCCGCCCGCTGTGCCAATGGCCTCCACTCACGCTGGCGCAACCCCCGCCACAGCGCCGGTCCCAGCCCGTAGGCCGCCAGCCCGACCAGCGAGATGAACGCCGTCTGCGTGTGACCGGCCAAGAGCACCAGCCCTATCACAACCGCCAGCCCGACAAGCGCAGCCCCACACCCCCTCGCCGATTCGCCGACTCGCCGACTCGCTGCCTCGCATAACATCAGCATCAGCGGCAGCCAGGCCAACCCCTGCAATTGGTTGACGTGCTCCACCTGTGCGCCCAGGTAGCCTCCCAGCGCGAAGGCGGCCCCCACCGTCCACGCGCCGACCTGCCCGAGTCGCAACGAGGCACGCCCCCACAGATACGCATTGAGCGCTGCCAGGCATAAGTGCAGCACAATGGTTAGGTGGACAGAGCGATAAGCCGGCAGGAGAAGCCACAACGGCCAGTTGAGGGGATAGAAGAGGCCCACCTGGCTATTGGCAAGGAAGGGCGCGCCCATAAAAAGGTAGGGATTCCAGAGCGGCAATCGCCCGGCTCGTATCGCCCGCGTCGCCTCCGCCCAGTAAGGATAGAAGTAGGTAAAGACATCACCGCCGGCCAGCACTCGCCCCGCCAGCGCAAGCCTCCAATAGCACGCGATCACCAGCACCCAAAGCGAGGCGACGGCCAACAACGATTTGCAGATTTGTAGACTTGCCGCTTTGCCGCTTTGCCGACTTGCCGCGTTGCCGCTTTGCAGATTTGCAGATTTGATGATTTGCCGATTTGCAGATTTGGTGATTTGCCGATTTGCCGATTTGGTGATTTGCCGATTTGGTGTGATCATTGCTCTGATGGAGGCAGTATGCGGTAAATGGTGAACGAGGGCGCGCCGTCGCGGCGGGTCGTGGTCAGCGTCGGGACCAACTCGTACCCCACGCCGGTCAGCGCCCACTCCACTCGCGCCGAGGATTCCCAGGAAGGGAACGTGATGTAGCGCGGTTCCCGCCCACCGAACGCCAGTACATCCTCAACCAGCCAGGCCGGGGTCGGCCAGTAGGCCAGGTGGACCGGCGCGTCGAACAAGTAATAATCATAGTGCCATCCCAACCAGTGGTGGTAAACCACGGTGCCCTCAGGCAAGCCGTGCAGGAGGGACACAACTTCGTCAATGCCGTCGTAGGCACCGTGGTCACCGCCGACGGGGTAGCGGCTGTGGGCGGCGTTCCAGGCAGGAAACGCCAGGGAAATGAGCAATAAGCAATGGGCCAAATAGCGAATGGCGGATGGCGAATGACGTATGACGAATGACGTGTGACGAACGACGCACTGCGCCCCCGATGTCGAGAGGCCGACGAGTCGGCCCAGAAGGAGGGCCAGCACAGGCACCAGCGGCAGCAGGTAGCGGTCCCAGATCGGAAAGGCCCACAGCCAGTGGATGAGGAAATAGACGAGGGAGAATGAAATGAGCAGCAGATCGGCAAACGATTCTCGCGTGTAGCGGCGGTGTGTGATGGCGCCCCACGCCAGTGCGGGCAGGCCCACCAGCAGCACGCCGTTGACGATAGGGGAGGCGAAGAAGTAACGCATCTGGCCAACCCACCCGCGTAGCCGAGGCCACAACTCCTGCGGCCAGATGAGGCGCAGTCCCCCGTAACCGGTCACACCTGTCCGCCAGAAACCTTCCGCCCCCTGCGCCACCCGTACCCCGTCCCAGGCGAACACCAATCCAATAACCAATAACCAATGACCAACGACCAATGGGAGGACTTTGTGGTTTGTGGTTTGGGCTTTGGGATTTAGGATTTGAATCAGAGCCACCAGCGGCTGCCACACCAGCCCTGTCTGCTTCGTCGCAAAGGCCAGCCCCGCGAGGAGCCCTGCCCACGCCGGCCGACTACGGGCCGCCGCCACGCAGGCTGCCAGCCCCAGCGCCACCATCAGCGGGTCGGGGAAAGCGGTAGCGGAGAAGAGGATGGCGAAGGGTGAGAGAGCCACGCCTACAGCCGCTGCCACTGCTGTCCACCGCTCATGATAAAGCGCACAGGCCAGCGTGGCGACGAGTGGGATCATCAGCAGTCCTGCTGCCAGCCCGGACAGCCGTACGGTAAACTCGCAGTTGCCAAAGAGCGCCTGGGCTCCGGCCACCAGATATGGCAGCAGCGGCGGTTTGTAGACCGGCACCGTCGCCAGCCACGGATCCTGCCCCCGCCCAATCAGGAGCCCCCAGTAGCCGTACAGCGCCTCGTCGGGGTGGAAGCGATTGTCCAGCATTGGGGGCAGCCGCAGCGCCCACGTCAGCAGCAGGAGCGGCATCAGCGCCCAGCGATCCCATCCCCAACCCTGGGTTCTCATCGCGTAAAGCGGCATCTGAGCAACGTCCACAACACGGTGAAGGCGTCACGCCAACCGATCTTCTTTCCCTCCTCAAACTCCCGCCCGGTGTAGGAGATAGGCACCTCATAGATGCGATAGCCGCATTTGAGGATCTGCGCCGTGATCTCGGGATCGAAGCCCCAACCGGGCGCTTTCAAATCGAGTCGTTCCGCCACCTCTCGCGTGAAGACCTTGTAGCCGGTCTCCATATCGCTGAGGATGGTATCGTAGAGGACGTTGGTCACCAGCGTGAGGAAACGGTTACCGACCATGTGCCAGAAAAACATCGCCTTGGTCGGCCCACCGCGAAAGCGCGAGCCGTAGACCACCTGGGAGCGGCCCTCGACGATGGGCTGCAGGAGCGCCGGATAGTCGCGGGGGTCATACTCCAAGTCGGCATCCTGGATCAGCATCACGTCGCCACTGGCGTGCTGGAGCCCGGTGCGCACTGCCGCGCCCTTACCCTGGTTGTGCTCGTGGAATACGATGACTATGTCCGGGGCGTTCTCCAGCGTGCGCAGATACTCCCGCGTGCCGTCCGTCGAGCCGTCGTCCACGATCACGATCTCCCGCTCGAACTCGACGACAGAGCCGTTTGCCGGCCCGTAGCCTACCGGCACCGCTAGCGGCACCACTCGCACACGCCGCAAAATCTCGGCGATGGTGCCAATCTCGTTGTAGACCGGTATGATGATCGAAAGTTTCACGTGACTTCCTCCGACCGATGTCCGCATTATAGCCGAGGGCTGCACAGGTGGCAAGCGGCTTGTGACGAGATATGGGTAAAGTCAAGAAGGTCTTGATACTTTCCTGCGAACGAGCAAGGCTGGCTCTTCACCTAACATGCGCCGTCACCGGCGTGTTCTGCGTTTTTTCGCACCCTTTCGCTTTCGCGCCTTTTCGCGTCCTGAATGAGCCACCTACGCCGCTTTGCTGGGAATGGAATGTGTGGTATACATGGACAGTGAGGATATGCGCCGCCAGGCTCCCAATGTGGAACGTCGGCAATGCCCTGCCCAGACGAGGCGCAGTCCCTCAAGCCGGTCCGTTATTCATTACCGGACACCTTTGCCGGCGGTGTATCCATAAGGTGAGAAAGCGGACGCCGAGGGAGTGGCGGCTTGGGCTGAGGAGCGAAGTGCATCCCCCGGTGACGTCCGTGCTCGAGAGGTATTCGGCAGCGATATTGCCAGACTGAGCCAACGACGACGGGGATGGATGTTCTCATCCGTTTATCCGCTGTTCATCCGCTGCACCAACTAACGAGGCGGTAGACAAATACATGAAGAGATTGACAGATGCACAAGTCACTATTGTTGGATTAGGCCTGATGGGTGGCTCGCTGGCCGGTGCGCTGCGTGGGCAATGTTGGGCCGTCGTTGGTGTGGCGCGACGGGCAGAGACGATTGAGACGGCGCTGGCGCGTGGCCTGATTGACCGGGGCACGACCGACCTGGCGGACGGCGTGCGCGAAGCAGACGTAGTCGTCCTGGCGACGCCGGTGCGCGTCATTATGCGGCAGTTGCACGAGATCGCGCCCCTTCTGCCGGAAGGCTGTCTGCTGATGGACCTGGGCAGCACCAAGTCTCAAATCGTCGCGGAGATGGCGCGACTGCCCGATCACGTTCAGCCGTTGGGTGGGCACCCGATGTGCGGCAAGGAGGTGTCGGGAGTCGAAGCGGCGGACCCGGCGATTTACCGGGGGTGCACTTTTATTCTCACGCCGTTGCCGCGCACGTCGGAGGCAGCCCTGGCGCTAGGCCGCGAACTGGCCGAGGCCGTCGGCGCGAGCCCGCTGGTGCTCGAAGCAGAACGCCAGGACTTCCTGGTCGCCACCGTCAGCCACTTGCCTTACCTGCTGGCCTGTGCGCTCGTAGCCACGGCGGATGCCACAACCTCCGCCGACCCGGCGGCGTGGGAGATTGTGGCCGGTGGCTTCCGCGACACGTCGCGCGTCGCCGGCAGCGACGTGACGATGATGGTTGACATCCTGCTCACCAACCGGGCGGAGATACTGAAGGCGTTGGACGTCTACCAGGCACAACTGCGCAGCCTGACCCGTCTCGTGGAAGCCGGAGATGAGGAGGAGATGCGGGACGTGCTGAGCACCATCCGTGCAAAACGGAAGGAGATGTTCCCGTGAGCCAATTGACCGTCCGTCCAGGCGGACCGTTGCGTGGCCGCGTGCGCGTTCCCGGCGACAAGTCCATCTCCCATCGGGCGCTGCTGCTCGGTGCTCTGGCCGACGGGGCCAGTCACATCCGAGGTTTTCTCCCCTCCGGCGATTGCCTGGCGACCCTGGCCTGCGTGCGTGCGCTGGGCGTCGAGGTGACCCCCCAACCAACCAACCAACTAACCGACCTGATCGTCCACGGGCGCGGGCTACGAGGGCTGCGGGTGCCCGCCGTGCCGCTGAACTGCGCTCGCTCTG
>Ga0164310_10000957_pt1 | contig 15999 bp, 14 predicted proteins | sample GuaBasSedimGuay1_FD_121795 | JGI IMG/M metagenome (GOLD analysis project Ga0164310, IMG submission 121795) | Subseafloor sediment microbial communities from Guaymas Basin, Gulf of California, Mexico - Guay1, Core 4569-9, 0-3 cm | ecosystem: Environmental > Aquatic > Marine > Hydrothermal vents... | reverse complement strand
CCCCTGTACCTGCCACACCCGCTCCCACCATGCCTGCACCAACCTCGACGCCTCCCACAGGCCAGGTTACACACGTGGTCCAGCGGGGCGAGAACCTGTTTCGCATCGCGCTACGCTACGGCACGACGGTGGAAGCAATCGCCAGCGCCAACGGCATCGCCAATCCGGCCCTTATCTACGCTGGACAGGAATTAGTCATCCCCTCGCCAGGTACTCAACCACCCCCGCCATCTGCGGGTGAGACCACCTATGTGGTGCAGCCCGGTGATAACCTCTTTCGCATCGCGCTGCGCTACAATATGAGTCACCTCTACCTGGCACAGTACAACGGCATCGCCAATCCGTCCCGCATCTACGTCGGGCAAGTCCTGCGTATCCCGCCACATTAGCCTCTATCCCGACCCGCGTGAGGCGAAAGTCTGCAGCGCTCGCACGGCCTGCCCACACCCATCTCGATCCGGCCGAGGGTAGGAGATGAAGAAGAAGGTCAAATACGTGCGGGCGCTGCAGGGCCGGCGGCGCGTTCGCCAGCGCGAGCGGCGCTTCGTCTTCGAGGGAGTGCGGCTCATCGAAGAGGCCGTCCGCGCCGGCGTCCCACCTGCTTTCGTGCTCTACACCGAAGCCTTGGAGGCCGACGAACGCGGGGGTAGGCTGCTGGAGATGCTCCGTGGGATGGACGTCCCCTGCTACGTCGTGAGCGAGCCGGTGATGAGGGCCTGCTCCGACACGGTGACCCCCCAGGGCATCGTGGCCGTACTTCCCATCCCTGACCTCCCCCGCCCGGAGCACCCCACCTTCACCCTTATCCTCGATCACGTGCGTGATCCGGGAAACCTGGGCACCATCCTGCGCGCGGCGCTGGCAGCGGGAGTGGAACAGGTTCTGCTGGCACCCGGCACGGTGGACGCCAGTAACCCCAAAGTGGTGCGGGCTGCTATGGGAGCGCATTTGCACTTGCCGGTGGCATTCCTCAGGTGGGAGGCCATCGCCGAGGCGGTGGCCGGCTGCGACGTCTGGCTGGCGGTGGCCGGCGGCGAGACGGTCTACACGGCGGTGGACTGGACACGGCCGGTGGCGCTCATCGTGGGGGGCGAGGCGACCGGGGCGGGGGAGCGCGCCAGAGCGCTCACGCAGGGGCAAGTCTACATCCCAATGGCCGCAGGCGTCGAGTCGTTGAACACGGCAGTGGCGACGGCGGTGATCCTCTTCGAGGTGGTGCGGCAGAGAACGGCGAAGAGCATCGTCCCGGCAAGTTGACTTGCGTGCCAAGAGAAGGTATAATCCAATGCGTCTTCAATCGGGTTCACGTCTGGGGCCTTCTCGGTCACGGTGGAGGTAGGTATGGCACTGAAAGGGAACCTGCGAGACTTCAGTACAACGCAGTTGCTCAACCTGATCAACCTGGCGCGTAAGACAGGTACATTGACGATTGACACGCGTGAGGCGCAGGCCCGCCTGTGTTTCAAGGAAGGCAAACTTATTTACGCGACACTGGATGGACAAGATGATCATCTGGCTGCGATGCTTCATCGGGCAGGCAAGATTACGGAGGAACAGGCTCGTGCGATCCAGGCTCAGGTCAATGTCAGGAGTGATAAGGAGTTGGGTCTCCTGTTGATCAATGCGGGCTATGTGAGCCAGGCCGATATTGTACAGAGTGTGCGCACCCACATATTGAACAATGTCTATCGTATTTTCACCTGGCCCGAGGGCACCTTCCGTTTCGAATCGAACGTGCTACCCTTTGAAGACCGCATTACTGTTCCCATTGACCTGGAGAACGTGATTATGGAGGGCAGCCGCCGCTTGAAAGAGTGGGAGCGGCTGCAAGAGGAACTGCCCAGCCTTGAGGTGGCGCTCAAGTTCGCCGAGCGTCCCAGTGCAAGCCTGCGTAACATCAATCTTAGTGTTGAGGAATGGCGTGTGGTGTCCTTCATCAACCCGCGCAACACGATTCGCCAGATTGCGCAGTACAACAATATGAGCGATTTTCAGATCCGTAAGATCGTGTACGGTCTGTTGCAGGCAGGATTGGTGGAGTTGGTCCGACCGGAGAAGGCAGCAATGCCGGCACCGCCTGGAGTGCCCGGCCGTGCTCCCTTGACCGCCCGTCGTCCGGCCGTCAAGCGGAACGTGATACTGCGCTTGATTGACCGTATTCGGAAACTCTGACAATGCAGACTGTCAAAATGGTGGTCACCGGCCCTTTTGCGGCCGGCAAAACCCAGTTTATTCAAACTATCAGCGAGATTGACGTTGTTGAGACGGAGCGTAAGATCACGCGCCCGGAGGAGCGCCTCAAGGATCAGACCACGGTGGCGATGGATTTTGGGCGTATCACTGTGGACGATGACCTGGTGCTCTATCTCTTCGGCACCCCCGGTCAGCGCCGTTTCGACTTCATGTGGGAAATCCTGGCGGAGGGTATGCTGGGCTTCATCGTCCTGCTCGACAGCGTGCGGCCGGAGACCTTTCGCGAGGCCCGCCGCATCCTCGAGACCTTCTACTCTTATGCTCCCGTGCCCTACATCGTCGCTGCCAACAAGCAAGACCTGGAAGACGCCTGGTCACCTGAGGACCTGCGCATCGCCCTCAGAATCCCTAAAGAAACCAAAGTGTTGCCCTGCGTAGCGACCGATCGAGAAAGCGTCAAGCGGGTGCTTTTAGAACTCCTTTATTCGATTCTCGAACTGATGGACGAGGAGGATTAAAGACGCAGGAGGGAACAGCGTTGCCGTCCTGTAACCGGAGCATGTGTCGCGTGGGGCGATGCAAACTCCATCTAGGTCGAACCAGACGGGGCGGCGGGTTCGACCTTAAATTTGCCGGGCGACTGTAACTTATTTTAACGGAATTGCAATGATTTCTCAATGTTCCCTGTGCAGTTATATGATATGATTAAGGCGTGATGGCAATCTCCGAGCGCCTGTCACAGGAAATCCGGTGGCAGGAAAGGACATCCGGTGAGTGAGACGTTATGAGTTCTATTGTTACTGACCGGGGAGTGGTCCACTACGAGACTCATGGCCGCGGACGGCCCGTGATCTTGCTGCATGGTTGGCTGGAATCATGGGACCACTGGCTGGGGACAATGGAAGTGCTGGGCCGTCACTACAAAACCTATGCGCTTGATTTCTGGGGTTTCGGCGAATCCGGGGCACAGGGGGGCTCTTTTACGGTCCAGGACTACGTTGAGATGGTAGACCAGTTTATGGAGCACCTGGGAATTGGGCAGGCTCTCATTATGGGCCACTCTATGGGAGGTACTGTCTCACTCAGCCTGACGTTGGAGCACCCCGAGCGGGTCCAGAAAGTGGTGGTGGTGGGTTCCCCTATCGTGGGCGACGGGCTGGCCCTCTTTCTGCGGTTGGCAGCACGGCGTTCCCTGGCCAGCCTGGCTTACCAGGTGCCCGGTGCTATCCCGCTAGGTGTCAGGCTCTTCTCGCCACTCCTGGCACGGGACTGGAAGACCTGGTATAAGATGTTCGAACGCGATCTTTCGCGCACTACGTTGGAATCCTTTCACCACAGCATTGCCTCGCTGCGCGAAACAGACCTGCGCCCCCGGCTGAAGGAAATTCGCGTACCGGTGCTGGGCATCTATGGCCGGGTGGATCGTATTGTGGATCCCAAACAGGGTGAGATATTGGCGCGGGAGGCCCCGCTGGCCGAAGTACGCTACTTCCAACACTCGGGCCACTTCCCAATGTTGGATGAGCCCGAACAGTTCCATCAGACGCTGGGCGAATTCTTGAACCATCAGATGTAATGCGCAAGAGGTACTGCATGGCCGGTTATGTTTTAGGCCTTACCTTTCCCGTTTCACCTTTTACGCTGGCTTGTCAACCAACCGACAGGTGGACAACCGCATGACAGATGGGCCTGTGTCGGCAATTCAGGGATCAGCGCAGTATTTCTTCCCTAACAAGATGGGGCGGATCGTCTTCCTGGCGATGGAAGAAGTGATGGGGCGCAATGGCGTAAACGCGATTCTGAATCTGGCCCGGCTTCAGCAGCGTATTGGAAATTACCCACCGAACAACTTCGACAAGGAGTTCTCCTTCGATGAGTTGGGGCGGCTGTTGCAGGCGCTGGATGAGGTATACGGATCACGCGGTGGACGTGGACTGGCGCTGCGGGTCGGTCGGGCCTGCTTCAGATTCGGCATCAAGGACTTCGGACCGATGCTGGGTATCGCGGACCTGGCCTTTCGTATCCTGCCCTTGGGGATGAAACTGAAAGTGGGTTTTGAGGTCCTGGCCGAGACCTTCAACAAGTTCACCGATCACCGGGTGCGATTGGGAGAGGATGAGCAGTATTTTCACTGGATTATAGAACGCTGTGGGACGTGTTGGGGACGCCAGTGCGACTCGCCTTGCTGCCATCTGGCCGTCGGCTTGCTGGAAGAAGGGCTTTATTGGGTTAGCGGCGGTGAGAACTTTTATATCGAGGAGGTATCGTGCATCGCTGCCGGTGATAGCACCTGTACCATTCTGATCGGCAAACATCCGTTGGATTGAGCAAGTAAATGCGCAGGATCATTCTACGAGAACATCGCAAGATATTCCCATTTAACGAGCCGGCGCGTGACTTGCGTGTGCTCAATAAGCCACTATGGCTCCATCAGCGGGACATATTGGCGCGCTATACCGCAGAGGAACGCGAGGTAAATTCGCTGACCGAGATAGATTCCCGGCGGACAGAGACACTGGTCTACCGGGATAACCTGTTCTTTGATCAATTCTTCCTGGACGAGTTCATCCAACGGGCCAGGGAGTTGGGTAAAGCCTGCCGGGTCGCTTTCGCGCTGGATGATCGCGCTATCGCCACCCACGCCATCCATTTGCAACATGGGATCCGCCGTGAGGGGAACGTGTATGTCGCCGATATGTGGTATTTCCCTCACGGTGTCGAACCTAACGTGCGTCCCCTGGTGATAAACACTGAAGCGCGCGAAGTGGGTTACTATCGCGTCCCGACCCATATGTCCGATGAGAAGGGTGATCTGGTGTATCAGGTGCCCACCAAGGCGTTCTGCTCTATTGAACATTGGGTTCACACTATCACCGCTAATGTCATCTTTGGAGTATTCGCCGAAGGTGCGCGGCTGGAGCGCGACATCGAGCGCAGTGTGGGAAAGCAACTTAAGATGCTGGGGCGCGCGATGCTGGAACGAAAGCAAGTCCTTTCTTCGTCCACGGTGGTGCATGTAGGCCGCAATTGCAGCATTGACCCCACAGCCATCATCCAAGGACCAACTTACATCGGCGATAATGTCAGCATTGGACCGGGCGCTGTCATCTGTGCCTCTCTCATCGGGAGTAATGTGGACATAGCGCAGGGGTGCCAGATTCTCCTCAGTGTAGTGTCGGACCGCTGTTTTCTTCCCTTTCGGGCGTCGCTCTTTATGAGCGTGATGATGGAGGATTCGATGGTGGCGCAGAATACCTGTCTCCAGTTCTGCAGCATTGGACGCAACACCTTCATCGGCGCGGGTAATACTTTCACCGACTTCAACCTGGTGCCTAAGCCCATCCGCTCATCTTATCAGGGCAAACTGGAGGAGACGGGCATGCCGGTGCTGGGTGGGTGCGTGGGCCATAATTGTTTCGTTGGCTCCGGCCTGGTGGTGTATCCGGCCCGGGCCATTGAATCGGACGTGGTCTTGCTGGCCTCGGCCGAGAGGCGCGTGATTGACCGCAATATTTTTTACGAAGATAGCGACCATTTCACCATCAAAAGAGGGATGGAACTGCACGCCAGGATGTATCCGCGTTGATTTGGGCACGGAGATGGATAACTTTGCTTTCGTTATTCACCCACTCAATCCCAAACAGGACGTGGCGCGCAAGTATCCGCACCTGGCAAAAATATTACCCACACCGCTGATCCATTTCTTCTCCCGCTTCTGGCCGCCGGTTTACCTGTCGCATGTCACCGGGGTGCGCTCAGAGGCGACGGGGAAGGAGATCGAGGGGTGGCTGTTGGCCTGCCCGTTCACTGCCCGGCAAATGCTGCGATTGCCGCCTCAAACGGCCTACAAGAAGATTGTTCAGACCGGTCACCTGGCGCAGAGGCTGGGGGCTCGTATTCTGGGGTTGGGGGCTTTCACATCTGTGGTCGGCGATGGCGGAGTGACCATCGCCCGGCGTTTGAACATTCCTGTCACTACGGGTCGCAGTCTCACTGTGGCCGTTGCGGTCGAGGCACTGCAAGGGGCGGCGCGTCGCAAAGGCATCCGGCCGGAGCGGGCCACCGCCGCCGTGGTCGGAGCGACGGGGAGCATCGGCTCGGCGTGTGCGGAGTTACTTGCCCCGGGGGTGGCGGAGTTGGTGTTGATCGGCCGGCGGGAATCCCACCTGGCACAGGTGCGAGCGCGGGCAGAGGCGGCCGGGGTACGTCTGGTACGTACCTCGACGCATATTGAAGACATTCGCAGGGCCGATATGGTGCTGACTGCCACCAGCGCCGCTAGGCCGATCATCCAGCCCCAGCACCTCAAACACGGCGCGGTCGTGTGCGATGTGGCCCGTCCACGGGACGTCTCGCCGCAGGTGGCGCGAGAGCGAGATGACGTACTGCTCATTGATGGCGGGGTGGTGGATGTGCCTGGAGAGGCGGACTTCGGCTTCGATTTCGGCCTCCCGCCTGGCAAGGCTTATGCCTGCATGGCGGAAACGATGGTGCTGGCGTTGGAGGGACGTTACGAAAGTTATTCGCTGGGCAAGCAGATTCGGGGCGAAGAGGCGCGCGAGATCGCTCAACTGGCCCACAAGCACGGCTTCCGAATCAGCGGTTAGCAGTCAGCAATCAGGCTATCGGCTACCCGCTAACGGCTGACGGCTGGCAGGAGGAGGGAAAATGTCTCAAGGAAGAATTCTGGTGGTTGAAGATGATTTCGACGTCTCTAACATGCTGCGCATTTACTTTCAATCGCAGGGCTACGATGTGGCCGTGGCCCAGCGGGGCGAAGATGCGCTGGAGATGTGTCGGCATCAGTTGCCTAACATTATTGTGCTGGACATTATGTTGCCGGATATGGATGGCTACGACGTGTGTCGTGAGTTGCGAAGCAACCTCCGCACCAGCCATATCCCCATCATCTTCCTGACGCAGAAGGACGAGCGTTCCGATAAGATCCACGGCCTCGAACTGGGCGCCGATGACTACATCACCAAGCCCTTTGACGTGGAGGAACTCAAGTTGCGGGTCAGGAACGCTATGGCCCGGGCTACTTATGAAAGCCTGACCAACCCCACCACCGGTCTGCCCAGCGGCCGATTGATTGAGGAGCAATTGCGGCAGTTGATGCGGCGAGATGACTGGGGCATTATCTACGTGGGCATCGAGGGTTTCACCGTGTTCGGTGAAGTGTACGGCTTTGTGGCCGGCGAGGACGTACTGCGCTTCACCGCGATGATCCTGGGCGAAGTGGTGGACAGTGTGGGCACCCCCAACGACTTCATCGGTCACATCGGCGGCGATGACTTCATCATCATTACCAAGAAAGATCTCATCATGCCTGTAGTCAAAGAACTTAAACAGCACTTCGATGCCAGGGTGGGCACGCACTACGATTGGCAAACGCGGCAGCAGGGTTATCTGACTATGCGCGACGAGGCAGGCAATGAAACTAAAGCGGACCTGATGACACTCTCCATCGGTGTGGTAACGGCCGATGATGGCCCATTCACCGATATTAGGGAGATCACCGAGGCGGCCGCCAGTGCGCGACGTGAAGGACAGGCGGCTTAGACCCCATCTTTGAGGCAGGGAGGAGAACCGGTCACGGGCGGCAGGCTTGAAGCGGGTATAGGCACATGGGTGAACGGCCAGAGAAACGCCGGTATGAATGGTCAGCCGTAGTCGTGGGTGCGAGTGTGGTGGTCCTTACACTCGGTCTGGCGGTGTGGATGGTGAAAACCTCGCCTGAATGGGCCACCATCCCACGCTATCTGCTCCTCCTGCCGGCAGGTCTGGTCGCCTATCGGTTTGGCCGCCGGATGGCCTGGATCGCGGCTATGGCCGGTGCATTGCTTATTCTCGTCCCCTTGATCGGTGTTTTCCTCGCCGAGGGATTGTCGCCCCACGTCGCAGAAGGATTGCTCGCCAGTGGATTGCTTTTCCCCGTGACCTGGTTCTCCGCTCAATGGGGGGAAAGACACAGATCGGTCGGGACACTCCGCCGGCAACCATTGGGTGAGGCGGCGGTCCCGAGCCGCCTCGACACCTCTATCGGCGACGGCCCTGATCTGAGGGCGACCTTGGACACCATCCTGTCGAGTACCCGCCACCTCATCCCCTACGATGTCGCCGAAATCACGCTCTGGGATGAAGGACGGCAATGCTGCATTACCCAAGGCTGGGGAGGGGATCGGGCTTACGTCCGGGAGACAGGGGGGATCTATAGGCTCGATGAGGGGTACACGGGCTGGATAGCCCGCCATCGGCGCTTCCTTTTCATTCCTGACGTTGAGGCCCGGCGCGACGTGCGTCCTAAGTTAGATACACCCGAGTATCCTTTCCGATCCTATGTCGGCATTCCCCTGCAAAGCCGGGGGCGCTTCGTCGGCACGTTGGAGTTGGCCAGTTATCGAAAGGACGCTTTTATAGAACGTGATCTGGAAACACTGCGGGCCATCGCCAACCAGGCGGCAATTGCGATTGAGAATGCACGCCTGTACGGGCAAACGGACGAGGAGTTGCGGCGACGGGTGGAGGCACTGAGCGGTCTCCAGCGCGTGAGTCGCGAGATTAACGCTACGCTTGACCTGAGACACATTTTGCATCTGGTATTGGAAGAGGCCACGCGCCTGGGTAAGACGACGTACGGCGCAATTGTGCTTCGGGAAACCCCTTCCGCTTCGGGGGAGCCGGAGGAGGGCGAACTGCGGCTGGAGATGTGCACGGGCTATTCGGAAGCGGAGGAGGCTCGCGTCCGCGCAATGCTGCGAGCGCCGAAGGCACACCCCGCTTTGGCGAAGACCCTGGCCGAGATACAGCGTACCCGTCGGTCGCTGCTCATTCCTGACGTAGCGGCAGAGGTGGGCGAGATCAGGATCAGGTCGGAAACCCGCTCTATGCTCATCGTGCCCATATTCTATGAGGAGGCTCTGGCGGGCTTGATTCTCTTGGAGAGTGCTGAGAAGGGGGCCTTTGATCAAGAGGTAGTGGAGTTCGTCGAGGGCCTCTCGGCCCAGGCATCTATCGCCATTGGCAATGCCCGACGCTATCAAGAGCAGTTGAAGCGCGGTGAGTTACTGCGTCGCCGGGCCGACCAACTCGCGTCGGTCCTGGAGGTCAGCCAGGCGCTGCGTTCGGATCGGCCTCTGGAAGAGATATTGGAGGAAATCGCATACGCGATCCAGGAAAGCGTGGGGTTCAATCTGGTGTTGATCAGCGTGTTGGAGGGTGACCCGCCCTATCAACGTCGCGTGGCTGCTGCCGGCATCCCTATCGCCGCCTTTGAGCGCATGAAAACGGTGCGGCAGCCCTGGTCTGTTGTGGAAGAGGTGATGAGCGAGGAGTTCCGCATTAGCCAGAGTTACTACATCCCGGCTGAACGAGAGGCCCATTGGCGTGAGCGCCTGGATGTATATTATGAGGAGGAAGCGGCAGGCAGCACGCGCAAGCCTGGATACTGGCATCCCCGCGACATGCTGCTCGTCCCCCTCATAGGGCCTGGTGGAGACGTCAGGGGCCTCCTCTCAGTGGATCAGCCCCGCGATGGCCGCGTCCCTGACCGGGCCACTATCGAGGTGCTGGAGATTTTCGCGGCCCAGGCAGCGATCGCCATCGAAAACGCTCGCTTGGTGGAGGAACTGCAGCACCGCGCCGAAACATTGGCCTTATTCAACGAGGTCAGCCGCTCGGTCACGGCCAAACTCGAATTGAGCGCAGTGTTGAACACGGTTGTTGAGACAGCCACCCAATTGCTGGAGTGCGATCACAGCAGCATCTTTCTCCTGGATGCCGAGAGCGGGCGATACGTGCCACGGGCAGCATGCGGCTTCACGCTTGAGAGCCTCTCATCGCTTACCTGCGCCCCAGGCCAGGGGTTGGTGGGTGCAGTGGCCGAGAGCGGTATGCCACTTGCGGTTGATGATGTGAAACAGGATCCGCGTCCCGTACCCGGTCCTATAGGGGTTGAGATAGGTTCAGCGATGCTGGCTCCCCTCACGGTTGGCAATCAGGTCCTGGGGGTGCTGAGCATCAGCCACCGGGAGCCCCGCAGGTTCTCGCCAGCCGAGGTAGCGACGCTCTCGGCGTTGGCCGACCAGGTAGCCATGGCGGTGGAAAATGCGCGCCTGTTTGATGAGGTGCGTCGCTTTTCGCAGGAGTTGGAGCGGCGCGTCGAGGAGCGCACTCAGGCGCTGGCCGAGGCGATGGGGGAACTGACTGTAGAACGTGATCGGGTCGAGACACTCTACCGCATCACCTCCCAACTCTCCGTCAGCCTCGACCTGGACCACGTGTTGAACCGCGCCCTGGAGTTAGTCGTGGAGGCTGTGGGGGCCGAACGGGCATCCATCCTGATGCTGGATTCGGAGTCTGGGCGGTTAATCCACCGCGCCGCCCTGGGGGCGGGGGCCAATTTGCCTCCTGGTGGTGTTCCCACCCGCTTCCACCGGGGAGAAGGATTGGCAGGCTGGGTGATGGAGCAACGGGAGGCGGCCATTGTCCCGGATATTCGATTTGACCCGCGCTGGATCGAGGAGCGGGAGACAGTACGGGGATATTGCTCAGCGCTGGCGGTTCCTCTCTGTGTGGGTGATGAAGTGCTGGGCGCATTATTGCTGTTCCACACTCAGCCCGATTTCTTCAACGAGGATCACCTGCGCCTGGTGGAGACCGCTGCCACCCAGGTCGCCAATGCTGCCAACAACGCCGAACTCTACGGCCTGATCCGTGATCAGGCGGAGCGCCTGGGAAGCATGCTCAAGATCCACCAGGTCGAGGCTGCCAAGAGCCAGGCCATCCTGGAGGGCGTCGCAGATGGAGTGATGGTGGCTGATGCCCAGGGTAGAATTATCCTCTTCAACGCGGCTGCGGAACGCATTCTGGAATTGCCACGGCAGGAGGCTCTGGGGCGGACGACCGGCGAGATGCTCGGGCTGTATGGCAGCCAGGCGCGAGACTGGCTGGAGACGGTCGCCGGGTGGGCGAAGCAGCCCGAGACTTATGCCACAGATGAGTACCTGGCCGCCCGGTTAAACATCGGAGATCGTATTGTCAGCGTCCACCTGGCACCGGTGTTAATGGGCGATGAGTTTCTGGGCACCGTTTCGGTCTTCCGTGACGTCACAGCCGAGGTAGAGGCTGATCGCGCCAAGACAGAATTTGTCTCCATGGTCTCGCACGAATTGCGCACGCCGATGACCTCAATTAAAGGATACGCTGACCTGCTTCTGATGGGAGCGGCCGGTAAGTTGATGGAGGAACAGCGAAGATTTCTATCCATTATTAAAAAGAACACCGACCGCCTCGCCATGCTGGTCAATGATCTGCTCGACCTCTCGCGTATCGAGAGCGGGCGGGTGGCATTATCACCTGAAATGGTGCGCGTGGAGGGAATTATCGCTCAGGTCGTCGCCGCAATGGAAGGCCGGGCAGGGGATAAGGGGCTGACCTTGCGATCGGATGTGCCATACACTCTCCCCGACATTATGGCCGATCCCGACCGCGTGGCTCAGATTCTGACTAATCTGGTGGAAAACGCCTGTCTGTACACACCAACCGGTGGCGAAATCGTGGTCTCAGCCCGTGTGTATAGCGACGAGGTGCACATTTCGGTGCGCGACACGGGCATCGGCATCGCGCCGGAAGATCAGAGGAAGGTCTTCGACCGCTTTTTCCGGGCTGAGCATCCGCTGGTGCAGGAGACGCCAGGCACGGGGTTAGGGCTTTCCATTGTCAAATCGCTGGTGGAGATGCACGGTGGGCGAGTTTGGGTGGAGAGCCGGTTGGGGAAGGGAAGCACGTTCACTTTCACCCTCCCCACCGCAGAAGCGGGGCAGGCGGAAAAAGTATTGGTCGTCGAGGGTGACTTCGACGTGGCCAGGCGGATTCAACTACGCCTGGCCGGAGACGGGCGGGAGGTGTTGATCGCGCAGCGGGGTGATGAGGCACTGGAGATGGCACAGCGTGAGCGCCCGGACTTGATCGCGCTGGACATGTTGCTCCCAGATGCTGATGGGTTTGCTATACTTGAGGAGTTAAAATCAAATCCCACTACGCGGGAGATTCCGGTGGTTGCCGTCTCCGAATTGCCTGACCAGGGTGAGTACCCGCGATTGGGGAATGCAATTATGGATGATGTGAAGCGACAAGAGGTGCTCGCTCTGGATACCGTCCGCTTCATAAACAGGCCATTCTCCGTCGAGGAGTTGGTAAAGCAGATTGAGACAGTCCTGTGGGAGAATAAGCAGTCTGAGCAGAACAACGCCGGTTGACAGTGGGAGCCCGCTCCGCCGTAAGCAGACAGGGCTGGACGGGGCTGCCCAGCACCGGTGCTCTAGACCCGCGCTCAATGAGGTGAGAAGACAATGCCGAAGATCCTCGTTGTTGAAGACGAACGGGACATCCGTGATCTAATCGGGTTCACCTTGCGCTTTGCTGGATTCGAGGTGGTGTCGGTTGTCAATGGCCTTGAGGCTCTCGAGAAAGCGCCACGGGAGCGACCCGACCTTATCATCCTTGATGTGCGTATGCCAAAGATGACTGGGTATGAGGTTTGTCGTCGCTTAAAAGAAAATCCAGCCACCAGTGCTATCCCGGTCGTCTTCCTTTCGGCCAAGGGACAGGAGACCGAGATCGAGCAGGGCCTGGCTTCGGGTGCAGTGGAATACATCGTGAAACCCTTCGCGCCGGATGAGTTGATTGACCAGGTCAGGGATATTCTGCAGCGCGCAGGGGCTTCGACGTAGGACAAGATGACATCTTGTCCTACTTGGCCCAACGGTTTTGCGCGCCGGTAAAGTCTGTAACACCGGGCGGTAGTTAGAGCATGAGCGCCATTGTCGTAAAGGATGGCCTCGTTCACTATGAGGCGATTGGACGCGGCAAGCCGTTGGTCTTTCTCCACGGCTGGCTGGGGTCGTGGCGTTACTGGATGCCGGCAATGGAGGAGTTGTCGGGTAGACGCCGCACATACGCGCTCGATCTGTGGGGCTTCGGCGATTCGGACAAACTGAGGGTGCATTACAGCATCAACGCATACGTTGATCTACTTGGGGAGTTCTTGGATCGTTTGGGCATATGGCGCGCTGCGCTGGTGGGCCACGCACTGGGAGGTATGGTGGCCCTGCTGTTCGCTGCCCAGGCTCCAGAGCGGGTGGAGCAGATAATGGGGGTGAGCGTACCACTGATAGATGCGGCCATCAACCGACCTCTTGTCAGTCTCTCTGATAACGGGGAAGCACTGGCACGGCTGGTGGCACGACAGGCTAATTTCCCCGAGGTGAATCTGGAGGCGCGCAGAGCCGACACAGCCGCCATTGCCCACAGCATACGCTCCGCGATGGGGCGCGACCTGCGCCGTGTCTTGTCCCCTCTCGACATCCCTGTGCTCCTCGTGTACGGCGGGAATGATCCTCTCATTAAGCCGCCGCAGACGGAGTGGCTGCAAAGTTTTGACGACAACGTACGCACCATATTTCTAAATGGCACGCAACATTTCCCGATGCTAGAGGAGCGGAACAAGTTCAACCGGCTGCTGATGGATTTCCTCGATGCCGGAGATAATTTGGCCTCGCTAGAGTTGAAAAAGGAATGGCAGCGCCGTCTGCGGTAAGTTGGCCAGAGCCTGTTGCTCACCCCGATGCATCCCCGTTACGGGCGAAGCCCTCGGCTCGTTACGTAACATCCCCCAAGAGTGCCACTGTGCCTTTGACGGACGCTCGCATTACTCCGAGAAATGCCCACATCAATCGGAACTCCGTGTGGATGCCGAGCCTTCGCAGTTCAATCCAGAGTTGCGTTGCGGCAAGAGTGCGCTATAATATGAATTGGGTGGGGCTAAAATCAGTGGACGTCCGGCTTCAGCCGGAAAATCCCCGCTGAAGCAGGGCCTCTGGCCTTTCCTCCCCACGAATTTTAGCCGGACTCATATGAATGACCACACAATATCTGTAGGGCAGAATGGCATCCTGCATCGCCTTTCACGTTCGCAGATTTCAGGTGCGCGGAGATAGCAAACCGTGCAAACTGTACAACCCGACGACTTGGTTCTGCTGGTAGACCGCGACCGCAAATCGTTTATCGTCCGGCTGGAGCCGGGTTCGCAACTCCATACCCATCGAGGGGTGTTGAACCACGATGACCTGATTGGAACCCCCTGGGGGACGCGGGTATACACTCACCTGGGGCATCCGCTCTGGTTACTCCGCCCCTCCACCGATGATCTTGTCCGTGACCTCAGGCGTATTAGCCAGATTGTCTACCCCAAGGACGCAGGCTACATCCTGATGAAGATGCGCATCGCACCGGGTTGCCGCGTCGTCGAGGCTGGCACCGGCAGCGGTGGGCTTACGCTCGTCTTCGCTCAGGCGGTTAGCCCCACTGGCCGCGTCTATTCTTACGAGGTTCGCCCGGATATGCAGCAACTGGCGCATAGGAATCTGGAACAACTTGGTCTGACCGAATTCGTCGAGTTCAAACTGCGCGACATCGCCGGGGGCTTCGATGAACGAGACGCCGATGCCCTGTTCCTGGACCTGCCCACTCCCTGGGATTACCTGGCACAGGCGCACGAGGCCCTCGTCAACGGTGGCTTCTTCGGCTGTATCCTGCCCACCACCAATCAGGTCAGCCGCTTGATCGGCGCGCTGGAGGAGACTAATTTCGGCCTGATTGAGGTGGAGGAATTGCTACTCCGGCCGTACAAGGCGGTGCCCGCCCGCCTGCGACCGATAGATCGGATGGTAGCCCACACCGGCTACTTGATCTTCGCGCGGGCGCTTATACCATCGGAGGAGTGAGAAGGGGACTATGGGAAACCTGCGACGATTGGTACTAGACGTGCTGAAACCCCTGGAACCGAGCATCGTGGAACTGGTGCAACTGCTGGCCGATCAGGAGGGCGTAGACGGAGTCAACATCTCAATCTACGAGATTGACCGCCGCGTAGAAAACGCTAAAGTTACCATCGAGGGCCACGACTTACGCTACGATGAGATCGCCCGGGTCATTGAGGAGAATGGCGGTGCTATCCACTCCATTGACGAGGTCGCAGCCGGCAGGGTACTTATTGAAGATGTTATCACGCCGCAAGATTAGCCGTGGGAGAATCGAGTAACGCTCGTGGGCGTTTTGCCCGGCACGTGAACAACGTGCGTGAGTACGACCGCATCACCGGTTTCTCGAAGATCGCCCGTCGTGCTCTGGCGAACAATGCCTTTGATGGCGTCTTGACCATGATCGGCGTGCTGATGGGCAATTACCTGGGTAATGTCCGCAGCGCCGGTACCGTGATCCGTATCGGCATCGCCACCGCCATATCTATAGGGGTCTCTGGACTGTGGGGGGCCTACCTAGCCGAGACTGCTGAGCGTGAGCGTGAGTTGGCTGAACTGGAACGGATATCACTTACCGACCTGGGCAATACGAAAATCGGCCGGGCCTCGCGTGTGGCGGTAATCGTCGTGTCATTGGTAGATGGCTTGTCACCCCTCGTTTCGTCGCTGATTGTGCTCACTCCTTTTTTCTTTGCGCCGCTTATCGGCAATATCCTGGTCAGTTATGCGCTCTCTCTGATCGTTGGACTGCTCGCTCTGTTTGGGCTGGGGATGTTTTTAGGCTACATATCGGGGCGCAGTCTCATCGGCTATGGAATGCGCACCATCGTCGCAGGCATTGTGGCCATCGCAATCAACGCCCTGCTGCCCATTGAGCCATAGTCACATTCACTCACAAAGGAGGTCGCTTATGTTGCGCAGACGTCCCTTCCGTCGCCGACCATTGCTTCGGCGACGTCCACCGCCGCCTCCCCCCCCTCCAAGT
>Ga0164310_10000954_pt1 | contig 16033 bp, 16 predicted proteins | sample GuaBasSedimGuay1_FD_121795 | JGI IMG/M metagenome (GOLD analysis project Ga0164310, IMG submission 121795) | Subseafloor sediment microbial communities from Guaymas Basin, Gulf of California, Mexico - Guay1, Core 4569-9, 0-3 cm | ecosystem: Environmental > Aquatic > Marine > Hydrothermal vents... | reverse complement strand
GTACAAACAATGCGTTTGTGAATAGCCTGCGTAGGATAATGCTATCAGAAGTTCCGACGATAGCAATAGACGAAGTGAATATCTATGACAACACGTCAGTACTATTTGACGAACAGATCGCACTGCGACTGGCACTCATACCGCTCAAAACAGATATGGAAAGCTACAACCTCCCAGACGAATGCTCTTGCAACCGAGAGGGCTGCACCCTATGTCAGGTCTCACTCACACTGAGCGCTGAAGGGCCAAAGATCGTCTACTCGGAAGACCTCATATCAACAGATCCAAAAATACTTCCAGCAGACCCAAAAATTCCAATAATAGAGTTGAAAGACGGGCAAAAACTCTTCCTGGAAGCAATAGCAAGACCCGGACTTGGAAAAAACCATGCAAAATGGCAAGCAGGCGTAGCATGCGGATACAAGAACATGCCAATGATAGCTATAACCGGATGCGACCAGTGCAACGCCTGCATAACCGAATGCTCTCAGAAGATCTTAAAACCACAAGGAAACACTATAGTCGTAATAGATCCATTCAAATGCACACTATGCAGACTATGCGAGGATGCATGCGATGTGAACGCAATAAAAGTTGAAGAAGACGAGAAAACAGCAATATTCAACTTTGAAACAGACGGTTCCTACACAGCACAAGAACTGTTGCTGCAGGCAACAAATATACTTCAGAGAAAAGCAAACGCACTCAAGGACACACTCCAAACGCTACAATAAAAACGAAAAAGATAAGACCACACTGTGCGAGGGTTGCCCAGCCAGGTCAAAGGCGCAAGGTTGAGGGCCTTGTCACGTAGGTGTTCGTGGGTTCGAATCCCATCCCTCGCATTTTGCTTTGTCCAAGCATTTTTATTTTAAGCTGGTGGTAGGAGTCTTCTATATTTTGAAGGGTGTGAGTGTTATGCATAGCGCTGCGAGGATGAAGGTTGTTATTCCGAGTAGTTTGCGGAGTGTGCTTATTGGTTGTGTGTCGTTCAGTGGTGGGGGGTGTCCTGCTGCTGCGAATAGTGAGATGAATAGTCCCCAGAATAGCCAGATTGTGCCTGTTTGGTTGAGAATGTAATTTACTCCGAATCCAAGTGTTATGAGGGCTATTGGTGTGAGTGCTGAGATATAGTTTGCTTTTTTTCCGAGCATTGCGCGCAGCACGTGTCCTCCGTCAAGTTGTCCTGCTGGTATGAGGTTGAGGGCTGTTACGAGCATGCCAACCCATCCTGCGAAGGCGACTGGGTGGAGTGTCTCTCCTGTGTATCCGATACTGTTTGCTATCAATTTGAATAGTGGTGGGAGCTCCAGTTCAAGTGCTCTTCCCTGAACGTGTGGGATTTCTACTGGCGAGAGTGTGAGTCCGATGGCTGCAACGATCATTGATACCAGCAGACCTACGAGTGGTCCTGATATGCCGACGTCGAAGAGTGCTTTTCTGCTGTGTATCGGTCCACGGTGTTTGATCACTGCGCCCATGGTTCCGATTGGTGGTAGAGGGATAGGTATGAAGTATGGCAGGCTCGTTCTCATGCCGTGCCTTTTTGCTGCGATGTAATGTGCCATTTCATGGGATCCGAGGACGGTCATTATTGCGATGGTGAATGGAAGTCCTCTGTAGATAAGGTGTGGGTCGCTTAGAGGGTTCACTCCGAACATGATAGCGCCCATAACCATCGTTGTGAAGACGGTGGCTATTCCAAGCAGGATGTTCAGTGAGATGTTTTCACCCTTTTCTTCGCTCGCACCTCGTCTGACGACGATTGTGTGCTCACCAAGGTCGTGTTTCAGTTCTGCCCGAATACCATGTGATGTGAAAAGGTTGTGGAGGCTGGTTCGGATTAGCTCTTCGTCTCTTCTCGGTATGCCATAGAGAGTGAAAGTGTCTATGCCCTTTGTATACTCGTATACTTTAAAGTACGGTTCGAGAAAGTTTAAGGTTCTTGTGAGATCTTGGTCTTCGCTCACTCTCTGACCATTCATAGTATATTTTATAAAGGTGTATACTTTTAACTCTTTTCCAACTCTTCAAAAATCGTGTTGACTATCCAATCGATGTCACCAATCTCAGATGCTAAGAACTCACTGAAACTGTTTTATACTAAGCCTTCCACTACAAACGCCAGAGGTACACTTTATGATCCAAGATGGCGATTTTATCAGGCTTACATACACTGGAAGAATCGGTGATGAGAACGGTAACGTCTTCGACACGACTGACGAAGAGGTAGCAAAAGAAAATGACATATTTCACGAAAACTACACCTATGGTGGAGAAAAGATCATCATCGGAGCGGGCCACGCACTAAAAGGGCTTGAAGAAGAAGTGATCGGGAAAGAGGTTGGACACAGTGGTACAGTCATTCTACCACCCGAGAAGGGGTTCGGTGAATACGATCCAAGCCTCATGAAAAGCTACGGGGCAAGCAAGTTCAACCAAAAACCAGAGGTTGGAATACGAGTCTTTGTGGACGGACAGTACGGAACCGTGCGAAGAATGATAGGCCGACGAGTACAGGTGGACTTCAACCACCCCCTTGCTGGTAAAACACTTCACTACACCTACGTGGTAGAAGAAAAAATCGAAGATGAGCTTGAAAAGGTACGAGGACTAACACAACTCTACACCAAAGAAGTACTTGAGATACACATAGACATGGAAGAAGCCACCATCAGTATACCAATCCAGACAGCTCACGCGTCCACGTGGATAATGTCAAAAAAGAACCTCGCAGAAGATATTATCAAACATACAAAGATAAAAGAAGTGATCTTCACAGAGAAGTATAACGAGGAAAGCATCGCGCAGTTCGAAGCATCTAAGACATTGCCGAGGTAGCCAAGCGGCCCACGGCGCCGGTCTTGAAAACCGGTGGGGCTTAGCCCCGCGGGAGTTCAAATCTCCCCCTCGGCGCCACAACTCCACCTGAAAACATGGTTAGGTAGAAGCTGATCAAAATATTTAATTATTTAATAAGATTGTATGAGTCGTTGAAAGCAGGGATTATATTTTCTGGTGGATTGTTTGATGCGAATTGCGATACGTGGTGGTACAGGAAATATTGGTAGGGGGCTGGCTCTCAGATGGGGTCTTAGGCATGAGATACTGATAGGTTCACGGGTAGGTTCGAAAGCTGAGCGTGCTGCTGGGGAATGTGCAGAGACTCTTTCTGCGGTAACGTCCATTGCGTGCCAGATTAAAGGAACGACGAATACAGAGGCTGCGGCAGCGGCAGAGCTCGTGGTGATTGCTGTTCCGTACAGGGCTATGAGAGAGTTGGTGGATGCGATCCGACCTGTGCTTGATGATCAGATAGTGATATCTCTTGTGGTTCCGATGGAAAAGAGTGATTCTTATCTGAAGTACACACCGCCGTCTGATGGGAGTGCAGCGATGGAGTTAAAGAGGTTGTTGCCTGATACGGTCAGGGTTATCGCTGCATTTCATAACCTGCCCGGTGAGAAGCTGCGCCAGCTCAACATGCGACTTGAGTGTGATGTGGTGATCTGTGGAAATGTTGAGGGGATGAGTGTGGTGAGTGCGTTGGTTGAGGAGATCGATGGCTTGCGGGTTCTTGATGGCGGCGGGCTTGAGGACGCTGCAATGGTAGAATCGCTCACACCATTTTTGATAAATATTGCCCGACGTAACAAGCTTCATGGACTTGGGATCAGATTTGTATGATACAACTGTATGAAAAACTTTTTTCAGAACTTGGTGATCAGAACTGGTGGCCCGCCGAAACGCCATTTGAGGTGTCAGTTGGCGCAATACTAACACAGCAGACCAGATGGGAGAGCGTTGAACGCGCCATAACAAACCTGAGAAAAACAGGACTATTACAACCCGAATCACTCGCCATGGCGAAGAGAGAAATAGTCGAAGAGCAGATACGATGTACAGGATTCTACCGCCAGAAAACAGAACGAGTGCAGGAAATAGCCAGATACTTCTCAAAAAACAGTAATAACATCTCAAAGAAACCGACAGAAACACTGCGAAAAGAATTATTGGAGATAAAAGGCGTGGGGGACGAAACAGCAGACAGTATTCTACTGTACGCAGCAGAGAGACCGAAATTCGTAATCGACGCATACACAAGGCGAATAAGCGAGTGCATAGGCATCAGAGGCAACTACAAAGAACTACAGCAGCACTTCGAGGAGAGCATTCCACGAGACGTAGAACTTTACAAAAACTTCCACGCACTGATAGTGAGATACGCCAAAGAATACTGCAACAAGAAAAGATGCGATGAATGCCTGATCCAAAACTCGATGAACGGTACGAACGATCATCCCCCAGAAACTATCTTCAAAACCACGATCTCATCCTCAGATGAAACAGAGTCATCAAACGACTGAGGAACACCGCCCTGAAGCACCACCACCGTCTCAGGATTGACGCCAAGACGCCCTATAATATCCTCATATGTAGTGGACTCCTCCACCACAAAAAACTCTCTGCGGACACCACCATCAGCGTGCAGAGCAACAATTATCTTAAGTATCATTAAGCGACACTAATCTTCTTCCAAAAACTCCTCAAGTTCACCCTCATCATGCGCAAAATCTTCAAGATTATCCTCGATCAGCTTATCCTCAAATTCCCTCTGCTTCTTCACGCCCTTCCGCTCAACAACTCTACGCTTAAAACCTGACATAACTTTTATCTCCCAAATAATTAATACCAACCTTACTACTGATAAACCTTCCCACCACCCACACAAAACCCTTTGCCCACACAGCCATTCGATTCATATGTCCAATGTGATAGTCTCCCGAAATAAAGGCTAAATATAAAGACTGGTGTTGGAAGAACATGAATCTCGATCTGATCGTCTCAGTCTTTTCAGGTATTCCACGCTGGCTTGCAACCATACTCATCTCAACGCTACCGATATTTGAGTTACGGGGTGCAGTACCTGTTGCGATCGGGATCTACCACATAAACCCTCTTGAAGCATACGTTCTTGCAGTCATCGGTAACGTAATCCCAGTGATACCGCTACTTCTCTTTCTAGAGCCAGTCTCTAACTATCTTCGCCGCTACAGATCCTGGGACAGGTTCTTCGAATGGCTATTCACACGTGCACACCACACCCACAGTGAGAGCTTTGAAAGATGTGGGACGATCGCGCTCGCACTCTTTGTAGCCGTGCCTCTACCTGTTACTGGGGCATGGACTGGGTGTGCTGCCGCTTTTGTCCTCGGAATACAGTTCAAGCATGCCCTTGCAGCAATCACAGCAGGCATACTGATTGCAGGAATAATAGTCACCACCAGCATAGTCTGTGCTGACACGATACTTTCATGTATCTAAAAACAGCCCCCTTATCATATTATCATGCAGGGAAAAAACGGCACACCTACCCAACTACATCTCTTACTATGCCGATCGCTTCCTGCAATCCCACTCGCAAGGACTGGCGCGTCTCAAGTCGCGTAAGATCAATTCCGAGCTTGGCCATCGTCTGTGCTACATCAGGGCTTATCCCTGTGAATATCACTCTTGCGCCGAGCATCCGTGCAGCACTCTCGGTCTTGAGCAGCTGATGCGTTGCCATAGTATCGACTATCGGCACACCGCTGAGATCTATAATCACAACTTCCACACTGGTTGCAACAATCTCTTCAAGCAGGTTTTCAACGATCTGCTCTGCTCTCTCTTCATCAATCGTCCCGATCAAAGGAAGCATGAGGACTTTATCCCAGATTTGTATGATAGGTGTGGATAATTTTAGTATATCCTCGCTTAATTGCTTTGCCTCTTCTGTCAATCTCTTTAAATCACTGATATCAACGAGATACTCAAGACCGCCAACAATGTTACCCTCAGCATCCTTGAGAGGTGCACCAGTGTATCGTGTCGTTATATCACCTTTCACACTATGAACGATCCTCTCACAGGTTATGACGCTATCTTCCAGTATCGCCCTTCCAATGCAGCATCTCTCAGTCTGACAGTCCGCCGACCTAACAAGATCGTAACATTTCCTGCCCACAGCATCCTCAAGCATTGTTCCAACCATATCTGACCATGAAGGGTTTACGAACTGGATTGTGTACTCCATATCAACAACCATGATCGGCGTTGGCACATTATTGAGGTATGCAACCTTCTGCTGGGCATCATTCAAAGCTGCTCGTAGTTCGTCGATTCGTGTTCCTGTGTGGAGTAGAGCGTAGATTTCACTGTTTTCGTCTTTGAGTGGGTCGCAGGTGTATTTAATTGGGACGAGTTCCTCGCCCATCCTGAGGTCTACTTCGAATTCAATGCTCTTTCCAGCTGCTGCTTCAGAGACCACTTCCCTCATCCGCTCTTGAACACCCTCTGAGTATTCCCACCAAACCATTTGATCAAACCGTGTTCCGATCACGTCTTCGAGTTTGAAACCAAACTTCTCAATCGTAACAGCACTGGTAAACTGAAGGCTGCCCTCCAGATCTGTAACAGCCATATACGTCGGCATATTATCCAAATACGCAACCTTCTGTTTCGTATCTTCTTCCACACGCTTTCGATTAAACGCTTCCACAAAGGCGATGGACAGATCTTCTATAGCTTGCTGATCGGCCTGCTCGTAGACAGGTTCTTTGTTGGCTAAACCAATCATACCGATTGTCTTGCCCGCTTCTTTGAGTGGAACGCCCAGGAAACACGTAATTTGTGGATGATCTTCGGGAGTCCCGACTCGGTCGGGATAGGATGCAGGGTCATTCACAATCTGGGATTGTTCCTTCTTGATAACCTGACCCCATATTCCGCGAATCTCCATGTCTTTGAGCAACATAACTGCATCTGTTTTTGGCATCTTGCATGCATCCCACCCTGGATCGCTCATCGCAGTGACGTCAAAGCGACCGGCTTGGTTGACTTCACCAATAAGGCCGAACTTGCTTCTGGTCAAATCCTCCGCTACGGCAAGGCACGCGCGTGCTACATCCTCTTTGCTTTCACAGACCAACGTCTCTAAGTACAATCGATTAACCGCATCTATCACGGCGCTCTGTCTTAGAATCTGTTCTTTACCCAGTTTGCGCTCGGTGATATCCCGCCCCTCTGTCATGATATACTTGAGATTCCCAGTATCGTCATATACAGGGTACATGTTGAACTCTATCCAGATCAGTGAACCATCAGCTATCTGTGCCTGAATCTCATGCACAAGTCGTTTTCCAGAAGCACATCTTGTCACGTCTTCTCTGATCTTCTCTCTTGCCTCATCAGAGTATGCCCACCAATAAGTATCATAGAACTTCTTCCCCTTAACATCCCCAAGCGTCATTCCAGCAAGCTCAAGCGGTGTGTTGTTGACAAATATCACGGTACCATCTGGATTTAAAACCCCAACAAAAGTAACCATATCATTCAAAAGTCCAAAAAAGAATTCTTCGTCACCATTAAACACATTTTCACCATTCAAATTTTTATCATCCTTATCTTTTATCATGTTTCACCTCTAAGACACGAACCAGACCTGATCCCAGCACCTTCACTTTACTGACTGCTTCACCTACTAAATCTTACCACTTATAAGCGTATAAAGATTACTGGAAACTATAACTGTCAACCATGAAGATGCCAAAACAGAGCCAAGAATATAAAATCTGCTTAAGAGCCTAAAATTTCTAAGTTTAAAGTTTCTAAGTTATATTTCTCATCACTTTTTTGTAAACCTGATTCTTGGTGAAAGTGGGTGCAGGGGACGCACCCAATAGGAAGTTCGTTTTGCAACCACTGCGCGTAGTCTTTGGATTTAATTTCAACCTATAATATTTTTACCTATCAGTTTTATTGATGTCTCTTTGTTGGGTCCGATGGGTGAGCCTGCAACTACCTGCGTGACGCCGATCTTCTTCAATCCTTCCACTTTATCGGCACAGTCTTCTGGGGTGCCGCAGATTGAAAATGAGTCAGTCATATCGCTTGTAACCAGTCCCATAAGTCCACCGAAGTCTCCTTTTGCAATCGCAGCACCGATGTCACCCTTTGCCTCAGTCGGTATCCCATGACGCTCGAGCACACTATCAGGCGAGCCTGCAACGATGAAAGCCACCACGATCTTGGCTTCGTTCACTGCTTTTTCAGCTTTTTTATCGACAGAGAAGCAGGCATAAGCGCACACGTCAACTTCTTTGGGATCACGTCCTGCCTTTGTAGCGCCAGCTTTTATCTGTTTCACTGCAAATTCAAAGTCCTTCGGGTGAGATGCATTGATCAGCACGCCATCTGCAACTTCTCCTGCAAGTTCAAGCATCTTTGGTCCCTGTGCACCAAGGTATATAGGAACCTTCCCTGTTTTGAAGGCGAGTTTTGCACCATTTATACTGACGCAATCTCCCGCATACGATACTTTTTTGCCACTGAAAAATGCCTGGATAGTTTCAATCGATTCTCGTGCCATTTTAAGAGGTTTCGTCCATTCTATGCCCATAGCATCAAAAGTAGCCTTGTCACCAGGACCTATTCCCAATATAGCCCGTCCACCAGAGAGTTCATTAATAGCACCAATACTCGACGCTGTTATCGCATTATTTCGCGTATAAGGATTAGTAACACCAGTGCCAAGTTTTATTCGATTCGTATTGAGCGCAAGCACTGCTAACGTAGTATACACGTCCCTATTGTTGTAATGGTCTGTTATCCAGACATTATCAAAGCCATTCTCTTCAGCAAGCTTCGTATAGTGTGCAATCTTCAATACAGGGTCACTTGGCACAAATTCTATTCCATACAACATAATTTTTCACCACTTTTTAACATGCATTTTAAGAACACGCCATTGATATAAGTGTATTGGTTTTCTTCTACAACACCGCTCAACAACACCCACCCAAAGACGAACACATCTATTAATTGTGTGCGATTATTTGCAAAATCTCTATCACCTAAGAGAACATAATGGTGGCCGTATATGTCTGTCAAACAGATTGCGATCTATGGCAAGGGTGGTATCGGCAAGTCCACGACTGCAGCTCATATCAGCGCAGCACTCTCCACATTGGGCTATCGTGTAATGCAAATAGGTTGTGACCCCAAAAGCGACTCCACCAACACACTGCGCGGTGGCAAATTCATACCAACAGTCCTCGACAGACTGAGACAGCGAAAGAAAGTCCAACTTGGAGAGATTATACACGAAGGTTTCAACGGAATCCTCACAATCGAAGCAGGCGGGCCAGAACCAGGCGTAGGCTGCGCAGGACGCGGAATCTTGACCGCAATAAACATGATAAAAGAACACGGAGCCTTTGAACAATATAAGCCTGACATAGTAATATATGATGTTTTAGGAGACGTAGTCTGCGGCGGCTTTGCAGCACCAGTGCGAGAAGGGATAGCAGATCAAATCTACACTGTCTCATCAGCCGACTACATGGCAATCTACGCAGCAAACAACCTCTTTAAGGGAATCCGCAAATACTCCAAAAGCGGAGGTGCACTACTTGGCGGCATCATCGGAAACTCCATCACCAGCCAAGAGGAAGAAGAAATTCTGATGGACTTTGCAGAGCGGACGAGAACCAAAGTCATAGACTTCGTACCGCGCTCAAAAACAGTGCGCATCTGCGAACTACAAGGCAAAACCGTGATCGAATGCGCACCAGACAGCGAACAAGCAAAAATCTACCAGCGCCTTGCAAAAAAAATAATTGAAAACGAAGACCACGACACACCAACACCCATGGAACTCGAAGAACTACAGGAATGGGCAGCCGAAAGGTCAAAAAAACTTGTGCACTACTGAAAAGGGACTGAAAACATACCTAAAACACGTTTGCCACCGATAAGAAAAGAAGCCGCCAAATTAGCTTTTTGATTTAAACCTCTATCTCTTTTTTGGGTATGACCTGATTTTGTAGATATGATGTAGTCTACCAACAGTTTTAAATAGTTTATCCCATTTGTCTCTTGTAGCAGAAGCCTTTTCAGTGTTGCTTACTCTATAAACAACACTTAGTTACGCAGTAACCAAGAGACAAAACCCAGAGAGAAACCCTCTGATAGAACAGATAGACCCATCAACTTAGAAATACAAAATTTCCGAGGTAATTTGATAGCTTCGAAAAAGCTACTAAAATTTAGCACAAACTACTTCAACAGATTAAAATGTGATGCACTCGCGTGATAGGAAGTAGGAGTCTCGTCATGTTCAAAGGTGCTGGACAACATTTTTTAGTAGATCAACGAGTACTTGCAGGTATCGTAGAATTTGCAGAGTTGGGACCTGGAGACGTGGTGCTTGAAATCGGCGCTGGAACTGGAAATCTCACACGAGCACTTTCGAAGCACGCAGACAAAGTCATCGCTATTGAAAAAGATCCCAATCTCGCAAGACAACTCAACTACACCATAAATACCGATAATGTTGAAATTATCCACGCTGACGCACTTAAAATAGAATTTCCACCATTTAACAAAGTAGTTTCAAATCTTCCCTACCAAATATCCTCTCCAATAACTTTCAAGCTCTTCAAATACAAATTTGATTTTGCAATTCTTATGTACCAACACGAGTTTGCAAAACGTATCGTAGCAAAACCAGGAACAAAAGACTACAGTCGCCTCACAGTCACAACACAATACTTTGCACAAACAAAACTACTCTTCAAAGTACCAAAAGGTGCATTCAAACCACAACCCGCCGTAAACTCTGCAATAGTCAAACTACAAATCAAAAAACCACCGCGCGGGGCAACAGATGAAGAATTTTTCTCACAAATCGTGAAAGCAGCGTTTTCACATCGCCGAAAAAAACTCAAAAACACACTCCTCGCAAACCTGCCAATAGAACGAGAGAATATAGAGAAACTCTCACCACGGCTCTCAGAAATGCGAGCAGAAAACCTAACCCTCGCAGAATTCATCGAACTCGCAAACACACTCCACACGACACAGGCCTAAGCCATACAACAGAACAGAATAATATTACCAGCCGATCATACTTTCCATCCGCTCAAATGCCTTCGTATAGAACTCTTCTCTATCGCCAATGATATGATCTGTTGCGGGTATAGTTAGCAAATCGCTTATATTTGTGCTTGATGTTAGGTCTTATAATTATGAGCGATGCTGTGGTTTTATTATCCTCTGGCTTGGATTCTGTTGTGGCACTCAAGATGGCACTTGACGAGTTCGACGATATCCTATGCCTCACGTTTGACTACGGACAGCGGGCGCGTGAACGCGAGACTGAGTGCTCGGAGAAGATAGCATCCAGTTACGATCTTGCGCATGAGGTGATCGAATTGTCATGGCTTAAGAACTTTTGGGGTGCGCTCACCGATGGCTCTCCATTACCAGAGATGAATAAGGATAGGCTCAACGACGCATCACTCACCTGTGAGACTGCAAAAACGGTCTGGGTACCTGCCAGAAACCTTGTTTTTATCGCAATTGCAGCCTCTTTTGCAGAGAATCGGAATTATGATGTGATAGTCACGGGTTTCAACCGTGAAGAGGCTTTAACTTTCCCTGACAACTCCCCCGAGTTCATTGAATCCTTCAATGAGTTACTTAAATATGCCACTCTGAGCCATCCTCGTGTGTACGCACCACTTGGCAATTTGGATAAGGTTGAGATTGTGCGGCGTGGGATGGCGATAGGCGCGCCTTTTGAGTTGTCATGGTCATGTTACAACGCAGAAACTCTCCCGTGTGGGGTCTGCGAGTCGTGCGTGCGCCGTAAACGCGCCTTTGACTTGGCGGGTTTCACAGATCCAACAAAAGTTTTATGACTAAAAACGATTTAGTAGGAAGACGCCAGCAAATAGGTGCCTGGGTAGGGTAGCTGGACATCCTATGGGACTGTGGATCCCACGACTCGGGTTCGACCCCCGACCCGGGCCCCAAACAAATACTTCAATCCTGCACGTGGTTTTTGGCGTGTCTCTCTGGTCGACCGATATTTTTATATACTAACCGTGCTACAGTGATACACATTATCACTATTGGTGTTGTTGTATGTCCGAGACTGGAAAGAGTATCCGACTTGAGAGAATAATGGATAGAGATAGTAGAAACATGGTGATTGTGCCGATGGATCACGGCATCTCCATAGGTCCTGTGGCTGGTATTGTGAATTTGCCTGATGCAGTCAATAAAGTGGCTGAAGGCGGTGCCAATGCTGTTCTGATGCAGAAAGGGATGGCGAAACATGGGCATAGAGGATATGGGCAGGATATAGGACTTATCATTCACATGAGTGCTTCTACAAGCCTTGGACCTGATCCAAACGACAAGGTTCAGGTCTGCACTGTTGAAGAGGCGATAAAGCTTGGCGCTGATGCTGTGAGCGTGCACATAAATATCGGCTCCGAGACAGAATCGGATCAGCTGCAGAAACTTGGAATGGTTGCTGAGAGCTGTGATAGCTGGGGCATGCCCCTAATCGCCATGATGTACCCCCGCGGTAATAAGATCACAAATCCCAACGATCCTGAACTTGTGGCTCATGCGGCACGGGCAGGTGCAGAGCTTGGAGCAGACATGATCAAGACAAACTACACAGGAGATCCTGACACGTTCAACGACGTTGTCGAGGGATGCCCTATCCCAGTGGTGATGGCAGGCGGTCCCAAGACAGATACTGACAGAGAATTCCTTGAAATGGCAGCAGGTGCAATAGAAGGCGGTGCCAGAGGTGTTGCTATCGGGCGAAACGTCTTCCAGCACGAGAATCCCACAGCCATGACACGTGCCCTCACACTGATAGTTCACAAAGGTGCGAGCATCGAAGTCGCGATGGAGGAACTCTAAAGTGAAGCAACTCTGGATAAAAGCCGATACTGGCATCTGGGACAACGACAAGAAAAGGATCACAACTGCACTCGAATCGGGATTTGACTTTGCACTTGTGAACGAGAGCGAGATCGGGAAAGTGCGAGAGCTCGGAAACATCAAGATAGCAGCACACACCACAAGCGAGTACAGCAACGCAGATACAATCGTCATCGGGAAGGATAGTGAAGGAGATGGAACCACCCCACTCGGTGAAACATCAGAAGACATTAAGGCAGCAGAAAAACTCACAAGAGCAGGGAAAACAGTTGCAGGATACGTTGTAATACACGACAAAGACTACGAAACATTCGCATCAGATCTGGCACGGCACTCTCGATACATAGTCGTCATAGGTACAGACTGGAAGGTCATACCGCTCGAAAACCTGATCGCAGACCTCCAATCCCTAAACGTCGAGATAATCGCAGGTGTAACCGATACAACAGAGGCAAAGCTGGCCCTTGAAACACTGGAACACGGTTCAGACGGATTACTTGTCGACACAGACGATTTGAGCGAGATAAAGCGGATAGCAGACGTTCGCGAGAAGAGTGAAATGCGACCAATAGAACTCACGAGCGCAACCGTAACAAAAGTAAAACCTGTCGGCATGGGAGATCGCGTCTGCGTTGACACCTGCAGCCTGATGAAACTCGGAGAAGGCATGCTCATCGGAAGCCAATCAAACGGACTATTTCTCGTCCATGCAGAGAGCGAAGAGAGCCCTTATGTTGCGGCACGACCATTCAGAGTCAACGCAGGAGCAGTGCATGCCTACGTAAAAGTCGGAGAAAAGACAAGATACCTCTCGGAAATGGGGGCAGGAGATGACGTACTCGTCATAGACAAGGATGGTGGACAGAAAAAAGCAGTGGTTGGGAGTGTAAAAATCGAGAAAAGACCACTCATATTGGTTGAAGCAAGAGTAGAGAACACAGTAATTAAGACACTGCTGCAGAACGCAGAAACAATCAAACTCGTCAAACCAGACGGAACACCCATACCAGTGACACAACTGAAAGAAGACGATAAAATACTCGTACAATACGAAGAGACCGCACGACACTTCGGAATCGAGATAGAAGAAACCATAATAGAAAAATAAAAGCAGAGAGTCTCACAACGGTTGTGACCGACAGGCTTAATATTGATCGTAAGATAGTTCGGGTGTTTGTGGGCTCGTGGTCTAGCTGGTTATGACATCGCCTTCACACGGCGGGGATCCGGAGTTCGAATCTCCGCGAGCCCATCAAAAAACATGCCGTGTTGCTGGTGAGTGGGGGCTTGTGACGGTTGTTGGGCCGTTGTTTTTTGGGTTTCGAGTTTTGGATTTAGTGTTGGTTGAGAGCTTCAGCACTCCACGTGTTGACAGTCGCGTTGAACCAAAAGACTATAATAGGTCTTGTGTGATTATCCATTACATTTGAATGCAATACAATAAAATAATAAATACAATGTAATATTAATTTGAGCGGTGTAATGATGAAAGAAATTCGTATACATGGTCGTGGTGGGCAGGGTTCAGTGACCGCTGCCGAGCTTCTTGCTGTAGCTGCCTTTGAGGATGGACGGTACAGTCAGGCATTCCCGAGCTTCGGAGTGGAACGGCGCGGAGCACCTGTCGTTGCCTTCACACGAATAGACGATAAACCGATACGGATACGAAGCCAAATATACAGCCCGGATTACGTGATCGTGCAGGACGCAACCCTCATGGATGTGGTGGATGTTGCTGGTGGTTTAAAAGAGGAGGGGATGATGATCATCAACACAGAGGCAAGTGCAGAAAAATTTAAGGAAATCCCTGCAAAGGTGATGGTTGTGGACGCCACTAAGATAGCAATGGAGATTATCGGAAGGCCGATCATCAACACCGTCCTCCTCGGAGCCTTTGCAGCCGCAACGGGTGAAATTCGGCTTAAGTCAATAACAAAGGCTGTGGGCGAACGCTTCAGTGGAAAGGTCGGTGAAAAGAACATTGCAGCGGTTGAAGCCGCATACAATGCGATGGAGAGGGCTTAAATGAAACTTTGTATAGGCGGGATCGTGAATCCAGGAACAACACTTGCAAACCTAACGGGTGGCTGGCGAAGCTTCAAACCCGAATATCACTATGAAAAATGCACCAAATGCGGCTTGTGTGAGCTTTTATGCCCTGATAGCTGCATCACCATTGGGGATGAAGGCTACTATGAGACCGACTATGACTACTGTAAAGGGTGTGGAATATGTGCCCACGAGTGTCCCACAAGCACGATTGAGATGATACTGGAGGTGAAATAGGATGGCAGAACTGAAAGTGGTCGAAGGCTCATACGCGGTAGCACACGCTGTTAAGGCATGCCGTCCAGATGTGATCGCAGCATATCCGATCACGCCGCAGACACATATAGCAGAGGACCTCTCACAGCTCAATGCAGACGGAGAGCTTGGAAACTGTGAATACATAACAGTGGAATCAGAGTTTTCAGCGCTTTCAACCCTCATCGGAGCAAGCGCTGCCGGTGCACGGACATACACCTCCACAGCAGCCCAGGGACTTGCACTGATGCACGAAGTGCTATTCAACGCTTCAGGCATGCGACTACCAATCGTTATGACCGTTGCAAACAGAGCAATGAGCGCACCTTTAAGCATCTGGAACGATCAGCAGGATTCAATCGCTCAGAGGGATGTCGGCTGGATACAACTATACGCAGAAGACCCCCAGGAAGCAGCAGACATGACACCACAAGCATACAAGATCTGCGAAGACAGAGACGTGATGACCCCTGCAATGATCTGCTTTGACGGATTCATATTAACCCACGTTTACGAGCCCGTGGCACTACTCGAAGAAGATCTGACAGATGAATTCCTACTACCATTCAACCCTGAACACACACTTGATCCAAAGAACCCCGAGACCTTCGGAGCATTTGCAGACCCAAGCATCTACACAGAGTTTCGATACCTGCAGGAATTCGGCATGAGAGAAGCCCTGAAGAGAATAGACTCTGTGGCAGAAGAGTTCGAAGAAATCTACGGCAGATACTATGGGGGACTGCTGGACGGGTACCACCTTGATGATGCCGAGATCGTGCTCGTCGCAATGGGCTCGATCATAGGCACGATCAAAGACGTGATAGACGAGGTCAGACAAGACGGCATCAAGGCAGGACTCTTGAAGATTCGAAGCTTCAGACCATTCCCACTCGATGCAGTGAGAAAAGCACTCAAAAACGCAGGTATAATCGTAACACTC
>Ga0164310_10000953_pt1 | contig 16037 bp, 17 predicted proteins | sample GuaBasSedimGuay1_FD_121795 | JGI IMG/M metagenome (GOLD analysis project Ga0164310, IMG submission 121795) | Subseafloor sediment microbial communities from Guaymas Basin, Gulf of California, Mexico - Guay1, Core 4569-9, 0-3 cm | ecosystem: Environmental > Aquatic > Marine > Hydrothermal vents... | reverse complement strand
TTTTCTTTCCTGAAAGCTGGGGTCTGAGGTGCTCACTTTTTGCCTTTCTCGTCGTCTACAACCTCGAAGTCAGCCTCTACTGGTCCTTCCTTTTTCTTCTCTTCACTCTTGGTTTTGCCTTCAGGTTGAGGTCCAGTCTGCGCCTGCTGCTGTGCTGTTTTCTTGTACATCTCCTCAGCTATTTTGTGGGAGGCCTTAGTGACCTGGTCCATTGCATTGCGGATTGCCTGGACATCAGAGCCTGCTGTTGCCTTTTTGAGATTCTCAACTGCTTCTTTAATCCTGTTCTTCTCCTGCTCTGAGACCTTGTCGCCGTACTCTTTCAGTGTCTTCTCAGTGGTGTAGATCAGTTGGTCGGCTTGATTTCTTGCCTCTACCAGTTCTTTTTTCTTTTTGTCCTCTTCAGCATGAGCCTTTGCGTCTTTGGTCATCCTCTCTATCTCTTGCTCAGAGAGTCCACTGGAGGCTTGGATCCTGATGCTCTGCTCCTTACCTGTTGCCTTGTCTTTTGCCGATACATGGACGATACCGTTGGCATCGATATCGAAAGTGACCTCAATCTGAGGGACGCCGCGGGGAGCGGGTGGAATTCCCACCAGGTCAAATCTACCTAAGGTACGGTTGTCGACGGCCATCGTCCGTTCTCCCTGCAGCACATGGATGCTCACCGCCGTCTGATTGTCTGCTGCAGTGGTGAAGATCTGACTCTTTTTCGTTGGGATAGTGGTATTCCTCTCTATCAGTCGGGTCATCACTCCGCCTAAGGTTTCAATCCCTAAGGAGAGTGGAGTTACGTCCAGCAGCAGAATGTCTTTGACCTCGCCGGAGAGAACAGCTCCCTGAATAGCTGCCCCTATGGCCACTGCCTCATCGGGGTTGACGCTCTTGTTTGGATTCTTGTCAAACAGTTGCTTCACTATCTCCTGGACGGCAGGCATGCGGGTTGCTCCCCCCACCAAGATGACCTCATCGATATCACTAGGGGTGAGTTTGGCATCTTCTAGGGCTTGCCGACAGGGTCCGACAGTCCTTTGAATTAGATCGTCTACCAACTGTTCCAGCTTCGCCCTGGTCAGTGTCATATTAAGGTGTTTTGGGCCTGTCTGGTCTGCGGTGATAAAGGGGAGGTTAATGGTGGTCTGTAGGGTGGTGGACAACTCGCACTTTGCTTTTTCGGCAGCCTCTTTCAGCCTTTGCAATGCCATTCTGTCCTGTCTGAGGTCGATTCCGTGCTCTTTTTGGAACTCCTCAGCCATCCAGTCTATGATCCGCTGGTCGAAGTCATCTCCTCCTAAATGGGTGTCTCCGTTTGTGGAGAGGACTTCGAAGACGCCCTCACCAAGTTCGAGGATGGAGATGTCGAAGGTGCCTCCGCCGAGGTCGAAGACGGCAATCTTTTCTCCCCCTTTTTTGTCGAGTCCGTAAGCCAGAGAGGCAGCGGTGGGCTCGTTGATAATCCGCAGGACCTCCAGGCCGGCAATCTTGCCAGCATCCTTGGTGGCTTGGCGTTGTGAGTCGTTAAAGTAAGCAGGCACAGTGATTACCGCCTGTTTTACCTCCTCCCCCAGATACTCGTCGGCCGTCTTCTTCATCTCCTGCAGTACCATAGCTGATATCTCTGGGGGTGCATACTCCTTTCCTCCGGCCACTACCCTTACGTCGCCGTTGGGGGCTTCGACCACCTTGTAAGGTACAAGTTCTCTTTCTGTAGCTACCTCGTTGTATTTTCTGCCCATAAATCTTTTTATAGAAAATACAGTGTTCTCGGAATTTGTTATAGCCTGTCTTTTAGCAGCTCCTGCAACAAGTCGCTCTCCATCCTTGGTAAATGCGACGACCGAAGGTGTCGTCCTGCTTCCCTCTGCATTGGGAATAACCGTTACATCTTTGCCTTCCATCACTGCTACGCATGAGTTCGTAGTGCCCAAATCTATCCCGATCACCTTGCCCATTGTGATGTCCCTCCTTATTTGTTGACTACTACTTTCGTATGTCTGAGGACTTTGTCGTTCAACATGTAGCCTCTCTCCACTTCGTCTACCACGGTGCCTGATGGATGCTTGGCATCTTCTACCTGCATCACTGCCTCATGCAGGTGTGGATCAAAGGGTTTACCAACTGCCTCAATTGGCGTTAGTCCCTCCTTTTTCAGTGTTTCCAGAAGCTGTCCAAAGATCATCTCCACTCCTTCGCGGAGAGAATTGAAGTTATCCTCTGTCTTACTGTGATTTAGAGCCCTTTCTAGATTGTCGAGCGTTGGAAGCAACTGTTTGATCAAATTCTCATTTGCAGTTTTAACCAGGACAGCAAAATCCCGGTTTACTCTTTTCTTGTAGTTCTCAAATTCCGCTGCCAGTCTTAACAGTTGTTCGTGTTTCTGGCTTAACTCTGCTTCCACTTTCTCCAGTTTTTCTTTTAATTTAGTCCTCTTTGTACTCTTTTTGGGAGCCTTTTCTTCTGACTTGCCCGGTTGTTCCGTAGAGGAATCCTTTTTTACCTCTTCCATTTTGGCTTTCTCTCCTGTGTGATTAAAAATATTAGCGGGAAGCTGACCACAGGTTCATCCTGTTAGATGATACACATCTAATGGGGAGGCCACAGAGAATCAATCTTGCTCCCCTGTCCCGGTAATTTCTCTGGCACGATCTCAGGGATTTCAAATGCCATTAGGTCAAGGGTGTCTCACTCAGCAATTCGCTCATCAACTTTGCGGTATATTCCAATAAGGAGACATACTTTGAGTATCTCATCCTGGTGGGGCCGATCATTCCCACGGTTCCAGACAGGTCTCCAATATTGTAGGAGGAAGTTACCAGGCTGCATACCTGCATTTGAGAGAAGGCATTTTCGCTGCCGATGGTGACCACCACGCCCTGTTTTCCAGCTTGCTGGTTCAACAAGCTGATCACCCTGTCTTGTTCATCCAAGAACTCCATCAACTCAGCCAGTCTCTGGCGGTCTCTGAACTCGGGTTGCAGCATAATATTGGTCCTGCCCTCCACGAAAAGGTCCCGTGGGGAGTCAAATCGAAAGATGCTATTGGCCTGTTTGATAAAGAAGCTAAATAGTTCGGGGGTTGTTTGAGTGGAATATCTAAGTCTTTGCTGGATCGACCGGCGTATCTCTTTGATGGATAATCCGGCTAACCGTTCGTTAAACAACTGACAGGCTTCTCGCAGTTTCTTGCGTGAGATCAAAACCTTTCTTCTGCCAGTAGAAGACCTGCTGGGTCTGTCAATCTCTACAGTTATGGTTTTGACCAACCCAGAGGTCACTGTGATTATTACCAACACCCTGCTTCTGTTCAACGGGATCAGTTCCAGCTTCTGTAGAATCCCTTCTTCGAACCGGGGAGAGAGAACAACTCCCAGTTGGTGCGACAATTGAGCTATTGTCCTTGAGATTTCATTGAACGCATACTCGGCATCCCTGTCCTTAAAGTATGAACGAAATCTCCTTCTCAACAGCCGTTTCTCCTCGGAGCTGAGAGCTTCTTTCTTCATCAGGGAGTCTACATAATACCGGTAGCCTTTATCGGTTGGTTCCCTCCCCGCTGAGGTGTGAGGTTGGTCGAGGAATCCCCTCTCTTCGAGGTCCATCATGGTATTGCGTACGGTAGCCGGGCTCAGCTCGGAGAGATATTTTTTGCAGATCGCTCGGGAACTGACCGGCGCGGCTGTAGCTATATGAATCTGAATAAGGCTCTGAAGGACATCACGTTCTCTCTGGCTTAATTGTTCCATAGCTTTTCACCTCGAGATTAGCACTCTTCTTCAGAGATTGCTAAAATATAAGAGATGGGTGCCTCGTTGTCAAGCCTAAAATTTGCTTCCCAGAAGTATGGCCAGAAGTCCCACCAACATATCCAACTTAAGTATGCTGCTCAGCCTGCCCAAATTCCGGGAAGAGTTGTCTCGCCATATAGACCAGATGACATAGCAGATGACAGGGATTATACCCACACAGACGACAAGAAGATAGAGTTGGTGGTAGATGCCGAACAACCAGGGGAGAAACAGAACCACAAGCAACACTAAATAAACGGCTGTTGCTGTTTTCAGAGCCGTCTTCAGACCAAAACGAACAGGGGCAGTTGAGGCCCCGGCCGAAGCGTCTGCCTGGCAGTCCTCGGCGTCCTTGATAATCTCACGTCCCAAATGGAACAGAAAGGCAAGTGAGGCGGGGATCAGAGTTGCCTTTGGCTTACCGACACACACGCCTCCGTAAACAAATACCAGTCCACAAAGGAGGCTCACTGTGAAATTTCCCCAGAAAGCAGTATGCTTGAGCCGTAAGCTGTAAAGGAAAACCGCTATTGCCCCTCCCAGAGAAATAAATAATAGCCATTTGCCTGCAATGCCAGCGGCTGCCACGCCGAGAACCAGAATGCAAGTTGACCAGATGAATGCCTCTCTTTTCCCCAGTCGTCCTGAGGGGATAGGACGCCAGGGTTTGTTCAGTCTGTCGATGGGGGCATCGAAGAAGTCGTTGACCCCGTTTGCCCCTCCGGCGATAAGAGCGGCAGATAGCGCAGCCACCAGAACAGTCAACAAACTTCCGGAGATCCCGGCGATAAAAGCAGCAACAAAAACCGAGCCGAAGACGATAAGGCAGTTAACAGGACGTAGCAGACCGAAATAGGCCGAAAGATTGCGGAGCATAACCCTATTTTGTCATTGTATGGAAAAACCCCGGGTAAAACAAACCAGGAGGTCGATTTGTCACCTCCCCAACTTCCGGAAAGACCCTTACATAACAAATTTAGCAGCTTTCTCGACAGAAAGCAAGGTAAAAAAGAGGGCTGCCTTTGTGGGGAGATGGTTCCTTTGTCCTGCAGGGATTCGGTAGCGAATCGTAGCTGCCTAACTGTCAGTTCTGCCGTCGGCGGACAGCAAGGTAACGGTTGATAAATAAGCAAGGTTCGATATAAGATAAGTCACCAGGCGTTCACCGAAAAGCTGGAAAGTCTATCTTTGCCAGCCGTTCTAGGATTAGCATAGTGGACACAAGGGTCCGGAGAGCGAATAGGCTCTGGTGGTTAGATTTGGGACCTCTGTCAACAGCGTTTCACTGTGAGCTTAATTCACCAGCCTTTGCATATGCAGTGGGCGCAAGGATTGTCCGGCACGTCCAGGGTTAATTCTGGAGCTCGGGGGGGGCAATTGGACTTTCCCTGACTGGACGACAAAACCAGGCCACCCGTGGTGCGTCCAGAGGCTATATCCTCAGCGGGTCAGTTGTACCTCTAACCTGGGCTTATGAAAGGGCTGCTTCTTTTGGTTACTTTTATGGTAAGGAGAGCTAACAGATAACTCCCTAAGCAACTGCGTGTTTTTGTGTTATGTTTTCTTTTGCGAGATTTTCCAGCAAGTTTGGTAAGTTAGATTTCTCTGGCCAAGGCAGAATAGCCTCAGAAAGGGGTTGACAGGGCAGAGGAATTTAGTTATGATTATGGAGACTAAACAATTAGACCCTGGAGGTGGCAGTTGATGTTCAGCTTATCCGCTATAGGAAAATTCATAATCATAGTGGGAATCCTTTTGGTGATAACCGGGATGTTGATTGCCTCTGTCGACAAGCTGCCTTTTCTGGGCAGATTGCCCGGTGACATCTTTGTCCGAAAGGGGAACTTCAGCTTCTACTTCCCTGTTGTCACCTGCCTTGTCTTAAGTGTAGTTCTCACCATTCTCCTGAACCTATTCTTACGAAGATAGACCTGTTGTTGGCGAATACTGGGCAATATGAAGTTATCCGATTATGATTACTATCTGCCGCGGGAGCTAATCGCTCAGCGTCCCTTAGCGCAACGGGATCAATCCCGTCTGATGGTTTTGCACAGGGGCGACGGTGGTATAGAGCACCGCGAATTCAAGCAGATTGTGGGGTACCTGAGGTGCGGAGATTGCCTGGTGGTGAATGAGACGAAGGTGTTACCTGCTCGGCTTTGGGGGTATAAACAGAGCTCTGGCGGCAGGGTTGAGGTTTTCTTGACCCGCCGTATAGAAAAGGATACCTGGCAGGCTCTGGTCAGACCTGGCAGAAGAGTTCCGGTAGGTAGCGTGATCCTGTTTGGTCAGGGAGAGCTCAAGTGCGAAATCCTGGGACGCACAGCCGATGGAGGCCGCCTAATCAGGTTCAACAAGAAGGCAGACATAGATGCTGAACTGCAGAGATTTGGGCAGGTTCCGCTGCCGCCTTATATCCGCAGAAAACCAGAGCCGGAGGACAGACTGAAGTATCAGACTGTGTACGCCCGCGTCCCTGGCGCAGTCGCAGCCCCTACTGCTGGACTTCATTTCACTGATTCACTTCTGGAGATTATTAAGGCCAAGGGTGTCCAGGTTATTCCAATCCTGCTTCACGTTGGAGAGGGAACCTTTCGTCCCGTAACAGCGCAGAGCCCTGAGGAGCACAGGATTCACCCCGAATACTACCAGATCAGCGAAGAAGCTGCCAAACAGATTAACCAGGTCAGAAGAGACGGAGGCAGAGTTTTCGCGGTGGGAACTACTACAGTGAGGGCATTGGAATCAAGTGTGGCAACGGCAGATCGGCACTACCACATCCTTAAGTCAGGCAGCGGATGGACAGAAAAGTTCATCTACCCTCCATACGAGTTTAAATTTGTGGATGCTTTGGTAACCAACTTCCATCTTCCACGTTCCACATTGCTGATGCTGGTCTCTGCCTTTGCTGGAAGGGAGTTTATCCTAAGAGCCTATCGGGAGGCGATTCATAGGAGATATCGCTTTCTCAGCTTCGGGGATGCGATGTTAATCTTGTGACCATTATGAAGGTAACGGCGATTATCCCGGCGGCTGGAAGTGGAACCAGAATGGGTACAGACCGCCCTAAACAGCTTATTGAACTGGGTGGACAGCCGATTCTAGCTCATACTCTTCGGGCCTTTGAAGGATGCAGTTCGGTGGAGGATGTGATTCTGGTCGTCTCCAAGGAGACGTTCTCCTTTTGCTCCAAGCATATATTGCCCTGTTTTCCTAAAGTGGACAAAGTTGTCTTTGGTGGAAAAAAGAGGCAGGACTCTGTCTTTCGGGGGCTTGAAGCAGTGAGGGCTGATACCGAAATTGTGGTAATTCACGATGGTTCTCGCCCATTTGTCACCGCAGAGCAGATCGCATGTTCGATCGATCTGTGCAGGAAGGCCAGGGCAGTGGTCACAGCCGTGCCAGTGACGGATACAGTTAAATACGTTGCCAACGGGGTGGTGAAGCGGACCCTGGAGCGGTCCGGTCTGTGGCTGGCACAGACTCCTCAGACCTTTTCTTTTCCTCTAATCTGGAAAGCGTACCAGAGGGCCAATAAAGAGGGGTTCTACGCCACGGATGATTCTGCCTTGGTTGAACGGCTGGGCATTAAAGTGGCAGTGCTTCAGGGTTCTTACCAAAACATCAAGATCACCACTCCGGAAGACCTGGCAGTTGCCCAGGTCATCTTGAACCAGAGGAACAAGAGGAGAGAACGCTAGAAACTGAGCGATTAACCGACCCATAAGATTGCTTTCAAGGGAAGGTAACCTGGGCAAAACTCGGTTATAGTTTATGGAATTTGAAGTTGTTAAGCAAGATACCCAGAGTCAGGCCCGTGCAGGTCTTCTAACTACTGTTCACGGTCAGGTGCCCACTCCTGCCTTTATGCCAGTGGGGACCCGTGGGGTGGTGAGGACTCTTTCTCAAAAAGAGCTGGAAGAGGCTGGGGTAAGACTGCTTTTGTGTAACACCTACCACCTCTGGCTTCGGCCTGGCCCGGGGGTGATTCAGAAAGCGGGGGGATTACATCGCTTCATCGGTTGGGACCGCCCCATCCTGACCGACAGCGGCGGTTATCAGATCTTCAGTCTGGCCCAGCTAAACAAAGTGAGCGAACAGGGTGCTGCCTTCCAGTCCCATATAGATGGGTCCTACCACGTCTTTACCCCCGAGAGGGTGGTGGAAATTGAGCATGCCTTAGGAGCGGATATCATAATGCCTTTGGACCAATGTATAGCCTATCCTTGTACCTATGAGGAGGCTCGGGAGGCCAGTATGTTGACTATCAGATGGGCAGAGCGATCGCTGAAAAGGCATCGAGAACTCGGGGAAGAGAAATCTATCGGATGCCATCCAGCCCTTTTTGGAATTGTTCAGGGTAGTGTTTACCCCGAGCTTCGGCAGAACAATGCCGGCCAATTGTTGGCAATGGATTTTCCTGGGTATGCCATTGGGGGGCTTTCCGTAGGGGAGCCGAAATCTTTAATGTATGAGATGCTTGAGGCAGTTCTGCCCCTTTTGCCCGCTGACAGGCCTCGCTACCTGATGGGCATAGGTTATCCTGAAGACCTGGTGGAGTGCGTGGCCCTGGGCGTGGATATGTTTGACTGTGTCATTCCTACCCGAAACGGTAGGAACGGTATGGTCTTCACATCGAGTGGCAGGCTGGTGCTGAGAAATGCCCAATATGCCCAGGATTTTTCGCCAATCGACCCAGAATGCCAGTGCTACGCCTGCCAGAATTACACCCGAGCCTACATTCGGCACCTGTTTCAGGTTGAAGAGATGTTGGGCCTGCGTCTGGCCAGCCTGCACAATGTCTATTTCTTCATGAAGCTGATGGAACAGATGAGAGAAGCTATCCGAAAGGGCTCTTTCCAGAGATGGAGGCAAGAGTTCAAAAATAAGTATAATACTGCTTACCCTGGAGGGAATGACCGGGAGAGCTTTCAATAGGGAAGGGGAGAAGAAGAACCTATCTGCAAAGCTTCCTTGCTGATGGTCCTTGAATTCTCAGAGAAAGGCATAGGTGGCAACGAAATTAGTCCGTTCTAAGCCTGTGTGACTGATGTCTCGGACCCTACTTAAGGTCTGTAACTCCGTTTTCCTATCCTCTATTCTGCATAATACGCTCCCTTCATCTCTAACTATTTTCTTCCCTGGCATAGGTGAGTCAATTCACCCATTTTCTTACTTCACATTTCAGATTCGGAAAACTTATTGAAAACAAGAGAGACATATCGTCCCTGAAGGAACTTCGAATAGACGCTTAGTCTTGTTCACTATAAAGATTTTGTCCGTATCGGGATAGACAAGAAGCGATGTACCAAAAGGCATTTTCAACCGCAAAGTTCGCAAAGAAGTCGCAAGGAGCGGAAAGGGGTAATTATCTATTTATGGAAATGTTGCCTATGTTGTGCCCTCGTTGCTTTCTTTGCCGTTATCTTAAATCATTAATTTTTGATACAGGCTCAAGATGTGACTCTTAGACTTATGAACCGAACCCTGGCTTATTTGATACAGGTGCAGATTATGTCGGAAAAATGGACCTCGTGGTGGTACTATGGGACCATTTCGGACATCCATTTCTGTGGGAGGGCTCTCCAGAGCCCGATTCCATCGGCGTCTGCAGACGCCTCCTGCAATCTATTTAAAGCTAGAATGGGGTGGCTCTTCTGTGAAATTGCCATTTTTCAGCAGAACCTGGCCAAGAGATAGAACAATCTTTAAAGGAGGTTTTTCCCAGAGTCTGGGTTCAAAAAAGATACGGTCTTTTCCGATGGTTATGGGGATTAGAGTCACATTCCTTTATGGATCAGGGTGCAGGTCTCAGTTCAATCTAATAGAATATCTTTAAGTCTGTTGATGCCCAATAGGGCGTCAGCCCCGGTGACATATTCTGCAGGGCGAAAATTTCCGTCAGGTTGAGGTTGCATGATGCCTTTGTCGACACAGAGCGCAATGGCATTGTAGATGTAGTCATTGCTTCTAACATCGGGGAAGCGGGAACTTTCTCCGAAGTACTGGGTTGTGAGATGGGGATTATTGGAGAGCAGGTAAAGCACACTTTGAGCTACTAAGGCGAAGTTTGCCCTTGTGATCGGCAAATTTGGTTTGAAGGTGCCGTCGGGGAAAGCCTCTAAGCCAACGAGTCCCAGGCCAATGATAACCTTGATCCAGTCTTCGGCCCAGTGTCCGGCAATGTCTGAAACAGCGGTAGAATGCAATTTTAATGCATCATCCCCCACTGCCACTCTCTCTTCAAGTTTCAATTCAGCCAGGAGGAGCACAGCCAAATCGGCTCTTGTGATCTGGTGTTTGAGGCCGATCTTCATTGCCACTTCTGTCTGAGGAGCGGCTTGTAGTACCTTTTGTAGGTTTTTCAGCTCGCATTTGGCCCGGCTCGAAAAACGGCCTTGTTTCTCTACGGCCTGTTTGTAGGCCTGTGCTGCCTTTGAGAACTGGCAGGCAACCTTGTATGTCTCTCCTTGGTAGAAGTAAGCGGCATCGTTCTGTGGAGCCAACTTAAGCGCCATTTCATAGCTCTTCAGTGCCCCTGGTAGCCAGTCAGAACGGTCCCTGCATCTGGTGAGAATGCGGCCTTCGGCAATGTAAGCCTCGACACATCGTTTGTTCTTCCGTTTTGCCTCTTTTATCTGTCGGAGAGCAGTTTTGCACTTTCCCTGTTCCAATGCCACCAGAGCCATCCCCACATATGCCGGGGCGAAATTCTTATCTGCGGTGTGGGCCTTTTTGAAATCCACTAAAGCCCCGTCCAAATCCCTCTGCTCCAATTTTCGCATCCCCCGGGTGTAGTAACTACGGGCTACAACAGGGGGGCGCAACCTCCTCCCAGGCGTGATCGCACAGCCGGAGAATATCAGCAGGAGGCATAAGAACGGAATAGTCAGCGATTTAGGAGACAAACGGATTCTTCCCATTTCTAATCCTTGTCCAATACTACTATCACTTTGCCCTGGCGGAGGAATTTGAGGTTATTCTCGCTATGGTGGAGAATCATAGCTGTTGCGTTGGGGATAGTGACGTCAGTTCTCCGGGGTCCGGTGGCTCTCAGGCCTTTGACTACCAGGGGGTTCTGGCCAACCCGCCTGTCCTTTATTGCCTGTTGCAGATCTTTTGAGTATTTTACAACGCCTTCGGAGACAGCAACTTCTCTGTCTACAAAGCCCATGCCGTAGACCTGGTGTCCTTCTTCGCTCAATATCGCTGGGGCCAGAGCCGGTTGGACACCCAACCCTTGGGCGTCAACCACCAATCCAGTGTATTGTTGACTACTGAAGGCTGCCAGAGAAAACAGGTATTTGGGGAAGGGTCTGTCTGGTGGCCATGGCTGCCCACATAGAGGGCAGTGCAGAGAATCTATTGGAACTGGTTTCCCGCCTCCGCCGGCGGGGAGCAATTGGTTAGCCAACTTCCCAGTGAGAGGAAGCTGAATGTCGACCTCTACGGAGAGGTCGGACATATACCGGATGTCCACTTCTTCAGCCTTTTTGACTATCCCTTCTACTTTAGAGGCGAGCAGACTGTCGCTGGCCATTGTGTCTTCAACTGTCATACTGGAGGTGAGGTTCAAACTTTCCACTGCACCGAGCAGTAGCTCCACCGCTTTTTCTCTGGCTTTCTTAACTGTATACTGCTTCTGAGCCGGGTGGGGCAGAGTGGTATCGGGCATACCTGCTCCTGTTGCCCCTATCATGTAGTTTTGCCAGTTGACCCAGGTGGGTTTCTCCTGGTTTTCGCAGTAAGCAACATGGGAAAGGTCGAAAATGACGCAGAGAAGAAGAGGTAGAAAGAACCGGTGGAGGGTGCCAAAGAGAGACCGAGCGAGTTTGCCATTGGTGAAAGCTGTGGATAAATCTTGCATTTCAACTCCCTCCCAACAAAGAAAAACCACAGTTGCAACTGTGGCTCTGAATTGATATTTGACTGTTGGAGCGGGAGACGGGACTCGAACCCGCGACATCGAGCTTGGGAAGCTCGCGTTCCACCACTGAACTACTCCCGCTTTGTGACCGAATACAAAGATAAGATATTTGGTTTGCCTTGTCAACTAAAAATTCACAGGTTCCAATTTCGCAAGGTTAGACGTGGGAGGGTGACATATGGACCTGCCGGGCAAGTGAGGTCTCGTTCAGGACAATATTTTAACCGTATTATGTAAGAATTGACTCTCTGTGTCCTCGGTGTCTGTGCGTTAGGATCAGGATCTGCTGCTCTTTGCGAGTGAGTCGATTTTAATTTGATATGGACGCAAGGCTGCACGATATATCCTGGCTTTTTCCATTAGTTGTGCTGTAGATTAAGAATCGCAAAGGAGTTTCCACAAGGCAGTGCTGTCGCCCCTGAAATTGTCTATCCACCGTACCCTGGGATCGCTACAAAACCACGTGAGCTGCCGCTTTGCATATCTCCTGCTGTTCTTCTTAATCTCCTCCACCGTCTTCTCCAGTGTTTGCTTCCCCTCCAGCAGAGGGAAGACCTCCTTATAGCCTACTGTCTTAAGAGAGTTTAGATCTTTGCTGTATCCCATTTTTACCAGTTTTTCGACCTCTTCTACCAGTCCTTCTGCTATCATTCTCTCCACCCGTTGCTCGATCTTCCTGTACAGCTTTTTCCTCTCCATATTGAGGCCGATAACCACAGGGGTGAACTCCAGCTTCCGCTGGGGCAGGATTTTCTGCAGTTCAGATATTTTTCTGCCGGTGATCTGAAAGACCTCCAGGGCCCGGAGAATCCGCTGGGAGTCGTGGGGGTGGATTCTTTCGGCTGCCTGAGGGTCAACCTCTCTCAATCTTCGGTGAAGCTCAATATTGCCAGAGGCTTTAAGCTCTTCTATGAGTTGGTTTTTTATCTCTGGATTGGATGGCAATTCAGGGGAGAGTCCGTCCAGCAGTGCTCGGATATAAAGCCCTGAGCCTCCCACGACAATGGGTAATTTACCTAGGCGGAAGAGGTCCCGGAGCTGCTGTCTGGCTTGCTGTCCGTAGTCCCCGGCGCTATATCTCTGGTCAGGGTTTACAATATCAATAAAGTAATGTCGTACTCTTCTTCTCTCTTCAGGGGAGGGTTTAGCGGTACCGATATCCATATATCGGTAAATCTGACGGGAATCGGCGGAGAGTATCTGGGCGCCGCTTTTTTCGGCAATTTCAAGGGCTACCCGGGTTTTGCCCACCCCGGTGGGGCCAACAATCACTAAAAACCTTTGCTGTTTCATGCTCAACTGGTGCCCCCAGGGCGACTCGAACGCCCGGCACAGGGATTAGGAATCCCTTGCTCTATCCATCTGAGCTATGGGGGCCACGACAAAATTAAGCACCTGAATAAGTACTTCCTCTGCTAGTCGGAGGCTGGTGTCCATCTGGTTTCTCCAGGCGCCCAACGGTCTGAGGTTCGTCCAACTGGGAAGAATGAGAATATCCAACGGCCGTCTGTGTGGGTTTAAACCCCACCAGTTCTTCAACTCACGCCACATCCACGCCAGCCATAAACAGATTGGAAGCAATAGTGTACCTGGATCAAGAAAGCGGAAATTGTCAATTCCCACCAATCCAAGTGAGAAATCAGGCGACTTACCTGCACTAGTGAAACGTCTGGTCTGGCCTGTGGGAAAAACATAAGCGTTTTCCAACTCTCTTATGCTCGTTAGGGCTCTGGTCACGGCAACATTCATCACAGTCTCTCGCAATCGACTGTTGTTCGTATCCTTAACGAGGGTTATCCTTCGGTGAAAACCCAATATAATTGGTGGCGATTGGCTCTAGATCTTTTCCTGTTATTCCCGAGTTTTCACATACCCAATTTAACTCATTGGCCCAACCTTGTCAAGGCTTTTACTTAAAGAAGGCGAGTGTGGGTCTGAGATGCTTTCCCCGAAGACTGGACAGGACTGATGCAAGGAGGTGTGTCAGGTTCAAAGGGGACGGCGGCCAACGCGCAACTTTTCGGTAGGCCAGATGGTCCGCATATTCCCAAAGGCACAACCTAAGGCAACTTCGGTAAGCCAAATATGAAGAGAATCGGATCTGCCGGTTAGCATTCTACAGATAGAGGCAGCAATAACAAAGGCTTTCATCAAACGAGGCGAACAGACCAAAACAATTGGATCGAGAGAAGATTATCAAGAAGGCTATTAGCAGAAAAGAGACTTAAGAAACTTGTTCTTAGGCAGATAGTGTAAAACCTCTAGTCCATTCGCAAGACTGCAAAATGACATCCATGATGAAACAGGTAGATCTGAAAGTTTTAACAGACCCTTGTAGTCAGATGGAGCATTCAAGTAGGGTGGGGAGTTAACCATCAGGTGAAGACTTTCCTATTCTATTTATTGCGTTCTCATACACTTCCAGGTTATCGCCTTATGATGTGTCATTGGTATTTCTGGTTCTCAGGGAATCGACCAATTCCATATAGTTGACTGACAGATAGCGATTCATTCAACCCCGTGCCCATTGATTTAGCAAGATACATCAAATTCCTGATAGTGGACAGATCGATCGACCCTCCGGGTGTGGTTGGAAAATGTGAGGGTTCTACCATCATCAATAGACCTTGTCAAAAAGAAAGTCCCAAGCTCACCTTCTTTCATACGGTCTTTGTGAGCTCTGGGTCCAAGAGAGATGCAATGGGAATTCCTGCGAGAACTCACCTTTTCTGAGAACGTGTCGCTTGCCGCTTCCGCTCATCCGGTGTCACAACCTGTCTACCTCTGAAGGCACGGATTATGGTCTGTTCGTCTGCAATGTCCAGATCGCCCCCCACAGGAAGACCTCTGGCAAGCTGTGTCACTTTCACATCGTAGTTGCTTAAGACTTTTGTGAGATAGATGGCTGTTGCTTCTCCCTCAACTCCTGCACTCGTGGCCAGGACAACCTCTTCAACCGGGCTCTTTATCCTTGCCAGAAGCTCCTTAATCCTCAGTTTCTCGGGTCCCACGCCGCTTGACGGTGAGATGACACCGCCCAGAACATGGTACAATCCCTTGTATTGGTGGGTCTTTTCGATAGCAAATACGTCCTTCGGTTCCTCTACCACACAGATGGTGGACCGATCTCGGCGAGAATCCGAACAAATGCGACAGGGATCAGTATCAGTGAGATTGTAGCAGATTGGGCAAAGGTGCACGCGGTCCTTTATACCGACAATAGCCTCGATTAAAGGGACTATTTCTTCCTCGCCAGCTTTAATTAGATGAAAAGCCAGCCTTTCGGCTGTCCTTCTGCCAATGCCCGGCAGCTTCTCCAACTCGGCTATCAATTGTTGAATAGGGTCAGATTTCATCGGCCAATTTCAGCTAAGCTAAAAGGGCGAAAAAGCAGCCCAAGCTCTCTTTGTTAAGTATTCTGTGTCTTTGACCAGTTCGTTGTCTCGGAGGTTCTTCTCAACAGAGATAGTGTCTCGGACCACGTTTCTTTGTAGTCTTGCGAGCATCGGCAACCTCCTTGTCTTTGAGACTATCCTGTATTTCCGTAACTTCAGCCAAGATAATTGCCCGCCATTGGAGTAGATAAGGCCCACCTGCGCAGGGGACGATCTTTGTCCTCATCAAGGGCTTGATAATCTCTTCGATATCTGAGACCTTCTCTGTGTACTCCTGGGCTTTGCTGTCTTGACCACGACCAGTGCATCCGTCAGGGATACTCCACCTCTGCCGTCTTTGCCCTGATGTATTCTTTATTTTCTGGGAGGAGGCATCAAATTCTAACATTCTTACCTTTTGCGAGTTACAGACCCAGTTCGGTCTGTTTGCCAGTGTATTCGGTAACCAGACCGAGAAGTTTTTTCATCATCTCCGCATTCTTGGCCGCCTTGCCGGCGTGGCAGTTGTTGAAGAATATATATGCCTTGGAAGTCTCTTTTGCTATGCGTTTTATGTCGGGCACAAATCTCCTCAGTTCCTCCTCGCTGTACAGGTAGTTATATCTCTCAGCAGCCGGGACATTAAACCAGTTCCTGTTCCGACCGTGAAAGCGAAAATAGCCGATGTCTGTGGTTGCTCTACTCTGATAGGGCATAAGGCCTGGTAACTGAGGCTCATCCACTATACAGTAGCCAAGATCATTCTTCTGAAGAAATTGGAAAACGCTCTCCTTAAGCCAGGCCTTGTTCCTGAACTCCACCACCACCGGAACCTCTCCCATTCTTTCTTTGAAGGTGAGCATATAGTCCATAGTCTCTTTTTTGGGATAGAAGAAAGGCGGGAATTGAGCCAGAACACAACCAAGTTTGCCGCTTTCCTTCAGGGGAGTT
>Ga0164310_10000952_pt1 | contig 16039 bp, 16 predicted proteins | sample GuaBasSedimGuay1_FD_121795 | JGI IMG/M metagenome (GOLD analysis project Ga0164310, IMG submission 121795) | Subseafloor sediment microbial communities from Guaymas Basin, Gulf of California, Mexico - Guay1, Core 4569-9, 0-3 cm | ecosystem: Environmental > Aquatic > Marine > Hydrothermal vents... | reverse complement strand
TCTGAGCTGTTTGCATGCATAGTTAACATGAAGCAGATTAAGACATTTGTAGCAGACGAAGAGGCGTTTAAGAGGGAAGTTAGGGAGGCATGCTCAAACCTGACATAAATCTTAACATGGCGGAATCATGATCAGTAGGCTTCTACTGACGTCCCCTTCGGCGGCGAATCCGAGGATTTTATGTCTTGATGTTAGAGATGGATTACTCTATCCATTTTTTCAGTTAGTATTAAAACGGCTCTTCTTTCTCTCTCACTAAGCCCGCTTCCATGGTCGTTGGAGAGTTTCTCACCGAGGTAAGAATTTGCTACGAAGGTGTCGGACTTATTTATGAGTTGTAGCACGGTTTCAACCGGGCCGGCTTGGAGATAGATCGATAAATCGTTTACTATTAGTATCGGTGTGGGAGAGCTTAGGAATTGTTGGAAGAGAGGTTCTATCCTTCTCACATTATCCTCAGCAATCCTGGTGACATCCTCAGCTGTCTTACCTTCAAGTCTTGGAGCCTTTAGACATTTGGGGATAAGAGTTCTTACCATGTTAACCCTCTTGGAATAGTGTTTAAGCCTGTATCCTACGCCACATCTCTCTGGCCCGAGGTCTATCACTGTTATATCGTCTTTATAGCTCATATCCACGAGTTCGTCCAGGATGTGGGCTGTTAGGAGAGTTTTACCCCTGCCGACGTCTCCAACTATCATTATCTTCAACCCGATTATGTCAGTGGCCGAGACTTTCCGCTGTAATTCCAACATGTTTAAGCGCCTCTAATATTAAGAAGCCTAATATAGAGCCCGGAATACAGCTTGAGGCCCATGCTACATATATAGGGATCAGTGCACCTATCATCTCCCCGTGGCCAAGCTGGGGGGCGAAGACGTAGACCGCAAGGGTTGCACCTATGAATATTGTCCCAATAGGCTCTGTTAGGGCTGCAAGCTCAAACTTCAGGCCTATTTTCCTAAACATCCGTGCTGACAAGCCAACTACTATAGCGCCGGGGATTCCGCCCGGAATCGAATATATTGTCCCTATATTGAGCATTATGCGTATTAGTCCGATGGCAAATGCTATTAGGGACGCCCATGTAGGCCCCAAGAGTACTCCTGCAATAGCGTTAATCATATGCTGACCTGGATAGGCCTTCGTAGCCATAAAGGGGAACCATAGAAAGGGGGCTATAACTACGCCCACGGCTACCAGCAGGCTTGCAAGGGCGGCACTCCTAATCCACCTCATATAGCTCCTCACCTATCGAAGCCACCATTCTGGCGAGATCTACCGGGTCTTCGCCGAGAAGCACTATCATAGGTTCCTTTCCCCAGTCTCCAAGGTGGTAAACCACATCTGGGACACGCCCAACCCTTTCAATCGCAGTCTTCATCCCCCATGGGATCGTTGCTCCCTCCACCCTCTTAACATGTTCAGGCTCCTCTCTCCTATCATAGCTTGATATAAGTAAGCCCTTATCTCTAAGCTTTCTTAGGATCTTCTCGCTGTATCTTATGTTTAAGGCCGCTCTAAACATGGGTTCTCGGCTCATCGCCTCAAGTATGTAGCTTGCTAGATGGGAGCTTACCCCGAACTCCGGGCATGATGCAGATCTTACATGTTTCCCCATTCTTCTAAGTCTTCCGGGGACGGCTGCCACATCACTCCTATCCTTAGCGTATGGGAGTGCCATTGCGACGTTCATCCCGACCTCGGGGGCCAACTCTCCAACATTGGAGCTTTCAAGTATCTCTACAGCCTTCCTTACCCTGCATAGCACATTCCATCTTTCAGATTCCATGTAGAGGATTGCTGTCGGATTTACAGGCCCGTGTCCACCCCCTATAGGGATTCCAAACATTATACCAGCCGTGACGATTTCCTTAGCGGTTTTAACAGCATCTATCAGGCTTCTACCCTTCGCCAGCTCTGCCGCTATGGCCGCTGAGAACACGCACCCGGTCCCATGGGTTGTTTTCGTCTCTATTCTAGGGGCCTCCAGATACTTATAGGTCCCATCCTGGTAGAATATGTCTACGGATGAGTCTCCTCTCATGTGTCCACCCTTTACAACTACAGCTTTTGGCCCTAGGTCAGCTATCCTCCTTGCAGCTCTCCTGGCGTCCTCCATACTACGTATCTTCATCCCAGCTATCTCCTCAGCCTCCCTTAGGTTTGGCGTTAAAACTGTCGCTACGGGAAGAAGCAGCTTTATAAGTGTTCTTTTAGCCTCTGGTTTAAGCAGTGGGGCCCCACTCTTAGCTATCATAACAGGGTCGACAACAAGAGGGAACGCGTACCTCTTGACCTCCCTGGCAACCGCCTCTATGATCTGCGACGTGTGAAGCATACCTGTCTTTGCAGCATCAATACCTATATCGTTAACTACGGCCTCTATCTGTCTACTTACCATTTCAGGACTTACGTCCTGAACACCTGTGACAGCTCTAGTGTTCTGGGCTGTAATCGATGTTACGGCTACTGTACCGTGGACCCCGAGGGCAGCGAAGGTTTTTAGGTCAGCCTCTATACCAGCCCCTCCACCGGAGTCCGAACCTGCAATAGTCATTGCTACCGGAACCTTTTCTCTCAGGGGAATCCAAACCATGTGCTCACCTCACAATTTTTGAGAGTATAAGCTGGCCTACAGCTGAGACTAAAAGGCTGGGGAGTGTGGCGCCGAAGTCTGGAAGCCTATATGCGAAAAGCAAGTATACTACGAAGCCCAAAACCCATGATACGACGGATTCAACTCTCACCAGGGGGGCCTCCTCGTAGAACTCCTCAACCTTAAACTTCAACCTCCTAACCGCAAAACATTCTGAGAGGAAAACCCCAAAGAGGGGTATGAATGATGCCCCTATGAGCAAGAGGAAGTGCTCATACTCTGCAAGGGGAAGAGTGTAGGCTAGGAAAGCTCCAAGACCCGAGGCGGCCAGAACAAACTTCCACTGGCTGACCCTTGGCAGTAGGTTTTGAAGCGAGACAGCTGTCGAATATACATCTGCAAAGGCGTTGTCTGTTTCATCAACAAGTATCGCAAGCAAGGCTACAGCCCCCACATAGATGCTTAGTATCGACGATGGAGCCAGATACTCCCCAGTAACGATAGCTAACGCAGCTCCAAGCCCATAGAACCAGGAATTCGCAAGAGTATAGCCCAACAAGGTTCCAGCGAAACCTTCCGAACTTCTTCTAGCAAACCTGTTATAGTCTGAAACTAGCGGGAGCCATGAGACAGGCATAGCTATAACGAGATCCAAAGCAAGAGGGATAGGCAGGCCTCCAGACCCCCCAGCTGAAAATAGTCTTGGATCCCTAACAACCTGATAGGTAATCCAGATGGTTGAACCGTAAACAAGCCATATCGCAAACTTCTCAAGCCACTGCCTAACCACCGCCAGAGGCCCGCCTACCGCAAAAAGCGTAACAACAATGGTAAATGCCACCAGCCAAAATGCTCTCGTTAACCCCCCTAGGAACCTGCCCGAGAGACTTACAGCCGAGTCAGCCATGATCATCAGCTCAAAAGCTGTCCAGCCTATAAGCTGAATCACGTTGAGAGCGGTTGGAATATATGAGCCAAACATCCCAAGTATCGGCCTAAGAGAAACCATGGTTGGAACGCCATACTTGCTCCCAACAATCCCCACCGCGGCGAGTAACAGACTCCCTATAGCCGAGCCTGCAAGAGATACAGCTAAAACCTTACCCATGCTTAGGGATGGGACGAGGAGCATCCCTGCTTGGAAGACTAGGAGTCCAACGCCGAGGCTTGACCAGAGGACAAAGATGTCTATACCTCGAAGCTGTCTCTTATCTTCTGGAACTGGCTCGACACCCCACTCTGGTGGAAACCTTATGCCAAACATAACCCCACCTTAACATGTTGATAAACATGTAAAATTATAAATGTTAAAAGGTATGCTAACGTAGATGAGGCCTCCATGCGAGGAGGTTGTCAGAAGCTACCTCCCACAGCTAAGAGCTAGAATAGTCAGAAACCTCGTTGAAAGGTATGGGTGGACCATGGCGGAGGCTGCAAAAGCCCTTGGAATATCTACAACAGCCTCATCAAAATACAAAAGAATAATAGAGGCAGGGTCGAGTCTGCCATCTAGCCAGCTTGAAAGCGTAGCTAATAAGGTAGCTGATAAACTTGCTGCGGGTTCAGCTACTCCAGAGTCGGTTATAACAGAAATCTGTAGAGTATGTATGCACATGAGGATTGAAGGACCCATATGCAGGTTACACAGGTCAGCAGTCAATGGGCTATACAATTGTAGAGCATGTTTAAATGTCAACGTGGAGGCTGCAGGAGAGTCGATGGAAAGAATGGAGGTTATAATAGAGCTTAAAAACGCTCTGCTACTTCTATCTAACTGCAGAGGATTTGACAGGCTCATACCTGAAGTAAGAACCAACATAGCCATGTGCACAGGAAGGCCAAGAGATGAATCAGACGTTGCGGCCTACCCGGGCAGGATAACAGCCATAAAGGGAAGGGCTGTATCCTTCTCCCAGCCGGAATTTAACGCCTCAAAACACTTATCAAGAATACTCCTGAAAGCCAGGGAATTTAATCCAAAGATCAGAAGTATAACTTGTATAAAATTCAATACTGAGATCGAGCAGGCTATGAGAAGTCTAAAGATGAAATATGCAATAGTGGATAGGGAAAAGTACAAGAATGTAGAAGACTTTATAACAGCGGCTGGGAGGGTGGACGACGCGATAGTAGACCCAGGCGGTGTCGGAATAGAGCCTGTAACCTATGTCTTCGGAGAGAACGCAACAGACACAGTGAAAAAGATACTCAAAATAGCTGATAGCATGGGAATGTAAAGTTTTCTCGAGAGTAACCTACGCATCCCCATATACATTTGGTTTCAGACCTTTTCTAAAAATCTAAATAGGCATCCTTAACCATATCCCCTCAGAAGCGGATTTAACACTTCCACCCTGAACTCCTCTGCTATCTTTGTAAACCTTGTAATTCTATTAATAAGTTCCTGTGTTGCTGCGGGTATATTGTCCCAGAATCTTGTTATTCTGATGGATATCTGTATTGTCTGCTCGCTAGACTCTATTATCATCCTATAAGCCTCTTCAACGGTGTGTCCAGGGTAGAAGTCTCTTTCATAATCCTTGCCACCGTAAACCTCAACGCCCTCGATCTCATCTATAAGCTTCGATAGGAAGCTCCTTGTTACACTTTGCCTTTTAACTGCTGATGTGAAGCCTAACCCGTTAAGATTGCACCAGACAACGCCTTTCTCAAACCCGAACTCAGGAGTACAGTAACTAGCCCGTTGATACTCGCCGCCGATAAAAATATAATTGCCAATGCCATGAGTGATGTCTCCTACTTTAAACCCTTTCCTCCTGAGCATTTCCCTGGTAGTCTCTGCGGCCTCCCACATAGCATTTAGTACATGATGAATGGAGGCTTTATACTCTTCAACAAAGCCTGACATCATACGCTATACAAAGTATCATAGCTCATAGGCTTTAATAGTGTTAATGGATGTTTCGATTCATGAACCAAAGAACACCAGTCTTCCACCATTTACATTAATAAAATAGGACCTGCCGGATCTCCTTTAAGCAATAGCGCTGCGCTACGATAGAGTCACGCAGGTTGAGCTGAATATGGTTAAGCCTTATGGGAAGGAGTAGATTGAGTTCTTAAGGGGTGAGCCGAAGAAAGCTTATACGAACATGACTTTTACTAAGGATGACCACGCGTGTTGTAGAAGAGGATGGGCTGGAATGAAACCCCCATAAGTGAGGCAAGCGTGAGATGTACTCTTGGTCCCTGCGTGCAAATCAAGCTTGGATTAAATTTTTGCCTGAACGAATATCTGTGAATACTCTCCGTTACCTATCTTCTCCTGGCTGTATTTTCCCCTTCCCTATATTTTTACTTTTAACCATCCATATCAATAAGATAGATAGAAAGATCGCTAAGAGGAAAGCTTGTATGATCCTTCTCGCATTGATAGTGCGATGGTCTCTCGAGGGTGAGGTGCTAAGGGATTTTTTCGCTGCTCCTATGAGCTCATCAACCCTACAGAACACTATTTCATCCCCATACTTCTCCTGCAATTGATCCTTTATTTCTACCACTTGTTCGATCGTGGGATAGTACCATAGTCCTATGCCTATTACTATAAAAAGCGGCCTTCTATCCATAGATTCTACGTAGCCGTCTATAGCCTTAACCACCCCATCTGGGTCTCCCATGTATCTTGGGATGATCCAAACCTTCCCGTCAACAACCCAATATTCATCTTCAAATTCGGGGCCAAACCCGAAGAGGAAGCCTTCCACATCAAGGACTTCTGAGTAGAGCTTTAAGACTCTTTCGTCCTTCTTTTTATGGTTGCTGAAGCCTACGACCTTTAATGAGCATCTATCTAGGTATTTCTGGCCCCTATTCAAGTATTCCTCGAGGTATGGAAAGTCTGAAGCTCTGATCCTTCCGGCAACGTGTGCAGAGTAGAAGTAGTCACTACTGCTCTTGGTCTCATAGTAGTATTGTAGTATTCCAGGGCAGATTTCCATGGTGATCGCGTCGAGCCACCAGCCTATTGGGATTTCTCCCCTTTTGTCACTTAGCCACATCTCGTAGTAGAAGCTCTGCATCACGTTTAGGCCAAGGTCTGACACTACAAAAGCTACATATATTTTCCCATTGTCTACCTCAAATTCAAACCTATGGTCCTGTATGTACCTTCCTTGTCTAGGCATTTTCGAGTGAAATGAAAAGTTGGGTGCAATTGCTGTTGCCAGCACGTTAATTAAACCATACTTTGAGGTAAGCGAGACCCAGGGCCTCTCAAACTTCGAATCTTCAGGATAGCCTATTACTATTGCGAACTTGTCCATGCGGCTGTAGAACTCTCCTATCAGTTCTGAGTCCTCATCAACGCTTAAACCTATCGAGCAGGCTCTGTTCTCTATGACATAATCTATGATGGAGACCCTGTAAACTATTACGGCTTTAAATGTCGGGAATAGATTTATTAGGCTCTTATTACAATGTGGAAACACGTTTTCCAGCATCCACCTATGAACCTCATCCTTGCTGTCGAATAAACCCCTTAGATCATACTTTAGCTCCAAGCCAGATTCTTCAAGCATCTCCTTGAAATCTGGGTGTGCCACAGTGAGGTTTTCTACCCCGGCCAGAGATACTGCAAGGTTTATAGTTGCTGGAAGCTCAGGGTCGTAGATTACAAAGCCATTTAAGAACTCTCTATATTTTCTTATCGCATCTGTAAGGCTAATATGCTTGAAACCTCCTATCCAGCCCTTATCCTCATAGTACTTCAGCCACCTCTCTGAAGGCGTAGGCTCAACACGTATACCCTCCCATAAAACGTAAAGTAGCGGCCCCCTCCTGTTGACGATTCCCTGCAAGCTGAGAACTAGTAGCCTGACCTTTAAATCTTTCCCTCTAAGATCGATAACATCAACCTTAGTCCCTGAAGATTGGATACCCGGAAAACAGGTAGAAATAATCAGGATAAGGCATAGTGTTCCCTCTAACATATGTCATCCCTCCACCTTTCTTGCAGCGAGTTCTTTAATCACCTCATATGTTTGGAATTCAGGGGCTAGGGAGTCGTACCAGTTAAACCTCCCATACGATAGTTTAGTAACATTTACACCTAACCTTCCCATGTCACCCCCGTGAACCGGATAAATGAATATTATCCCCATTTTAGAGAAGAAATCATCTGCCAATCTTAGGAATTCCCCAGCTTCCTCAAAGGTCAGCTCCTGGCTGAAAACGTAGAGATCTGTCCTACCAGGCCCTCCATAGTCTATCATAGCGAATAGGGGTATTCCCAGCTTATCCTTTACCTCCTTTACCAGCTCCTTCCACATCTCCTCTTTAAATTCTCCTATCTCCCCTGTCTCCCTGTTTTTAATCTCATTTGCGTCTGGAGCAACCATCCCTGCATCCAGGTTGGTCTTAGGAACCACCTCCACAATGTTGCCTCTCACATCCGCCACCCAGGATATCACGTATATATACTTACCTTTACTTTCTAATCCATACCTATGTATCCTGTCAACAATTTCATTAGCGGCCCTCAAGCTGTCCTGAACTGCTGGGTGACTCCAGCTTCCAGATATGTGCTTAAGCATTAAAGCCTGCATATATAGCATATCTATCCATACAGCATCAACACCACAGTCGATCTGCCTATAGATCCTTGATAGCAGAATATCTTGGAACTCAGGGTTAGTCAAGTCCGGAAAATAAATACTCATCCGCCATTTAAGCTCCTCCTCTGAGAGGCGCTCGTCTTCACGGACAAAACCCCACCTCTTAGCCCAATAAAACTGAATATCTGCTCTACTAACGGTTAATCCCCACTTTTCAGGGTTTAGACTCATCTCCCAGGCTCTATTTTTACGGTCTTTAAGATCCCTACCTGGAACCTCCTCAACATGTAAAAACTCTGCCTGCGTCCCTCCACAGAATATAAGATTTGGGAGCTCCCTCTTAATCCTACATATGGCATCCCTGAGATGTTCATAACTATAGCCTCTTTGCATGCATAACGTAGCTTCAACAGGTGGCAGGTCTGAACATTTTTCAGGGCATGGTCTCTGCGTTAACCAGCCCTGAAACAGGAAGTCAGCATGTACCTCCTTTAAAATCTTAATAACATCATCCAAACTCCTGTTGATAACGCCACCATCAGTGACATATCTATACTGAACAGCGACCCTAACACTCAGAAGACTATTAACAGTGTCCTCCCCACCCCTACTATTCTCTTTGGTAGGCGTATTAATGCACCAGTAAAAGTAATACATCGAGAAACACAGAATTAAACAAAGAGTTATCAAAAGATAAACGTTAATATTACCCTTACGAGATAAATTGATGCCCCCATCAGCCATCTCAACCAACCTACCATACAAGGCAGAAGAAACAGTTTTTAAACCTATAGTGAACAGGTTCTGTATTGTTAGTGAAGCGTTCGAGATAATTATCAAAGACGATTTGAATAAAGTGAAGTTAGATACTCACTTATTTTCTAGGAGCATTAGCATCGAAGCGGACAATAGCGAGCGGAGAGTTCTTTTTATCCCTTCTATCCTTTTTTCTCCATAGATTACATCCTCTAGGCGGACATACTCATGAAAGGTACCCGCATGAGCACTAATAGCGAGAAGGCTAAGGTCAGTCGTCATCGAAAAACTAATTTTATACTCATCTACAAGCCTATGACGGTCAAGGAAATAGTCTATAACCTCGAAATCCCACGTGTGTCAACCGTTAAAGGAAAGAACTCAAAAACCGTTGAAAAAGGGTAGGATGGTAGGGGTCGAGGAAAGACAGGGAATACGTATACATGAGGGTTTAACTCAAGCATATTCTTTACCATACGTTTCAGAAACAGCTTTAATAGACTTTTTCTCTCATCTCAAAACCATTTTAACATCTTCTCTTACAATTTCTTCTCGCTTTCAGTTTCTCTTCTGCCGAATGCTTTGCCTACCAAATAGACGTCAGTCAACGCTACGAATTATGTTTATTTTAACAGAACAATATTTCCCATTCCTCTTCTTCTCCTCTCAACCAGTCCTTTGCTCTCCAACAAATCCAAAGTTCTACTAACACTTGACTTCGAAATTCCTGTTTTTTCCGGAAGTTTGCTTTGCTCTATAATTCCGCCAGCCTCAATTATTGCACTGTATATCTTCTGTTCATCCTCCTTCAATGTTTTTACTATTTCTTTCCATCTCTTTTTTCTTTCCTCAAGCACCAATTCACTAATAGGTTTTTCAACTGAATCAAAGAACAGCAAATATGTTCCGCTGACACCAAGGACGATGGAGGCCACAGCGATAATTATAGCATCCTCAAGCGTGAAAAGTCCTGGAAGTTGGGTGACAGATGCATTTTGGCCTTCTATAACTATTTGGATTTGTGTTGGATTCAATAGCTTTAACCCTAAAACGGATACTGAAGCAACAAATAAGGCAGCTATGAATACGGTTCTTCCACGAATTCCTTTGTCTTCCATCTTTTCACCTCCTGTATGTTTAAAAAAGGGGGAAGGGTACTTTATTTGTTGTATCCCTGGTTTATGGTCTACTAGGACTTTGTTCTTCAACTGATTTTACTGTTTTGCTGTTCAAGTCTATTCTAATTCTATAGTTTTTACCTTCGACCTTTACTGTTAGAATTGCTTCATCTCCATTAATCTTTGCCCATAGTATGTCTTTAGACTGTATGCCTTTGCCGTTGGTTAATTCCTGTATTCTGCTGTCATTATTGGCTATTTCAAGCCATCTATTTATCTCCTTTTCGTGTTTTGCCTTCGCTTCTTCGATCTCTTCCTGAGTCATCTTGCGAAATTCTATTTTATACTCTGATGATTGATAAACTACCAAAGTATACTCTCCTTCCGGCATTGTAACTTCTTTTACAAGTTTGCCATCTTCGTATATGTATATCTTTCCACCCATTGCTACCGCTTCAACAACTTTTTTCCCATCCCCTGCAAACCTCAGCAGATCTCCCGCTCCCAAGACTGTTCCTATGCCTGCCATCACCAATCCTGCCACTAGCAGGACGCCAAGCAGAGCCAACCTATTTTTCATCTTGTCTTTCATTTTTGTTCACCTCACCATTATCATTAGATGAAACACCATAAAAGTCATGTATTTGAAACCGGTTTCAAACTGGTTGTACAATAGCTAAATAAAGTTAAAATATGAATATTGAACCCTTTAATCTAAATTTCAGTAAAACTTCCATCTTTGTGTCCGAATTTTTCTTAAAGCCAGCTTCAGATAGTGACATTACCTCCTTTATAGACAACGTATGAAATGTTGGCAATCATAGTAAGTATAATGTGCCCTACATGTTCAGAAAAACTTTAAATCCTGTTCACAACAGCTGCACCTTTAAGGTGATGTCAATGAAAAGGTCCCACACATTCCTTGTCGGCTTAGCTGCCATCATTATTATTGTAGTGCTACTTCTATGTGTAAGGTATCGATCGCATATGGGCGTAAGTCAGACGGGGCCCAACAAGCTCTCGGATGTTAAGGTTGGTGTGGTATATGAGAATGTTAGGGATAGACTACAATATTATATAGGTAGAGACTTGGACGACGTTATAGAAATCTTCGAGGACTTAGGGGTCGATTTCGTCTTCAGAGGATTCTGGAGGTGGTCTCCTTGCCCTCAGGACTGCAGCCAGCTGAAAGGGGTGGCTAGGGAGCTCTGCATGGAGTCAGGATACAGTTATAGTCAGCTTCAAGAGTCAATATTAGAAATTAAAAGAGAGATGCCAGACATAATATTTTGCGGCTCAATCCCAGCTCAAAAACTGGATAGGCGTGTATGGAATCCTGTCACAGGCGAGATAATAGACTATCCTGAAACATGGGGGATGGCCCTAGACCCCAGTAAATGGGGGCTTCCGATGTCAAAGGAGGAGTTCCAGTGCAGATTCGCCCAAACACACTTCTGGTTCAGCCCTGAGAAGGATTGTGGCGAGTATGAACCTTCAACAGCGCCGGCATACTTCCCCGATATAACAAATGAGAAATTCCAAGAGCTGATTGTAGCCTGGGCAAAGAAGCAGATAGACTGTGGGGCTGACGCCATATGGATAGATATGCTTTTTACCCAGGTTAGGATGCTTGCAAAAATATCAGGAGACCCCAACCATGTAGCAGTCAGGGAATCCTATGAAGCAGCCTGTCGGGTAGTAAATGAGATACATCAGTATGGTGCTTCAAAGGGCAAATACATCTATGTTGGAAGCTGGGCTGGAATCGTAGTTTGGACATCCCTCCTCGAACTGCAATATGAGCCTCCACCATTGGATTTTGTTACGTTTACCCCCTCCATAAGCGAGGTTCTCAGTCTTCAGCTGGACGAGCAAAAGTGGGATTTATGGATTTCAACCGTAAGAGATAAAATGGGTGACATACCTATATTTGTGTTCGTAGACTGGGCTTCAACCATAAAAACACCGCTTGGAGCGTTCAGCCAGAACCTAACCCAGGAGCAGCAGTGCCAGTTCATAGAGATGGCTGACAGGTTCTTCTCTGAGAGAGGCGTCGTATTCCTTTATCCCTTACACGGGGGATACATGGGTAGAGATGCCGTTAAACTCTCATTTGGGGTTTCAAAGGTCTACGATAGCTTAGCACCCGAATTCCAGACTTACAACACGATACTAAAACTTGCAAATGAAAAAGGCTCTGTACGAAAGCATACCATGTCAGAATATCTTGCCTCAAATAAAGATGCTGAAAGCCCAGGTAAAGAGTTCCTAATGCAGGATATTTTAACTATTTTCTATCCGATTCAATCTATTTTAAAGGCTGTAACCCACAAATAGTAAGTTCTTCAATCTGATGATAGCTTAGTATTAGTTACAGGACTATTTCACGGTCTTGTTAGAATCTTAGGAATAGTGTTTAAACTGTGGATTATAAAGTCGGCTTTTGACTTTACTGCCTCTGAAACCCTCTTTTCTCCCCTGTCTAGCAATATGAATATCATTCCCACCTGTTTTGAACCAAGATCTACATCACTATCGCCTATGTATACTGACTCAACAGGTCGACATTGAGCCTTTTTTAAGGCTTCAGCGAATATCCTATGATCAGGCTTATACTTCCTCACCATGCTTGACGTGACAATCACTTCAAAATACTTATCGATTTTAAACCTCTCCATTTCCCTCTCTAGAACCTCCCAGTCAGCGTCAGATATTACCCCCAACTTAAAACCACTTCGACTTAGAGCTTCTAAGCATGGTAAAGCGTCAGGATACAGCCTTGCATGCTTATTGAAGAATTCAACGTGTAGATCAGCAGCGAGGCGAGCAAGCTCTACAGCTGAATCGATATCCAGTCTTACCTCCTTAGCCACCAATAGGAAGCTTTCATAGAACAGTTCCCAAACACTTTTGAACACGCCTCCACTCTTGAGTTCCCTAAAATGTTGAAGGAGGCGTTCTCTGAGAAACTGTACATCTAAACCAGCCTTTTCACCTAATCCTTTCGCCACGTAATGGAAAAGCCCCCTAACATCTATAAGGACTCCGCCCACATCAAAAAACACCCACATAACGTCACATAACATATTCAAGTTAGAGAACAATACAGTCATCTTACTCTGCAAACAATGAATACAAGATAGTTTTTAATTCTCCTTTAGATGAACGATGTTAACCGTAAGAGTTTCATCGAGGCGTTACTTCGCATCACCTTCTAACGTAGAATGAACACAAATCTACTGCTCTGAGTAGTATAGTTCCATCCCTGTCTTGAGAGGTCAGCGTTTGGGCATACTGTTAGTTTAATAGTTAGGTTTGTATCTTCGGGATAGTGTAGGGGCCGTCAGGGATCACTGCGATGGACTTCCCACCGTTCCTCCTTATCCCAGCCACTTCTAGTGCTTCGTCGAAGCATTTGACTGTTTTTAGCCCCATTCTCTCAGCTGTTCTCCTGTCCAAGTACTCGGACACAACTATAACTTTAGCCTTAAGCATTATCCTTGCCAGTATCTGAGCCTCCCATTGGTCTCTGAGGGGCTCATTTTCACGGATGTAATCTAGTACGTCCCTAGGGCTCTCGCCGAGTTCCATGAGCCTTTGAAACTCTGGATGAGCAACCCCATCCCGGCACTCCGAGGCTATAATTATAGTTCCGCCTTTTCTCACTACAAGCTCCCCTGTCGACATCCCTTTAACAGCTTGGTAAAGGTTCCTATCCAGGGGGTATCCACCGTTACTAGTGATCACCACGTCGTACTCCCTGCTAACCCTTACAGTGGACTCCAGTAAAACCCTGCGTGTAGCTCTCATGTAGGCGTCATCAACACCGCCTGCGTAAACGCCTGATATTCTTCTCCCACTCACAGTGATATTAACGATAAGGTCTAGCCCTGCCATGCGGCCCGCCTGCCATATATCCTCGTGAATAGGGTTCCCATCTAGGACGCCGGCCCTCGCCATCGGGTGCCCTATCATCTTATAGCTGTGGTTCTGGTATACTGTTTCGGTGGATGAAATCCCTGGTAGGATGCTTTTGTATCCCCCGCTAAACCCGGCGAAGAAGTGCGGCTCGACAAGCCCGGTAGCTATCTTAAACTTGGCCTCAACAAAAGACCTGTTTATCCGAACATCGGTGCCAAAACTTGTACGACCCAAAAATACATGCCGGTCCATGTCGTCTGAAACATGGTTTAAAACACTGTATTTCTCAACTATGTCCTTACCAAGATTTTCAACAAGCTCTTCACGTGTCATAGGCTTATGGAGCCCGTTCGCAACCAGTACTGTCAAATGATCCGTGGATACACCTTCAGACTCCAGCTGTTCCAGGAGAATCGGTAGAATAACATTGTTAAAGGCAAGTCTGGTCTTGTCACTTACAATAATGCAGATCCTACCTCTACTCTCTCTAATCTTCTCCCTTTTGCCCCTAACAGCCGCAATGATAGGCTCTTTCAAATCTAGTGCTTCACCAATGCCTGTTTTCTCAGGCTTAAATATGTCTACGTAGTTTCCCTCTGGTATGTCTACTTCTAGAAAACGTTGCCCATAAGGAATCTTCATCCAGACTTTATACCTACTTCTTCTCCTATTTTAATATTCTTAACATGGTTCTGGCGCCGACAAATAGTGAAGACGGTTATATAGACGCCTACAAGTTTTTGGGGGACGTTTAGCTGAGATGCTGATTTAAGAGGCTAAACTTAGAACATATCGGTCTAGTGTTTTGTATGCAAATGTCTAGGCGTGTTTAAAATAACATGTGGAGATATTCATCCAGGTAGAATTGAAGACTAAAAGGTTTCTAGCCTTAACACTTTACCTCATAATAGCACATGTGTGCATATTCCCCGCCGCACATGAAACCGAGACCACCGCTTATACTAGTGGTCCACCCTTTGTGGTTCACGTCTGGGTTAATAAGGGGTGCGGTGCCGAGTATACTGTAGGAGAGTCCATTACGGTATTCTTTTCTTCGAATAGAAACGCAACTGTAGAGCTTATAGAATTTACAAGTAGCGGGGCGAGCTATCTATTCATAGGCGATATCATCGAGAATGAAATCTGCACGTGGATGGGGAACGTTGGGACAACCCCCGGAGAAATACTTTACGTTCTCAGGGCATGGAATAACACAGACTACTGCGAAGACTCATGCCTCATATACGTGGTCGAAATAACAGGCACCCTAACGCTCAAGGTAAGAGATAAGCAGTCAGATATCTCTCTAAGCGGGGTAAAAGTACATCTTAACGGCAGCCTCCAGGGTGAAACAGGCGAAGACGGAACATTCACAATTGCAGGCCTCGAAGCAGGAGTATACAATCTTACCCTACAGAAAACAGGGTATTATACATGGAAGGGAATAGTACAAATACACCCCGGCCAGACAACAGAAGTCTCCGCATACCTAGAGAAAATGCCAGAGATAGGCGACCTAAAAATCCTCGTTGTAGAAGAGGACACCCTGCAAAGCATACCCAATGCCCAGATATACATTGACGACCAGATGACGGGTAAAACGGGAGCCTATGGTTCTATAATTGTTAAAAACGTCCAAGCAGGAATCCACACAATAACAATAATAGCGGAAGGATACCAGACATACGAAGCAACGATAATAGTGGAGAAATGGAAGCTTAACACGTACATGGCAAAGCTAAAACCAATCGTCCAACCAACTGAAACACCTGCCCCCACTACTCAGCCTCCCACTACGACTCCTCCTACGACTTCTCCTCCGCCTACCAGTCAGCCTCCAACTACTCAGCCTCCCACTACGACTCCTCCTACGACTTCTCCTCCGCCTACCAGTCAGCCTCCGCCCCAGCCATCATATCTAAACATGGTCATAATACTCGCAGTCCTAGTCATGGTGCTGTCCATAGCACTTGCAGTGCTGGCGTTGAAGAAATAATGCCTTACAACGATGTGACTCGGATCTGCTGCTACATCACTTATACTTATTTTTCATAACTATGGCATTACCCACG